>ERZ890953.409-NODE-409-length-25297-cov-6.806632_pt1 | contig 25297 bp, 7 predicted proteins | sample MGYA00521264_ERZ890953 | MGnify/ENA primary metagenome ERZ890953 (study PRJEB32303, sample SAMEA104408629) | aquatic metagenome | biome: Brackish water; feature: Chemocline; material: water | place: Baltic Sea | collected 2014-10-26T21:54:00 | depth 200 m ...
TTTCGTGAGTCTCATAATTCCTATTTGGGTGGGCGGTGGGAAGCCTGCATATTTTATTGTTTATAACGTTTTGGGGCTATGAATAGTAAAACCCTTTTTTGTGCGGTGGGGTTGAATACTGCACACTTAATTTAATAAATAAAACAATGGATAATTTTTTAACACTACTGTATTTTGAGAAATTTACACTAAGTAAAAGAGAGAAGGAATTAATGGAAAATAATGTTTACCCAGACACTAAAGAAGGTGAACACGCAGACATTAGGAACGACCAATCAATTTCAGAAGTTAGACAACAACAACAAATGCTAACTAGGCTTATTACAGAATATCTTAACAAACTGAAAAGTGAATAGTAGCGGTGCGGTGGCAAAGGTTTTATTATTTTATTGCACCTAATGGAATGCAAATATGAACTTTAATTAAAATTATGTGTGATGGGATTTTATTGTAAAAAAGTATGTGGTGACCCTGAATTTTCAATAAAAGAATGGAATAAAGCATTTGATTATTGTAATAAGATGGGTATTGAGGGCGAAGCAAGGGATAGAATATTAAATCCTGAGAAATTCCCTTGTGAAACACAATGTGATAGTTGTATTAATACAGTTATAGACACTCAAGTAAAAAATAAGAATATTAAGAACAAGCAGAGCGTAGGCAATTTTAATTATTGTTTATGATTTGCTGTTATAAGCCTGTTTTTAAATGGCTTTATAACGTTGAATGTATGGGTAGTTTGCCCATACAATTTAGTAAAAAACTTAATTAAAAGAATAAAATTATGAATACAGAAAAAGTTGAAAAATGGAACGGCAAATTACCTATACATATTGTTAACAACTGCACGATACATATAGATAGAAGTAAGTGTAAGCACCTGCAAAATATTTCGTGCTATAATAACAATTATTACGAATTGCCTATTAAGATACTTGGGTGCAATATTTTGTTTGAGCACTATGATGGTGGAGAAGATTTCACAGGCAACTGTATAGGATTTATTGAAAATGAAAAGTTTGTTACAAAATATTATTTACATACGAATGACAATGACGAAATATTTTATATTGATTTAACCACAATAGTAACACAAAACGAATGGACTTAGTGTTGTTGTTAACGGTTTGGCTATGAAGCGTTTTTATTTATGAAATCAATTTTGTGACCAAATTGTAATTATAAAAGAACAACAGGAAACTGTTGTCTTTTTTTTCTATAGTTCTTCCATCATCTTTTCAACATATCTATTATACTTGATTTTAGCAGTAGCAGGATTATCTCTTTTATATTTACGCTTTATTTGTTTTAGAGTAGGATATTTCTTATTAACTATTCTATTAATAACTTTATCATCTTTATCTCCTTCTCTAAGTTTAGCTCTTAACTTAGTCCTCTGTTTATCAATATATTCTTCAACTTTTAGTTCATCAGATTTTAATAGTCTATCTACTATATCATCACCTAAAGCAGTAGCTAATACATTTTTATATTCTTGCTGAGTACCTGTAGGAGGATCATATACACCAACAGCTTTAGCAATTGAAGGTAAAAATAATTTTCTAGTTTCTCTAGCTAATTTACTTTGACCAGCAAATTCACCTGCTGATATAACATCAATATCATCTCCTGATGCAGTATCATATAAAGCTACTGTAGCTGTTTGCAACCATACTGCAGCTCTAGATAATATCCTCAAGAAAGCACCACCTGTAGTAACTGTTTCAAATACAACTAAAGGATTCATTGGTAATAATAATTCAGAAATTATCATCTCAAGATTATTAGCTAACCAATTCTTTAATGCTTTTTTCTTTTTACAAATTTCTGTATCATTCTCGCAATGTAATATGGATTTAGCTAATACTTTCATCATTATCATTTGCATAATAAATGCTAATTCAAAACTAACTGCTCTAGCTGCAGCAGCATCTTCATTATTCAATTTTAATTCTTTACCTATATCTATCTTTAAAGGTGTTTTACCAGATACTATTCTAATAGGTATATTCATAGAAGCAAATGCAAATGCTTTTAGCGTTACTAATAGTTCTTTAGCATATCCTACATCTGGTGGAGTTTCAAACTTCTTTTTTAATGAATAAGCTATACCACCTAATACAGGAGCTAAAGGTAAAAATACACTACCCCCTACTACAGCAGCAGCTAATCCCATAGTACTAGCACTCATACTCTTATATACTGATTTATCTCTTTTTGTACCAGCAGATAAATTAATACCAGCACCAAATCTACCATGCAATAACATAGGTAAAAAGGTTAAAAATGTAGTACTTAATTTACCTAATGTACTATCTTTAATTGCCATACCACCAGTATTAGAGTAATCTCCATGTACTGCTACTACAGCATTTCCAGCATTTATTTTAAAAGCAGTGAAGTCACCACCTGTCATTTTCTCCCAGTTTTCAATATTCTTAGTATTCTCACTACCATCAGCATTATATTTAAACTCAGGCTTCAATACTAGTTTGCCACCTTTACTAATTTTTGTTTTACCACCTTCTACATATTTTTCATCTACTTTAATTCCTTTAACATTCACATTATCATATATAGTAAAATTTTTACCATCAAATATAGGAGTTACATTACCTTGGTTATCAGTCAATGTTTCATCCATTAATACATTAAGAATAGTTTGACTTTGATTTCTCCACTCTACACCTGTAATTGATACATAAAAAGGTGATAGTTTTTTACCAAAAGTCTCTTTACCTAATTTTCTACTAGCTTTTTGTTTCTCATTTCTAACATCTTGAATAATACCTACTTTATTCATAAACAGTACAGCATTACTCATCTGTTTAGCTTTGTTAGTCCAATTTAAAACATCAGCAGTACCTAATTTTTTACCTAATTTATAAAAACTCTTTCTACCTTTTCCTAATACAAAAGCAGATGTATGTCTATCATTGCCTGGAGTCCAATATGTTCCTAAATTATCAAAGTAATTATTTTGATAATATCCATGAAATCTATTAATTACACCAGACTTAATATTATAAGCCATTGCCCATGTAATAATAAATGATTGAAATGCAGATACCACCCACATTATATTAACATGATTACCTAACTGATCTATTCTTTCTTGTATTTTAGCTTGGTCATTAATATCTACAGCATAGTCAAGTAATATTTTTAACTTTTCTAATTTTATTTTCTCAGCTCTTGTTAATCTCTTTTGTTTTGTAGGCTTTCCCTTTACACCGTAATAACCTCTAACCACTCTATTATACCATTTATCAATTCTTTCATTAGCGTGTTTCCTAAGATCACCTTTATTAGTTTGTAAATCTTTGTATAGACTTTTCATTATTCTTAGAGTAGGAATAGTTTCATTAGAAGCATCAATTCTAGCAGCTTGTATTAAATAATGCTTGATCATTTTAGGTAAATCTAATGATTGTTGTTCCATTACTTGTTTTTCAGCTTGATCATAAATAGCTCTAGTAATATCACCATAAGTCAACCTAACTTGGTTATCTACTAATCTACTCATTAACTCTGGTGATAAGAGTTTAGATAAATAATCAACTAATCTTTGATTAGTACCTAATACTACTCTAATATTTGGTTTTATATCTTTAACACCAATTATCTTTTTAGCTACTTCAATATCAATACTACTAATACTAGATATTTTACCTCTTAATGATTTTAATCTACTACTATCAATGCTAGTTTCATTATCATCTTTCTTAACAAATTCATTATCTCCTGTAGTAGTTGTTTTTACATACTTATCTCTAATTTTATTATAAATAGATTTTAATCTATTTTTAAATGGCATTTTAGCTTTAAACAATATATCTTCAGATACTGATTTATTCATTTCCAATAATGAATTGAATGTAATTTGCTGTTGTCCAGTACTTACTAATACATTATTTATATATCTTAAACTATCACTAATTGTATTCCAAAATTCATATAATATATCATCATTCTTAATCTGATCAAATTCACTATTCATTAATCCAAAAGTATCTAACTCTTTTGGTATATAATCAATATATTCTGTACCAACAGTAGCAGATACTTCTATTCCATTAATTGTTTTTGTTATTTGTCCTTGATCATTAGCATTCTTTACCAAAAATGGGTTGTCTTGTAAGTCCTGTGCCACTATTTTACGTTTAGAGGCTTGAGATAGGTTAGCAGGGTTTGTGAGTTGCTCAGAAGCTAATAATCCATCAATAAATATTTTAGTTTTAATTAAATATTCATCAATTAACTTAACTTGTTCAGCTATAATTCTGTTATATTCATTTTTACCTAATCTGTCTATTAATTCTCTCTCATATTGTTGAGAATCAGTATCAGAAGCAAATGTAGTTCTAATTCTACCCTCAAATGCTTGTTTTATTGCTGGTAATTTATCTATTTGTAAGAAATTAGCATGTTTTTTTATACTTTTATACTTATTTCTGTAAGCACTAGTAAAATCATTACTACCTTGGTTAATTAAATTAGTAATATCTCTACCTACTCTTCTTTGGATATTACCTCTTAATTTAAACCAAGCACTAGAAAAAGCATCTATCAAATAAGGTGTTAGATTACCATCTTCATTCTTTTGATAGAATATACTATAATCACCTTTCAGTTTCTTTTCTACTTCAGTTGTAATGGCATCAATACTTTCAACCATATTTTTAGCAAATCCATCTTTGACAGATAATATACCTACAAAATGTTCTACCATTAATTGTGATATTAAATTATCACCTGATGAATCTTTAGTAAAATCAAATGTAAAATTAGGATTTAAAGCCCATGCAGATATAATATCAATATCTGGAGTTTCAGTATTAAATAATTCACCAATAGTCATGGTTAGACCTAGTTTTTCATAATTTCTATGAGTAACTAGTTGTTGATAAGTTGCTTTCCTTACTTTTTCATCAAGTTGTACATTTAGCTTTTTTGCTAAATTACCAATAGCTATTAGTTTATCTTTAACTTCCTGATTATCATATGTTATATTGTTACCAAAGAAAGGATGATTTGTTGGTTCAATAAATTCTCCTAATAACATGTACCAATCAATAATATCTTTAGCTTGTAATATATCTTCTCCATTATCAGACTTAATCAATCTTTCAGCTCTTCTAAGATCACTGTTAGCCATTCTTTGAATATTAGCAACAACATCTAATTCTGATCCTAATCTAGCTTTATCAGCCTGTAATTTTTTAATTTCTGTACTTACTTCTACAATATCTCTAATTACTTGTTTTGCTAATTCTCTATCTTTTACAAGTCTTTTTTTACTTCTTAATATCTCAAGTCTTTTTTCTAACTTTTCAATATATACATCTCTAAACTTTTGAAAATTTAAGAAATCTGTAGGTCTGGTTGTCTTAGTACTATCGCTATATTCACTTAAATCATAATCATTATAATCACTATAACCATCATAAGGTTCAAGTACTGGATTATTATTTTCTTCAGATTGTTTTTTAACATTCTCAAGTGCTTCTAACTCAATTTGTTTGTACTCTCTTTCAACTTGGTTTTTAACCATTTGTTTAAGTTGAACATCAGAAGGTTTTATAACAACTACATTATTCTCAACAAATGCTATATCTTGTTTATAATAGAAATTAATAATATTAGCAGTTTTAGTAGGATTAGTACTCTCTATAACATCAGGTTGAATAGTCTTCTTTACTTTTTCATCTTTACCCATCTTAATAGCCATAGCTACAGTATCTTTAAATACTGCTCTTCTCATACTACTTATAGTATATCCAAATGATGTAGGTGTTCTTTGGTCTAAAGGTAGAATTTCACTAATATCAGGTTCATTTTCAAATGTACCTTTGTAAATAGTAGCCTTAATAGTTAATGCTTTTTTTCTATCCTTAGTAACTAACATCAGTTGTTTAAAAAGTCTACTATCATTTCCATATCTATTTTCTTCTAATGAAAATCCATTATTTAAGGCTATCAAAGAAGATGCAGTAGTCTGACTATTAAAGATTTGACTAAGTTCTGTAAAATTATCTTCTGCCTTTTGATTTTTTAAACAACTCATTTGTTACATTTTAAATTGTCAGTATTATTGTTAGCAAAGGTATCATTTAAATCTGAAATTAACTCATCATATATGAATCCAATTTCATTTTCTATATTACCAATGTCTCCTTCATCAAATTTAACACCTCTTAATTCATCCTTCTTAACATCTAATGGAGTACCAAATGGTGAAGTCTTAGGTTCTTCTTTTTTTTCTATAACTTCCTCTTTAACGACTTCATTTTTAGCAATGAATGCTTCATATACTCTATTACCAAACTTATCTAATATAAATTTCTTCATAGTACGATGTTTGTTTAAGAATATATCTTCTTGTTTCTTAGTATATTTAGTAAATTTACTATCCTCTAAATTTTTATGCCATAAACTATATTTACCATTATCATTTTGAATTCTATTTACTAATGTTGGAGCTTGAGGATATGTAAATTCTATAAATTTATTATCTCCTTCTAGTTTATATTCATTTACCTGTATACCTAATACTGGTTGTTCTTTTTTGTGTGTTAATAAGTTCTCAGCTTCAGCTAAAGTAGTGTCTTGTTTCACTTTAGATACATTCTGCTCAGTAGTTATTACATTGAGTACTACACCATTAATTACATTAAGTAATGTTTTATCAGCTTTTGGGTTTAGATACTTCAACATATTGTTCAAGAACTCAGCAAATCTACCAAATAAAGTAGTATCACCTATTTTTACATCTTGTAATTTTTGTTGCATTGTTTCATTAGTCATTGACAATGATACAAACTCTTTAATATTAGTAAATCCATAAGCAATTTTCTGATCATCAGAAGTTAATACACCTTTTCTACCTCTAATTTCATTAACTTCATCCATTAATTCATCAGTAATATTCAATTCTTTTTTAGCTAACTCAAACAACTTTTGTAAATCTTGAATATGTTGAGGCATTTTATCAATATCCATTAATGGTTTACCATTGTGATCAAAATATTGATTTAATTCTCTAGATGTAATAGAATGTAAATATTCATGTAAAAATGTTTCAGCCTGTTTGTCAGCATATCCACTAGTAACTAGAGTTTTATTTATAGTAATAGTATGTGATTCAGAATTATATCTACCTTTAGAACTACCAATATCTTCAACTACAATCTTCACATCACCATTATCAACATTCATTAGCTCTTTAGCTAATTTTCCTAATTCATCATTTCTTGTTGATATACTTTCTAAAATTGTACTACTATTACCTGAGATAATATTATAATCATCACTTATATCTGGTTTAAGTGCTCTTTTCTCTGTTAAAGGTGTTTGAGTATACTTGTTAATCAAACTGTTTACATTGGACTTGTTAACATCATACTCTGACATTCCATGAGTTCCCACTTGGGGTAGCCTTATATAAATATCTCCATTAGGCAAATAAACATTGTGAGTATTGTCAGCTTTATTGTAAATTGAAAACATTTCTGGCCTATTACCAAATTCATCTGCTTCAACTAAACTAATAGGTACAGAATCTACTTGTTCTACTGTTTTACCTTTGATACCTAGTTTTTTAAGATTAAAAGTAGGTAATAACTTAGGATTATGTTGGAAAAATTGAATAATAAAACTTCCTAAACCATCATCTCTTGAACCTAATACATTATTAAATACTCCATAATCATTCAATGACATACTATTCATATATCCTGTATATCCTATTAACTCTAGATATTGTAATGGAATATATTTAACAAACCCTATAGTACCATGCTCTCCACCAGATAAAAATGAATACTCTACCAAATCTTGTGCTAGTTTTCTAGTATCATATACTGATTTAAACTTGAATACATGCATTTGTTCTCCTTGATCAAAACTAGTAGAATTCTTACCCCATTTACTCTTTGATATTCCATTATCTAGAGCAAAATTACCTTCATATTGATCTTTAGTTATATTACCTACATAAGTAACTTCAAATCTTTGATCTCCTATTAATGTTAACTTAGTTTCACCTGCTGTCATACCTTTATTAGATTGAGATACAGCTACTGTTTTATCAAAGTTAAGTATTGCATTTTCTTCTACTTGACCAAATTGAAATTTCTTTTCTAAATACTCCATTGTATCAGGAATACTCTTATTATCTGGTAATGATTTTGGATTAACTAACAAATCTAAAAATGAATAATATAAATATTCTTCATCAAACTTATGAGTACTAGTATTATCAAACATTATTTTTGATATATTACCATCTACACCTATATCATATTTGAAGGATTCTAATAGTGCATTACTACCTATTACTTTATTCTTTTTATATTTTAATAGATATGCTGATAGTGAGAGTTTATCTCCATCATCCATAAACAATCTATTTCTAGAAACCTCTGGAACTCCATGAACTGTTCCAATATCTGATGTACTATTTAAATATTTCTTTACTTCTTTAATTATGGTTTGTTTTATATCAATTTCTTGGTTCTTAGTGTATTTTTCCTTCTTAGACATATCCATTACTTTCTCCATTACTTTCTCCATACTTCTATTAGTATAAGGAAATAATGGTGTCCATAAATCATATCCTGTAGATACACCATTTATTAATATGTGACCCATCATTGTTGTAGGTTTAATAAGCCAATCACCTATATTTATGTAACCTTTTCTGATTAAATCTCTTCTTTCATCTTCTGTAAGACTAAAATTGCTTTCAAATTCACCTATTAAATCAGTAATATTTGTAAATGATTCATTATATGGTAACTTATCAATTTCATTATGTAAATAGATAGTATTAACTATTGATTTATCAAGTCCATTTTTGGTAATACCCATTAATTGTTGAATATCACTAATATTACTACCATAATTTTCTAATTCTATAAATAACTTTAATGCTGTTACTTGTATAGAATTTGAAGCATTTTTCTTTATGTTATCATATAATACTTGAGATGTAAGATTTTTTCTTGAAACTCCTTTAATACCATAATCAGATAATAATTCAGAGATAATATCTTCATTAGATTTAAACTCATTGTTTATATTTGAACCTCTTTGGTTTTTTCTTCTAACAAATTCTTTAACTATAGGTTGTGATATTAGTAGATAACCAATTGAGGTCTCTTTTTTTTCTCCATTTATGTCAGTAATAATATCTCCTTTATCAAATCCTAATAATGCTAAAGTACAATCAATATTTATAGTAGAACTAGTAACACCTGTTCTACCCATAATTTGTTCTTTTTCATTATCAGTAGCAGTATTCTGTCTTTCAGCAAATACTTCAGATATAGGTCTAATCCTATTTAACATATCTTTATGAGTAGTATTCTCTACTAATATACTTATCTCACTATATGTTAGCTTACCACTCTCTAGCTTATTAATATAATAATCTCTATTACCTAACTTGTTTATTATTCTAAGTAATGCTACTTTATCATTATGGGATAGTATATTAGTATATCTACCTAACATACCTGATGAAGTAAAGTTACCAATTGTTATTTCTGTTTCTTTACCTTTTTTAAGTAAGTGTATTGGTGTTTCAAGTTGTTGAGTCAATGAATTTAATACTACATAATTAGAATAAACTCCTATACCCATTTGTCCTACAGCACCTAAGTTCATCTTATTTGTTTGATATTCATCAGATAATATAGTATTAAATGGTGCATCATCATCTTGTAATAATTCTGCTTGTGTTCCAGCAAATTCCATTGACAATACTTTATTAATACTTTTTTGAACTTCAGGATTAGTACTACTAAGTACTGTACTATTAATATTAACTAACTTATTCTGCAGTAATTTTCTCTTAGCATCTTTTAAGAATTTAACTCTACTAGCTTGTAATTTTATGTCTTCATCAGTAAAACTCTTAGTATCAGAATTATCCATAGCTGATGTAAGAATTTCTTTCATTATTTTATTATCTCTTTCTTTTAATGTAAGTTCAGCATCTTCTTGAATACTAGCTATTATTTGTTCAAATTCAGCATCATTATCAAATGATTTCTTCATATCATTTAATGTAAATGTTGCTCTTGATAATTCCTTATCTAATGTTTTACCTTTTAAGAATTCTTCAACAGGTACTATTTTACCATCTTCAGTTTGAGTATGCCATAAATGATAACTAAATTCCTTATCAATATCATAGTCAAGTCCTTTCTGTGTAGAGAACTCTTTAGGTACTATCATTAAATCACCACTTTCAGGAGGTAAGAATCCTGCTATATCTACTTGAGAAGCAGATACATGAGAAGATGTAGGTATTCTGAATGATGTAATATTCAATAAGTTGTCTGATACAACATCATCTTTTAATTGCCAATTACCTCTTTCATCTCTCTTGATATATTTTCTATCATTTCCATTACCTTCAAATAAATCTATCAATGTACCTTCAACATCTCTAAATCTAGAAGGAATGAATATTTGTGCTTTAGAATTATCTTTAGCTGCTACCAGATCACTACCATTAAAATGTTTAGTGTAGATCATTCTTGATTTATCTACCCTATCAATATTATTATCAATTTCAAATCCTTTTTGAGAACCTGCAACATAACTGTATCCAGGAAGTTTTAAAGATATTAACTTCTCAGTAATCAATGAATTCAATAATGCTTCATATCTAATACTATTAGTAGATAACCAAATTGAATTCTTAAACTTAAATTCTACTATTTGTCCATTTTCAAATCTAGGAACAATAGTTAATCCATCAATATCTTGTTGAGGATAGTTTCTAGACTTAGCTTCATTCTTTAATACTTTGGATAATTTCTTTATAAAATCTTTGTTATTAGCAGCTTGTCCATATTCATTTAAACCTAGTTCTTTAAATAAATCTTGTTTCAATAAACCTACAAGTTCACCATAAGTATCATTATAGGTATTTAATAAATCTCTACCTGATATTGTTCCACCTTCAAAGTTGAAATTTTGTATCTCAGTCATTCCATCACCAAATAGTAACTTCATTAATTGAGTACCTATATGTACTTCATCTTTAGTATCTAATAGAGCATGAACAGGTACATCTTGTTGTATTCTAAAATTATGTCTATCTAATATTATTGAAGATTCTAATAATATTTCATCATTCAACTCTCCATTTTGATCAACACCAGTTTTAGTAGCACCTACTTTAGCACCAGTTTTATAAGTAGCCCTAACACTAAGCCCTTTTTTCTCTAGGTTTTCCATTGCTACTCTTAATTTATCAAGTTCTGTACCTTGAGTAACTTGTGGTAATAATGGGTATGATGATGTCTTAATATAAACCATTCTCATTCTACCTTTTTCCATTACAGAACCTGTATATACTGGTTTTAAAGGTTGGAAGATTAATTTTAAATCCTTTTCATCACCAATTACTTCACCTTTAGATGTAGCTTCTTTGAATCTATTGTAATCATCTTCTTTAAGTTTTCCTTGACCAAATAATATATCAAGATGTTCAGTCATTGTTGTAAATTCTTGAGCATCTGTACTATTAACATCAAAGAAATCACCTATTATAGGAAACTCTTTAGCTATTCTTTTAGCATCATCAACATTCATTGATTGTAATCTTTCCAATCCTTTTTCACCATAATGAAGCTTAACTAGAAATTCTATATTACTAGCTATCTCATAGCTGTCATTCAAGAATATCTGTCTATATTTAGTATTCTTTAATCCTGGCACTTTATTTCCAGGAGCTAGTAATAATGCTAATCTTTTACCTAAATTAGTACCAATCTTTTTAGTAATGTCTACATAATCTTCATCACCTTCATAAGGTAATGGTTGTAATTGATCTCTTAATGTATTATATTCATCTTGAGTTATAGTATTATTACCTACTAATTCTTCTAATGTAGATATAACATCAGCATATGCAAATACTTTATTTAATTCTGGAATATGTTTTATTAAATCTCTATTTACACCAAAATTAGCAAAGAATTTGTCACTAGAGTAATAAGCCATATCTCCAGCTACTAACTGAAACATGTTAGATAAAGAAATAAAATTATTAATAATAAAATCTGCTGCTGCTAATGGTGCTGCATCTTTTGAAAATCTATTATCACCTTTAAGATATTCTGAATTTAAGTTTGTTAAGTTTCCTGCTTTATCAATGATACCATTAATTTTCCAATTTTTCATTTTTAAATCTACTTCATCATGAATTACATCTGTTATAATTTCAAGTGCTTTAACTTTAAAATTATTCTCAAACCATGTTTCATTATATACATCAGGTCTTTCAGCCATTAATTTGATAACTTTAGTACCTTCATATTTCATATCATTTAACTGAGGAATCATCATAAATATTTGACTACCAAGACCATAACCCTCTATATTCATAGGATTCTTTTTGTTAGTCAATATTCTTTTTAATTCTGGAACTACAAGTTGTTCAAATAATGTATCATTTACTTTCTTATCTATTATTAATTTACCTCCTTTAAAACTAATTAATGTACTATCTAAATCTAATACTGGCATATACATAGTAAGCATTTGCTTTTTATCAGACATAGTAGGAAAGAACATTCTAGCCATTCTTAGCTTTAAACCATTATATGTAGATGTTACAGTACCTTGTCTAGTATCTTGAAAGAAACCTTGCTTAGTCATCTCTTGATCACCTTCAGCTAATTTTGTGATACTGTTATTATCACCAATTACAGCACTACCTTGTTTTCTCATTGCTGTAATACCAATGTGATTTATCTCTAATAAACTTTCAATTTCTTTACCATTAGCTCCTGTCAATAAACCTAATAGCATACTATTAGTAGAATATGGGTCTTGATTTAGAAATTTTCTTGTATCAGAATTATATTTTAATTCCTCAACTCTATCAGTAGCAAATTTAGTAGGTACAAATCCTGATATATTCTTATCACCATCTCTAAAAGCTATTGTTACAGCTCTAGTACTAAATCTACCTTCAATCCTAGCTACACTATTAATAGCTGATTTAGCTACATCAAAAGGGTGTTCTGAAGGAAATTGACTAATATTTACTTCATCGCTTGTATTTATATATTCTTGTAACTTATATGCTAACCCACCAAAAATACCATCAGTAGTTTTCTTAGAAAAGAACATATCTTTAAATCTAATAGTTTTACCTTTTCTAGATAGTAACCTACCATTCATCATTTCTCTAATGGTATTCTCACTAACTTCAATACCAAATTCTGATAACCATTTTATTAAATCTTGAGACTGTACTGTACCAGATATTGTTGCTTTCTTTAATTCTATAAATCTATCATATAATTCTTGAGCTTTAACTTTATTAATTATAGATTCATCACTTTCATTCCTATCTACTAGATCACTTATTTCTAATGCTGAAATCCATTCATTTCTTAATACACTTTCTATCTCATTAGAATTAGTATCATAAATTCTTAAATCATAACCTTTAGTTTTAGGATTAAAACTATACATCATGTATTTCATAGACATATTATGCTTAACCATATGAGTCATAAACTTATTCTTCATATCTGTTTCTGCATTCTCAAGTCTTTTAATTAAATCAGTTAAAAAGGGATGAGCATCAGTATGTTCATCTAATATAGTCATCATCTGATTAAATGTCATATTTGCTCTAGGTGTACTTCCTATTATAGATGTAACAACATTAACAGCTACATCAAAAGGTACATAAGCATTTACACCAACAAATCCTCTTATAGCTTCTCCTTTACTATTTTTATCAAAGACACCTGCCATAAATTTCTTTAATTCAGTAGGTAAACTTTGTTTTCCAGTAAATTCTATACTCTCTTGTGAAAATATTCTATCAGCAGCACTATCTTTTTCTTCTTGTTCTCTCTCAATTTCTGCATCAGATAATCCACTATACTTATATAAAGTTGCTTCTGCTTTATCTACTATTTCTTTCCAATACTTTTCTTCTTTCAAAGTATCAAATATCATCATTTTCTCATGAAATTCTTTAATAATTGAATCAAGATTTTCATATTTAGAACCAGACTCTTTCAATGCTATTAATTTATTTAATAGACTTTGGAACACCTGTTCATTAGGAAAAATAATTATAGAATATGAATTGGTGAGTGCTTCCTTTATTGTTTTCTTTGTTAACTTAGGATTCTTATTAAATACATCATTAACTAGGGCCATTACTAGTTGATGTTTTTGAATAGGATTTATGCCTGGAATTGTTTGCATAAGTCTAGCTAGTGCTTCTATTTCTTCATCACCTAGTTGATCATCTTCAAATAAGTTATTAACACTCTCAGAACCTAATAAATTTAAAGCATTTCTAACTTCTTTTAACAATACTATTTCATCAGGAGTAGGATTATTAGCTAATGCTTCTTCAGTAGTCTTACTATCTCCAAGTTCTGTACTTAATGGTTCTATTATAGTACCTATTTCTTCTTTTTTATTAGGAGCAACACTGGCTAAAGTACCTTTAATATCTGTATCTAAAGTAACTTTAGTATTGGTAGCTGTAATATAATAAGTTTCACCTTCATCTTCTACTTTATATGCTTTAACATCAGTCTTTAATGTAGATAATTCATGGTTTTTATAGCCAATATCTGTTATTACTCCTTGATCATCAAATTTAGCTATAGTATGATTTTGACCATATGCTTTATCCATATGATTTCTCTTAAACTTATGAGCATTTGCTTCTACATAATTTAAGAATGACTCTACTATACTAGCATTATTCTCAGATAGATTTTTAGTATTAAGAAATAGTTCTAACGTAGCTCTCTTAATAACACCATTCTTTGTTAAAATATTTAGTTCTTGACCTTTTATTGCAAAAAATATCTTATTACCACTAATCATTATTACTGGTTCACCATCTTTGATAGCATTATCTTTAATGTAATTAGCAAACTTAGTAGAATCTATATTCTTATGTTTCTTACCATTTTTATATTCAGTAGTTAATACTTTTTCTGGTATACTAGTTATCATAAAATTAGATAAATATGATACCACACCTTTAAAATTAAATATATCTTGACCACCTTCATAACTTTCAATAGTATTTCTAATATCATTTCTTGTGTTCTCTGATATTTTATGGTTAAGATTACCACTAACATCACCTTGAGTAAGATATGCCTTTAAAACCCAGCTTATGTTACTTGCTGATACACTATCTAAGTTATCTGTCATACTAACAGTTTGAAAAGCAAAATATACTGCTTGACCTTTCTCATTAGTACCTATCTTTCTTAATTCATATACTAAACCATCATCTGTATTTTTTATCTCTGATTTTTCAGATAATACTCTATCTTTATTCTCAAAAGGTTGACCATTTAAAGTTAGTACATTATTTATCATTGTACCTACTTCAGAATTAGGGTCTTGCTTATTAATTGGTGTAGGAGTTTCTACCCTATCAAAAGCATCACCTACTTTTTGAGCAATAGCAGATTGCTTTATTTGACCATTAATTATTCTTTTCCTGTATTCAGCTAACTTCTTTCTTGCTTCTCTTAATGCATTTATATCTTTATCAGGTGATAATCCTAATACTGCTGTACTCTCTAACCATGCTACTCCAGTACCTTCATTATCAGTAACTAATATAGGAGTATTTTGTTCAAGTTCATTTTCAATCTGAATAGTTCTAGGTGTAGATTTACCATCTTTAGTAACAATATCAACCTCTATTGTAGATTTACCATCTTTAGAAGGAATATTAGTTACTTTTTTAAGTTGTACAAAATCTATATCTTCATTCTGTAATGCTGAATAATCACCATCATCAACAATCATAAAGTCATCCTGAATAAAATGTTGTTTATCTATTGATGTCTGAGGAACTCTATGATCATAAGTCTTACTATTAGTTGTAGTACCATTCTTTAGTTTTTCAAAGAATGTAAATACACCATTCTTCTCTTTAACAGTAGTTTTACCTTGTACTTTGTTAGATTTACCATGTGAATACTTTTGAGATAAGTACATATCAAACTTAACAGTAGCAATTGTTACTCCATTTACTACTATAGGTATTTTATAATTACTCTCAGTATCAGCTTTCAATAATAAAGCATCACCATGATTAAACTTATTAGGATTCATTAATTTCTTACCATCTACATTAGAATCAGTAAGAAATGTACTTTCAGTCAATCCTGTTTTTTTATTTAATTTTGTGAAAAATACTTTAAATCTTAACCTAATTTCAGCTTTTAATTTATATAATCTACTCTTTTTCTCTTCTATTTCTTTCTCTATAACTTCTTCTGTTTCAGTAATTTGATTAGCTTCTTTAGCCATTCTTTCAACCTCTTCTTGAGTAACTTCTTGTGGAGTACCAAAAGGAGTTGAAGGTTTTTTATCTTTCTTAGATAATATGTTAGAGAACTTTTCTAATATACTAGCTGGTTTAGCTTTAGAAGCACCAAAGAACTTTTGATATACTGCACCAAAGTCAGCTTTAGTATAACCATTCATTTCCCAACCTGCTACAAACATATTAAATTGTTCTTCAACAAGTTGCTTTCTATCTTCTTTTTCTTGATCTGTTATTGTATTATCATTAATTCCTAATGCTTCAGCTATCATGTCTGCAAATTCCATATTATCAGTATGAAATTCATTAACATAATTCTTAACTTCTCTCTTTTCTTGTTCACTAAAATCACTAATATCAGCAGGAGATTCATCTTCTGATTCTTCTATCTTATTTTTCCTAATGAATTTCTTAGCTATTTCATTAATCTTAGAATCACTAAGTAATTGTTTTGGTGATTGTTTAACAGTTGGTACATTACTTACATTACCAGATTTTTGATTAGCAATACTAATAGCATCCCATTGTTTTTTATAGGCTTCAACAATTGCTCTTCTATTACTTAATGTTACATCATGTTTATCAATAATCTTATTTATCTTTTTATAAAATTCACCTTGAGTCTTAGAACCAAAGATATTAGCCATATCTTTATTAACTTCTTTACCAACAGATTTCATACTCTCAACTTGATTTTGATGAGGTATTGATGTTATTTGATCAAAGTTATTTCTAAGATTATTACTTAAAGTAGTTAATTGAGTTTCATCATTTAATCTTTGATGATATTCTCCTACTTCATCAGTTTTTAATGCTGCTTCTTGCAATAGTTTAGCATCTGTACCTGTGAATGTTACACCTTTATCTGTGATTTTATAATCAGCATCAAATCTACCTTTTAGTTGTTCAAGTTTTTCAACAGCATTACTTCTTAACCCTAATCCAACTAGTTTAAGATCAGTTAATTGTTTATCTGTAATTCTTTGATTAGATAAATTCTCAAATATTTGATCTGGATTATTATATTGTTGAGCAGTATTATAATCTTGTTCTAATAATAATATCTCATTTACTATTCCTTGTGCTGCAGATTTGATTTCTTGATCTCCATTCTTGGTAGCTATATCATTATATATCTTTAATAGTTGTTCTGTAGTACCAGTTCTGAAAGCTGTAAGTGCTTGATTATGAATTTGTTTATCATATAGAGCATTTGTATCTTCTCCTTTACTTTCTGCTTTCTTAATCTGTCTCATTAACTGGGCATTCTCAGTAACAGAATTATTAGATATAATTAAATTCTTTAATTGTTCTTTAGACTCAATAGTTAATGTTTTATCCCATTTCTTGTAACTAGCTTCAAATTCTTTAAATGCTGCTCTCTTACTTTTGTAGTCACCAACATTAGTTACACCAACCATTCCACCACCCATGATAGCACCAAATATAATATCATCAGCACTTTCACCTTGTAATGTTCTATGTACAAATTCTGAAGCATGAAAATCTTTACCATCTGCTTCTGCTAAACCTTTCCATTCAGCATATTTATTGAAACCACCTTCTTCAAATACACCCTCAGTTACTGATGCTAATCCTACTTGAGCTAGTGTACCAAATTTCTTTGGTGCTTTAATATTTGCTCTTGTGTATTTAGTAGCTCCTATTCCTTTAATTGCTTTACCTACTTTACTTTTATATCTTAATCCTCCTGTTATTAATGAAGCATCTACAGCATTAGTTATTACCATTGCCATATTAGCAGAAAAAGCTGTTCTAGATGCAGATTCAGCAGTATTTAATATTTCATTATATATTTTAGGATTATTAGATAATTGATTTACAGCCTCCATAGCTGCATATTCCATATCTAATTGTATTTCTCTATCATTTTTACCTTCTCTCTTACCTTTATCATAAGCATTCTCTTCTGCTTGTTTTTTGATAGCTTTCCATTGTTCTCCACCTAAGTTATCAGCAGATTTAACTAATGATTTTCTATAAACATCTCTAGCAATTTGACTACTTTCACCATGAGTCATAGCTAAATCTACTCCTGCTGTTGTAATAGCATTAGAAGTAGTAATAGCTTTCTTCATTTTAGTTAACATACTAGCTTCTTTCAAAGTTTTAACAGCAGAATTTAGATTTCTAAGTTGTTGAACACCAGCTATTACAGCTTTACCTTCAATAACACTTCCTAACAATGATGGTAATCCTTCTTTTATACCACCTACTAACCATTTCATGCCTTCTTCTGACATAAATGTTACATCATTATCTAAAGCAAATTCAGTTTCTAAAGCAAATCTAGCATTTCTTTGTGCTATATCTTTATCAAAATATTCTGAAATAGGATTACTAGTACTTCTATCACCAATAAGATTATCCATTGGTACAAATACATTGTTATCAATGGTAGTTAACATTCTATTTAACCATTCACCTTCTCCACCTTCTGCTATTTCTCCAGTTTTCTTATCAAAAGCTTCTTGTTTTTGATTTACCCATGTTTTAGATTCAGCAGTTATAGGCATTTTAGGCAATCCTAAAGCTTCTGGAGCTTCAGCTAACAATGATATAACACCAGAATACATTTCTCTAGCTCCTGCTACCATACCATGACCTGTAGGCATAACACTTGCTAATCTCCATTCAGGAATATCAGCTAAAGAACCAACATTAGTACCAACAAATGCTGCTGTATTAGAACCTATAGATGTTAAATTATCAACAACATCTATAGCATTATCTGCCCAACTATCTTCTAATCCAGTAAGTTTTAATGCTGTTTTATTATAAGCAGTCATCCAACTTATAGGATTTATTAAATCTAAAGCACCACCTTTATTTACTAAATCTGTAAATGCAGAATACCAAGTATCAGGTTTTTGGATATGTTCAACAGCTTTATTTTCAGTCTGTTGTCTTCTTTGTTCATTAATAGTATCATTCAGTTTATAATACTCATCATACTGTTCTTTTTCATCTTCAGTATATATTCTAGTATTATCACTAGCAATATTGGAATTATAACCCTCTATCTCAGTATACTTAGTATCTTTTTGTTTTGTCTTGGCTCTAGCTACAATCTCTTCAATACTTAATTCTTTAGGTATTATCTCATTTGCCATTATACTAGTTTTTTGGTGTTACAATACTCTTCAAATATGCCTTAACTCCAGCAGGAGATGATGCTATAGTTTCAGTACCTTCTATAATTTGTAATCCTTGTTTTGTCATTTTTGCTACTACATTGTCAACTATTGGTACTTCATCACCTACTTGAATTTCAGATACTAAATTATTGTACAAAGTTATACCATAATTGTCATAATACAAACTACTACCATCTTGTTGTCTTCTATGTAGCACTTCATCATAAGTACTACTACCTATATCAGCAGAACTAACATATAGACTAGTAGGCTTCATTATCTTATCATCTTTACCTTTATACATTGCTCCTATTCTAAACATTGTATTCCCCTGATCATCCATGTTCTTTGTAGGAATAGGTTCTGATGTTGTTAGTTTAAAATTACTATATCCTTCACCATATTTAATATCTACAGGGTCTAATTGAGCATTATTACCTTCTATATCAACATACTTAACAATCCATTGTTTACCATCTGAACTAACTTCAGCTACTACATTATTTTCTTGACCTGGTAATGATTCTTCTTTAGCTGCAATTATAGCATCAGTTTTTTTACTTTCATTAGTAATATTTGGTTTAATACCACCATTTTCTAACATTGTTTGAAAAGATTGTCCATCAATCTCTAATCTAGAACTTTTAAGAACTTTATCATTAAATAATGATTCATCATTTATAATAGTCTTAACATCCTCAACTACTTGCTTTTGTTCATTTTTAGTAAAATTCTTACTCCATTGTGCTGTAGCATCTACAATCTTCTGAGTATCAGCCTTTGCTAAATATTCATCTGTATATTTAACAAACATTGCATTTAACATATCATCACTAAGTTGATCTGGTCTTTGATCAATATTTGGTCTAAATGACATTGTTTGTTTAGCTTTCTCTATTTGCTTAACAGCATAATCATGAGCATTTGCAACTTTATTCTCTAATAATCCTTTCTCAATAGTGTATTTAACTTGATTAGCACCACTTAAATCAGGATTAGCTAGTATTGTATCCAATCTACTATTTTCAAAAACTATAGCTTCACTAAGAGTTTTAGCTTCTGGGTATCTATTCTTTATGTTAGCTATCTGAGTATTTTGAGTAAGTCCTGTTCCTGCTTTATTTGAAGTACTACCAGTACCCATATATGATTTATCACCTTCTTTAACATTTCTAGGTTTGTCAACTTTAGGAGTATGTTGAGTTAGATTAGCAGCATTAGTAGCAGTACTAATTATATCTTCTTTAACTATTTGACTCTTCTCTTCAGGAGTTAATCCAACAGGATCAATAACTTTACCAGTAGCATCTGTTAATAAACCATACTCTAATTTTTGCCATACAGTACTTGTTATATTTTCATCATCAATTAAGTTAGTAGCTATTAAACCTGCTCTAATATTAACATTTCTAGTTTTCTCAGTTTTACCAGCATATTCTAAAGCTGTCTCTTTTACATCTGCATCATATAATACAGGAGGTAAAAAATTTGATAGATCATTATAATTACCATCATCTTTAATACTACCTTTCCATTTATCTACAGCTTGTTGATATGCTCTATTCTTTAATGGTGTACTAATATCTTTATTCTTATCTAACCATTCTTTAGCAGTATTGAAATTCTTATTGAAAGTATGTAGATTACCAGTACTAAGACTAGATGTTATTCTACTTCTTATATCTCTTATGCCACCTTTTTGTTTATAAGATTGAAAAGGATTATCAACTATAGATTTAGTTACAGCATCAATTTCTTGTTCAAATCCTGATACTTCATTTTCATAATTCTCACTATCACCAGGAAGATACAATCCTCTACCAATACTAGACTTAGTTTTATTCTTTTGCTCATTAACATAAGTACTTAGCTTTTCAGCTTCATCCATTGTTTCATTAATCTCTCTATCTTTTTTTGCAACAGCAGCAGCTAATAAGTGTGTTGGAAAACGAAAAGCATAATCAAGATTTTGTGGTTTTGCTGTTTTATAGAACCTTCCCATTATTGTATATTTTATTGTTTTCTTTTGCTTGGATAATTAATCTTGAAATAGTCTAAGTATTCATCACTAGTACCATATTCCCCACTACCTGCTAATTTAGTACCTATTTCATTTTCCTTACTAATATTCATATTTCTACCTATCTGTTGAGAAATATTACCAAAGTCCATAATGTTACTACTTAAGTTACTTAAATAGTTATCCTTATTGGTTTGATCTCTTTCCATTCTTCTTTCTTCTGCACCCATTATGGTTTTATCTTTATCTATCAATAAACCCATCTCTGCTACATCAGCATCCATTATATTCTTAGTGTAGTCTTTAACTACATCTTTTCTAGCACCTAAACCTGCAATATGAGTACCTAAATCTAATCCTCTAGCATCACTAATACCTCTAGCCATATTTCTATTTCTACTTCTCTGACCTTGTTCAGCTAATGCTATATCTGACATCTCTAAATCCTTCATTCTACCAGCCATACTTTTAATATCACCTATCTTTCCTAGTGCTTCAGTAGCAAATCCAGCAAAAGGATTCTTAGTTTCATCTTCCTTACTAGCTAATGTTATACCTAGATTGACTATAGAAGCAGTAGTACTACCTATAGCACCTACAGCATTACCCATACCTGACATATCCATACCTGTTAATCCATCTCCACTAGTATCAGTACCAGTACTTGAAGCTCCTTTTACAAAGTCTTCAGTATCCATGAAGTCTTCAACATTCATTGATACTTCATTACCTTGAGCATCAAATTTAGTTTTAGTTTCTCCTTTAAAATCAACTCCATTATTAAATTTAGTAGGTTCTAAAATATCAGATTCTACAAAATTAGATGCTTTTTGATTTGTAAAATCTATCTTAGGTTCATCATTAGCAGTAGCTAATAGTTTATCTAATGATTTTTGGTATTTTAAATATCTTGCTGTTTTTGTGCTCATAACATTACATATTTGTAGGTTTTTCAGATTCAATTGTATACTTAGTAGTCAATTTAGTATCTGTAGAATTATCAAAGATAAACCTTATTCTTAAATACTTATCTCTAAATTTCTCTAGTTGCATCCAATCTTTATCTATATCTATACCTAATGTATTAACTACTTTATCTATAAAATATTCATCTTTAATTGAATCCCAATCAGTTAAAAATATAGGTTGTGAATAATCAACTCTCATATCTCTAAAATTATTAATCATCCAATCTTTATCTAGTTTTTTAATAGTTATCTGCCCTGGTGTATTAGTAATACTCCTAGACATATAATCTATATCTGGATCATTGTCAGCATTATATAATGTTAATTCACCAGAACATTGTCTTTCATTGTAAGCAACAAACTTATTAAATGTGACATATCTCTGTTCCACATTATTCTTCATTGCTAATGTTTGCAATATTATATTCTCATATAATGATGTAACCAAAGGATTACCTAAAGCTACTAAATCAATTATAAATGCTCTGGCTACTCCATAGTAATTTAGATAACTACCTGATATATTATGTTTCCATATATCATAAGACCCAACCCCTTTAGGTGTTACACTATATAAATTCTTATGATCATATATATAAGTTGAAGGTAAATAACTATGAAAGCTTATCCATGCTCCATCATCTATAGAATAAGATAATGTCCAACTTCTATCCTCAAAGTAATCTCTATCTGTTAAGCTAACTATTTCAGCTACTTTATCTAAACCTGTACATCTTAAATGATAATAATTACTATCAGCTATATTATATACAAGTTCATAACCTTCATAATTAAGTATAGGACAAATTCCAATACCTAATACATATCCATTATAGAAATTAGAATTATTAATAATTGCAAAGTTTGCTCTCCAATCTGATGCAATTACATAATCTCTCTTTGTAATTAGTATTCTATTGTTCTCAAAATCATGAGCTGCAATAAATCCAATACCATTATAATTAGCAGGATTATTAACTGTAGTTAGTTTATGACTAGTTAATTGATAAATATCATTATACAAATTAAATGGAATATTATATAATAACCATTTACTAAGTCCTTTATCTTTACCAGCTAAGTCTTTTATTTGTGTACCTGTTTGACTACTAAAGTTTACTACATATATTTTACCTTCAGTATCATCAACAAAGAATACACCATGAGTAGTTTTGATAGTTGAATACTTCTGAGTACTACCTGCAGAACCTATCTTATCATCAAATACTGGTCTAGGAGTTGATGAGAAAAATCCTCCTGTACCTATTAATGATATAACATCACCTGTAAGTCTTTCTTGTACATTTTGAGGTATATACCAAAGATTACTCTTAGTATGTGCATACAAAGCATTTTTAATACTAAATATATTAGTTATCTCACCATGCTCACCAGGAACTGTTATATAGTTTAATGGTAAGAATTTACCATAACTATCAGCTCTTTCTTCAATAAAACTTTTCTCTGAATAGAATGTTCTATCAGGAAACTCTTCTAAACATAATAAACAACAATCATAAGTTGAAGGTAATGCAAACCATACTTTTTGTTGATTCTCTCTTGAGAAATCAACATTATATTGGTAAATCTCTGGTTTAGTGATTATTGAATATACATATTTTGTAGTCTCATTATCCCAAATTAGAAACTTATCTGTCATATATTCTTTAGCAGAAGTATTACTATGAACATTTAGTGAACCTTTAACTCCTACTTGTGTTTGTTCCCTTAACCCAATATTAATATCACTCTCCATGAATAATCCATAAGAGTGAGTCATTATTCCAAAATAAGTATCATCCTTATTCTTATCAAAATTAGTAGTGGTGTCCACTATTATTTCATCTAATGAACTTTCTTGATAATCTTTAGCAAATGTTTGATATACTATAATTATTGTATCTACAGTTACACCTAATGCTAATGCAGCTACTGTGATAATTACTAATGCTACAGCTAACGGTGTTGCTGTACCTAAAGAAATAACAGATAATACTGCTGCTAGTGCTGCTGTAATAGCTACAATTAATGATTTTACAATCATTTCCCAAATTCTCTTTTGAGTTTTCTCACCTTGATATAAACTATTTGTAATATAAAAATGAGAAATAAATGTATCACCACCATAATTAGTATCTTCAGTAGCAGTACTAATATTATTTTTAGTTTGATAATATTTAATATTATCTAATATAGGATGAATATCTCTTACAACATTCATTGATACATAAGTAACTTTTTGATGTATATCTGATGTAAGATCATTAGTAGTATATTGACTTTGTAATTTACCAATACCTATTTTATTATCCATTGAACAATTATATAAAGTCTTATTAACTGCAATATTACTAGGAACAGTATTATAACCTGTTTTTCTATCAGCATATGGTAGATATGTCATATCTAATACTTGATGATTACTTTCACTTAATGGTGTAGTACTAATCTTAAATTTATCTAATCTAAAAGTACCTAACCAGTCAAATCCATCATTATCAAACCATCCTCCATTTACATCATTAACACCTTGTATTCTATCTGTAGTACCTACTGTTGTATTATATTTATAAAATTGATTTTCAACTTTTATATAGTTAGGAACTATATCGTCATTCTCAAACATACTTTTTGGCGATAAAAAGTATTTATTAAATTGATCTATAGATATATCATTCCCTGATGTTTCTGGAGTTACAAATACTGGAGGACTAGTAGATTCTGTTAATGAATGAAATGTTAAATATTCATCATTAGTTCTTAATGTTCCTGAATATCCTTTACTTAATACTGT
>ERZ890953.411-NODE-411-length-25237-cov-7.987690_pt1 | contig 25237 bp, 19 predicted proteins | sample MGYA00521264_ERZ890953 | MGnify/ENA primary metagenome ERZ890953 (study PRJEB32303, sample SAMEA104408629) | aquatic metagenome | biome: Brackish water; feature: Chemocline; material: water | place: Baltic Sea | collected 2014-10-26T21:54:00 | depth 200 m ...
CGAGCCAGCGGCGGCAGCCGCGGTGCCCGAAGGGCAGGTGAAGCCCTGCTGCGCGTTAGCGGTCTGGGGGGAGGCATCCTCCCCCCACCAGCAAGCGAGGCCGGGGTCATCGTGCGGGTCCTATGGCCCGAACGATGACCATGGCCGTCGTGTGCAGGCAGGAGCCTTCAGCGGCGCCGGCGGATCGACAGTCCCAGCGCCGCCAGCAACCCCAGCCATGCGGCGGAGACGGAGCCTGCGGCGCTGCAGCCATACAGGGGCACCCACGCTCCTGGCGGGAATGTGCCGGGGGCGGCGGTGTCGGCGCTGGCGGTGTCGCCTACCGGGGAGTCGGTGTCATCGGGGTAGCTGCCGGTGTCCTCAGGTCCGGTGTCGTCTGGAGGATCGCCGGTGTCGTCCCCACCGGGGTCGGGCTCGAGGGCGATGGAGCACCAGTAGGTGTCGTCGCTGTCGATGGTCTTGGTGCAGCTGCCCTCGAGGAAGCCGTCGGCGATGGCGTGGGCGGTGTACGTGCCGGTTCCGAGGCCCTCGAAGGTGTAGTAGCCGGTGGAAACGGTGGTCACCGTGGTGCCGTCATCGAGCCAGACGGTGGCACCTGCTAGGCGCTCGCCGTGGTAGATGTCGCGGTCGGCGACGACTCCTGTGAGGACGGCGGCGCTGGCGCCGAGGATGAGGAGCAGGGGCAGCAGGATGGGGGGCATGGGTACTCTCCAGGTACGTGCAAGCCTATCTCCTGGCGTGTGGTTTCGCAGGATTGGCCCGGTTCCGAGCCGCACGCTAGTCTCTCAGGAGCGAAACCAGGAACCACGTGCGCATCACCACCATCGATCCCCTGCGACGCGTCGCGCTCCAGAAACCGGAGCCCGGTGACGTTCCCCACGCCACCATCGAGCCGAACACCAGCTGCAACATCCGCTGCCAGCGCTGCTACGCGTGCGACGATCCCATGGTCAAGCCGCTGGAGCAGGTGCTGGTCGAGATCGATCTGGTGGTCCAGCGCCGCAAGCTGGACAGCATCACCCTGCTGGGAGGAGAGCCCACCCTGCACCCGCAGCTGGCGGATATCGTGGCCCACGCCAAGGGCCATGGGCTCACGGTCATGCTGCTCACCAACGGGGTCAGCCTGCTTCAGCCCGGCGGCGACGCCTTGATCGATGGGCTGGCCGCGGCCGGGCTGGATCGTTTTCTGCTGCACATCGACCACGGCCAGGAGCATGTCCACGCCGACGTGGGCCAGGCCCGGCACGCGCTGGCGGCCAAGCTCGAGGCCCGCGGAATCTGGTTCGGCCTGGCCCTGACCCTCTACGCTGGGCAGGAGGCGACGCTGCCCGCCGTCATGCGGGAGTTCGCGCGCTACCGCTGGTTCGATGGGGTGTTGGTCACCCTGGCTTTCGACCCGGATCGCGCCTGGTTGCCAGGCGTGTTCGACCCCGAGGCACCGGACATGGCGTCCATCCACGGCGCTATCGCGGATCGACTTGGCATCCAGGCCACGGCCTACCTGCCCTCCAGCCAGCACGACGATGAGGTCTGCTGGTTGATGTACTTCTACGCCATCGATGCGGCGTCGGGGGTCTGCTTCCAGCTCTCTCCCAGGCTCAATCGCCTGGTGAGGTCCCTGCACCGCCGCTTGCGCGGTCGAGAGTTTTTCGCTGAGCCCCTCGAGCCTCGCTGGCTGGGGGTCACCCTGGATCTGCTGGGAGCCGCCGAGCTGATCCTGGCCCCTTCACGCCTGGGTGAGCTGCTCCGATTCCGGCGCGGCGCCCGCAGCGAAAGGCGTTTCCACTACATCGTGCTTCAGCAGGCCCCCCGGCTGGATCCCAGCAGTGGTCAGCTGCAGATCTGCTGGCAGTGTCCCGACGCGGTGGTGCGGGGTGGGCGGCTGGTTCCCGTCTGCATCGCGGGCAGGCTACATCCCTACAGCGGGGCCCCCCCTGCGGCGCCGCCCGCCGTCGTGGACGCGGTCCTCACCCACCTCAATCCCGCCGGAGCGCCACCTTGCCCTTCGAGTTTCGCAAGGTCTACCTCGACCTGATCACCGATCAGGGCCAGGTCTGCGTGTTGTACCTGAGCTGGGTGCGCTTCTTTCAGCGCTGGCATGCCCAGGCGTCGGTAGAGATCTACGAGCCCGGCGGAAAGCGCACCATCGTGCATGCCCTGTCCGCTCCTCAACCCGTCGACCCGGAGCGCGGGCTCGACCAGCTCCCTGTGGCCCTGACCATCCCGGGCGGTACGCTCGAGCTCGAGGTCAAGCCCGTCCACGAGGCCTGGACTCCCGCCGTGGCCAGCCCAGTGCCCGAGCTGAACTGGAGCGTGGGCGCCCTGCGCACCAGCACCTGCATCACCCTGACCACCGACCAGGGCGTCCGGAAGTTCCGGGGCGAAGGCTACATCGACTTCGTCACCCTCACCCGGCCCACCCGCAAGCTGGGCCTGCGCTCACTGCGCTGGGGCCGCGCGCACATGTTCGAGCGCTCCCTGTGCTTCACCGCCCTCGAGCTGCAGGACGGCCGCCACTGGTTCGTGGGGGTCACGCAGATGCACGGCCGGCCGGCTCGCAGCTACGGCAACCTGAGCGTGAAGCTCGAGGATGGCTGCGGCCAGGTGCGCTTCGGAACCGGAGGCCAGGTGCTGCGCTTCGACAAGCCCACGGTGCTCCACGCCGGCTCGGCCTTCGACGCCGAGCGCATCCCCAGCCCACTCCACCGGCAGGTCTGCCTCCTCGTTGGGGGACCCCACGAGGAACGGCGGTGGCTGTGCCAGGCCAGGGTGGACGGCTCCCACGGCACGGGCCACGCCCTGCACGAGGTCGTGTGGTTCGGAAAGCACGCTCGCTTGGCCGTCAAGGGCAAGCTGAAGGGATGAGATGAACGCCGGCCAAGGCCCCATCACCGCTGCTCAGCGGGAAGAGATTCATGCCTCCCTGCTCGCCCTCGAGGTGCAGCTGTTGGCGCTGCTGGAGGACGACGCGGGCTTGAGCGACACGGTGGAGCTGGACCAGGGCGCTGTGGGCCGCATCTCGCGGGTGGACGCGCTGCAGGCCCAGGCCATGGCGCAGGCCACCCAGCGTCGTTCGCGGCTGCGCCTGGCGCGAGTGCGGTCCGCCCTCGAGCGCTACCGCACCGACCCTGAGGAGCTCGGCGTCTGCCCCGAGTGTGGTGACGACATCGGCCTCGGCAGGCTGCGCGCCTATCCCGAGGCCGTGTTCTGCGTAGGCTGTGCCGACAGACGTTAGTCCTTGCGACGCCGACGGCGGCCGATGGACAGGGAGCTTGCGGCCGCCAGGCCCAGCCAGCCCAGCATCATCACGCCGCCGCTGTTGCAGCCGCCCCGCAGGTAGGCCTCCCAGCAGGCGTCGGGGTAGCCGTCGTGGTTGGCGTCGGTGTAGCCGTCGAGGATCTCGATCTGCATGGTGGCGCTGGTGCTCGAGCGCATCCACACGAAGGTGTCGAGGTAGGTGAAGTTGCCCTTGCCTTCCTCGGTGAAGTTGCCCCATGCGCGCGCGTTGACGTTGGGCTGGGCCTCGGCGTCGTAGTTGCCGGGCTCCAGGCCGTCGGGGCCCGGGGAGACAAGCCCGACGGAGCCGTTGGGCATGCCCTGGGCCAGGTCCTGGATCAGGTAGTCGTTCCAGATCATGGGCAGGGCGAGGCGCTGCTCCTGGCCGCCCATTTCGTACATGCGCATGCCCGGGTAGGAGGTCTCCACGTCGCTGGCGACGAAGTGTACCTCGCCGACGGTGACGGCGACCTGGCAGTCATAGGTGCCGGCCGGGATGGGCTGGCCGGCGTTGTCCAGGCCGTCCCACTCCACGTTGTTGGTGCCCGAGATGGTGCCGCCGGTGAGCGCGAGGTCGTCGTTGGAGGTGAGATCGAAGACACCGTCGCCGTTGAGATCGCAGACGATGTGGTAGCTGGCCTCGAGATCGGCCTCGAAGCTGAAGGTGCCGTTCGAGTCGGGGTAGCCCGAGGCCAAGCCGCCGCAGATGTTGTCGTTGGCCTGGAAGCTGAGCACCCCCGTGGCGCTGGGGTTGGCCACGTCGTAGACCGACTTGGCCGGGGGGTTGAGGTAGATGGGGTACTCGGGCTGGTAGGACTGGTTGGTCATGTCGACCGAGCGCCCGGCATCGGGGCCGTCCACGCCTGTGGCGTTGGCCGACATCTGCCACTTGCGGCCCGACAGTCCCTCGAACTTGATCTCGATGACGCCGTCGTTGTCTTCGGATCCACCGGGAACCAGGGCGTAGAAGCTGCCGTCGAAGCCGCCCTCGGCACCCCAGGTGCCGGTGTCGAGGTCCCACAGGTAGCTGAACAGCCGCCCGCCCAGCTCGGTGGGACGGACCACCGAGATGTCCCACTCGTTCTCCTGGGCATAGACCAGCTCGATCTTGTAGGCTCCTGGGGTGTCGGCGGGCAGGGTGATCTCCTCGCCGCTGCCGAAGCTGCCGATCTGGTAGTCGTCGGGGTCTGTGACCCGGATGCTGCCGTAGCCATCGAAGAGGATGGACTCGCGGTTCGAGTCGAAGATATCGACGTAGAGCACGGTGTCGGCGGCGACTGGCTGGCCGAGCAGCTCCAGGCTGCCCTCGGCCAGTACGGTGGAGGGGAACGCCCAGAGCAGCAGGGCGGCGGGCGCGAGCGCGAGCGCGAAGGGGGTGATGGAACGCATGGCTAGTCCTCCACGATCACGGTGTCTTGTTCGAGGATGTTGAACTCGACGCGCCGGTTCTTGGCGCGACCGGCCTCGGTCTCGTTGGTGTCGATGGTGCGGGTCTCGCCATATCCCTTGGCCTGCAGGCGGCTGGGGTCCACGCCCTTGCCGACCATGTAGTCGAGCACTGCCTGGGCGCGATTCTGGGACAGCGTCTGGTTGGACTCGAGGCTGCCCTGATCGTCGGTGTGGCCGGCGACCTCCACCAGCTTGATCTGCTTGTGGGTGTTGATGGCCTCGGCCACCTCATCGAGCAGATCGAAGGAGTCGGGCTTGATGATGGCCTTGCCCGTCTCGAAGTGGACCTTCTCGTAGATCTCGATGCGCTGGGCCGTGACGCGGGTCTTGGACTTCTTGAGTGAGACCACGACCTCCTCGGTCTCGCCCGCCGCGAGGTTGACCTTCTGGCGGTAGAGCGCGTACTCGGGGATGTCGATGATGACCACGTGGTCGCCGGCGCCCGCCCTGATGCGGCCGGTGCCTTCGTCGCCCAGGGCCAGCTCGCCGCCGGTGTCGGGGGCGCAGGCATCGTATTCGCTCTTGATCTGGACCACAGCGCCCGGGATGGGCAGCTTGTCTTCGAGGGTGGTGACCTGGAAGGTGATGATCCCCTCGAGGCTGCGAGTGAGGGGAACCACCAGGTCGTTCTTGCCTTCCTTGACCACGAAGGTGGTGCTGCCGCCCAGGCAGCCCAGCGCGACGACCTTGGCCGTGACCTGGGCACCGGGCATCACGTCGCTGACCGTGGCCTGGTTGGGGTCGAGCATCCGCGGACCGTCTGGCCCGACCAGGGTGACGCTGGACAGCTCGACCGGCTGCTCGTCAGCCTCGCCCCAGACGCTGATCTCGCCCATGAAGTCGGGGCAGCCGTCCTCGTCCTTGTAGCCGTTGAAGATCTCTGGATCGTCGTAGCACTCGTCCTCGGCGTTGGGGATGCCGTCGCCGTCGAGATCCGGCGGAACCGGGGTCTCGATGCGGCCGAAGCCGCCGCCGAGGAAAGCGCGGAAGGGGGAGGCTCCGGCGCCGTCGCTGAGGGCCGCGGCCGCGCCCAGGGAGAAGTGGGCACCGGACTCGGTGCGCTTGCGGAAGGAGAGGATGGTCTCGACCGGGAAGTTGCTGCCCGCGTTCTGGTTCTTGGCCAGGGGCGGGGTGAGGAGGGCTTCGAAGTTCAGGCCGGTGTAGCGGTTGAAGAGGTAGCCGACCCCCAGCCCCGTGAGGAGCTGATCGGCGCCTTCCATGTTGTAGGTGGTGATGTCGGGCTGGAACTGGTAGCCGACATGGGCCGAGAGGGTGACGGCTTCGAACTCGTAGGTGGTGGCGGCGGCGACGCCACCGGCCAGCTCGCTGCTGCCCAGGTAGGCCACGTCGTTGCCCGTGGGCACGTCGACCCAGGGCACCAGGCCCAGGCCGAGCCCGCCCGCGGTGTCGTAGCTGGGCCGGATGATGGCGAGCATGCCGGACACGCGCAGGTCGCCGACCATGGTGCCCTGGGTGGAGCTGTCAGGGCCGGTGGAGAGCAGGTACAGCGGCATGGCCACGTCCAGCCGCAGCCGGTCGATGGGAGTGATCCCCGCGGCGAGGTTTGCGGTGACCAGGTTGCTCAGGGCTGCGTCCATGGTGGTCTGCCCCGGGGGGCCCGACACGAAGCTGAGGGGTGTGGAGGCGTACTCGAACAGCGCCGAGGTGTAGAACTCCCACTGGTGCATCCGACCCGGGCGGAAGACCGAGTAGGGGTCGCGCGGGTCGCCGTCGTAGGCTGCCAAGTGGAAGCCGTGAGCGTCGAAGCCGCTCGTGAGCACTTCCTGCGCGTTGGCCAGGGACGGCGTGCCGAGGGCGGCGACCATCAAGGCCAAGGGAAGGAGGTCGGTTCGTCCTCGGTTGGCTCTCCGCATCATCGCTCCTGTCTACGCGGGCCGTGGGCCCGGTGGGGTGCTGCACCCGGTCCGGGTGGACCGACGGCAGCGCGCGGGGTTCAGCGTCGCGCAAGCCTACCTCGTTCTGAGGCCTCACAAAAGGGGCCCAGGGCACTCGCCGTGGTCGCGAGCCCTGGCACTGGGATACCGGGTGAGCTGTCAACTAGGAGTCATGGGCATGAGCGCAGCCTCGGCACCCCGCACAGTCATCTTGGGAGGCACCGGCTTTATTGGCTACCACGCCGTGCTCGAGCTGTGCAGGCGGGGCCACCGGGTCACCGTCTTCGCGCTGGATTTGCCCGCAGACGATCTCTTGCCCGCTGGCGTGGAGCTCACTCTGGCGGATCTCGACGCCAGCTCGGATGACGAGCTGCGCGCGCTCTTGGCGGGGCAGGACAACCTGGTCTTCGCCATGGGGGCGGATGACAGGGTGCTGCCCGCTGCGCCCGCCTATGCGTTCTTCCACCGCGCCAACGTCGTCAGCACCGAGCGCGTGGTGCGGCTGGCGCGTCAGGCCGGCCTGCGGCGGGCGGTGATCTGCGGCTCCTACTTCGCCTACTTCGAGCGCACCCAGCCCCACCTCGCCCTGGCGGAGCATCACCCCTACATCCGCGCTCGCCGCGACCAGGCCCGCGCCGCCCTCGAGGCAGGGCAGGGCATGGTGATCACGGTGCTCGAGCTGCCCTACATCTTTGGCGGTATGCCTGGCCGCGTGCCCTTGTGGGCGCCCCTGGTGCGCTACGTGGCGTCGCCTTGGCCCTTGTTCTACACCGCCGGCGGCACCTCGATGGTCACCGTGGAGCGGGTGGCCGAGGCCGTAGCCGGCGCCTGTGAGCGCGATGGGCACAGCGCCTGCCTGCCGGTTGGGGATCAGGATCTCAGCTGGCGGAGCTTCGTGGAGACCCTCTCCCGGCTGGTGGGCAAGAACCAGCGGATGATCACCGTGCCCGCCTCCCTGGTGCGCGCGGGGGCCTGGTTCTTCATGCTGTACACGCGGCTGCTGGGCAAGGAGCACGGCCTGAACCCCGTGCGCTTCATCGACATGCAGACGCGGGAGACCACCATCGACGCCGGCGAGCTGGCGGCGTCGAGGGACCTGCTGGGCTTCGGCACGGGCGGTCTCGAGGCTGCCTTCGAGCGCACCGTGCGGGACAGCCTGAAGTGAGCTGCACGCTCCCGCGCTGCGGCGTCTGGGCGCTGGTCTCGTTGGTCCTGCCGTCCCTGGGCCTGCGCTGTGGTCGGCGGGACCACTGCCCCCCAGGCATGGTGCTGCTGCAGGGAGGGTCTGTTCGGCTCGGCGTGGATGCGCCGGGGCAGGCCTATGAGCGCCCGGCCTTCTCCGGGTGGCTCGAGCCCTTCTGTATGGATGTCTACGAGTACCCCAACCAGGCGGGCGTCTCGCCCATGGCCGACGTGACCTGGCTCCAGGCCTGGGATCTATGTGGTCAGCAGGGCAAGCGGCTGTGCAGCGCCGATGAGTGGGAGCATGCCTGCCGCGGCGGGGATGGGCGGCGCTACTCCTATGGTGAGCCCTACGACGCTCAGGCCTGCAACACGCCCTGGGACCGCTTCCAGGGCGGGGCTCCTCCCATCGCCCCCTCGGGGTCCCACCCACGGTGTGTCAGTCCCCAGGGTGTGGCAGACCTCAACGGCAACCTAAGCGAGTGGGTGGAGGACCAGTGGGATGGCGAGAAGCCTCGCTTCGAGGAGGAGGTCTTCCCCGCAGGCACAACCTACCGGACGGTCCGTGGGGGCACCATGTGGGGGGGCACCTTCTACGGGCAGGACTGCCTGAGTGCCCACGGGCACCCCGAGACGGTCACCCACATGGACGACGGCTTTCGTTGCTGTGCCGAGGCCGACTGACTCCATCCAGGGCGACGGGGTGACAGCGATGCGCCGCGGCGGTGTCCACTTGGCTGTCCCCCCTGGAGCGCCTTGTGTCCACGACGCCTCGATCTCTGCTCTGCCTCGCGCTGCCTCTGGCCTGGCTGTTGGCCGGCTGCCCCGTGGGCGTCCAGGACACCGGCGAGCTCAGGCCCGAGGCGGCCCGCCTGCAGTGGAACAGCGACGCTGACACGGGCTGGGCTGTGGAGGACAGCGACGTCGGTGGTGGTGGGGACGCTGCAGGCATAGACTCGGATCATGAAGAATCCGACGATCCTCCCCTGTTTCCTGCTCCTGCTCGGCGCGGCGTGCGCTAATCCCCTTCCGGTGGAGATGCCGGCGCCTCCTCCCGATCTGTACGTGTTCGTAGAGCCGCTCTCCAGGCCGGCCGCCACCACGCCCGGCCCCCCTGTGCTGGTGTCCACCGCCAGCCAAGCCGCCGCCGCCCTGGGCCAGCGGGTGCGCCTGCTGGGCACCGCTCAGGACGCCAAGCTCAGCGCCGTGGTCCAGAGCGAGGCGCTGCTGGTGTACTGCATGATCCGCGATGGCGACGGCCTGCTGCTGGAGTCGCGCTGGCCTCAGGGCACCGTGGGGCAAGAGGTGGCCGTCACGGGCATCCTCGAGCAGAGCGAGCAGTTCACGGCGCAGGTGGGCCCCGATGGGGCCATCAGCCAAGGCACCGAGGGGCCCATCCTGGCCCTGTTCGACTACGATCTGACGCTGGTCGAGCAGCCCGCTGTCGTGCCCGAGCCCGCCGCCGAGGCCGATCCGGGCTAGTCGAGAGAATGAGGCTCCCTCGCGGGCCGCTCCAGCGCCACCTGGGCGCGGCGCGACGGCGGAGCCACCGGCGACGGGCAGGGAGCGCGGGTTAGCTGGTTTGTCAGGTTTTCTTCGCAGCTTTCACCCGAGGCTCCACGTGCGCGGCGCCAGCTACCAGCTGATGGAGCTCCTGGCCCAAGGGGGCATGGGAGCCGTGTACCTCGCCCGGTACCGCGACGAGGCCGAGTTCGTGCGCGAGGTGGCGGTGAAGCTGCTGCGGCGCGATGTGGGGGAGCCCGAGGAGCTGGGGCGACGCCTGCGCGACGAGGCCCGCCTGCTGGGGCTGCTCAGCCACCCGGCCATCGTGCGGGTGGATCGCCTGGCGCTCCTCGACGGCCGCTGGGCCTTGGTCATGGAGTACGTGGAGGGGCTCGACCTTCGCCAGCTGGCTTCGACCCTGGTCGTCCCCACCGGGGTGGCCATCGAGGTGGTCGAGGTGGTGGCCGACGCGCTGGTTCACGCAGGCCGCGCCACGGATCACCACGGTCGCGCCCTCGGCCTGCAGCATCGCGACATCAAGCCCTCGAACATCATGGTGACGGTCCATGGTGAGGTGAAGGTGTTGGACTTCGGGGTGGCTCAGGCGCGCTTTCAGGGGCGCGAGTCCACCACCCAGGCGCTGCAGCTGGGCACCGCCGACTACATGGCGCCAGAGCGCCTTGCCGGAGGAGAGGGCAGCCCCGCAGCCGACATCTACAGCCTCGGCGTTGTGCTGTGGGAGGTGCTCGCCGGGGAGCGGCTGGGCCAGGGCTCGCCTCAGCTGGTGCAGCACCTGAGCTTCGTCCAGGGCGCCCTGCACAGGCTACGTCCGCTCCATCCCCACGCACCAGTGGAGCTGGAGACCCTGCTGGAGGCCATGCTGGCCTGGAGCCCCCTGGAACGTCCCGACGCCGAGGCCGTGGTGGATCGCTGCGCTCTGCTGGCCCGCACGTTGCGTGATCCCCGGCTTCGCGCGTGGTGTCGGGCCGAGCTGCGTCCCCGGTCTCGTCCACCCCCTGGTGCCGATGGGCTGGTGGGGAGCGTGCTCACCCCCGGGGGAGCCGCTGCGTCGTCGTCCCTGGACGCGGAACCCAGCTGGGACGACCGCACCGCGGTCGGGGCCCCGCCCGTGCCGGTCAGCACGGGGCCGTCGCCCAGGGATGGCGCCATCGTGCCTCCGGATGATGAGCCCCTCTCCGATGGGGTTGCCCGGCCGCCGCCGTCACCTGCGCCCGCGATGGTCGCCTATAGGGAGAACGATCCACCCGCTGTAGCGAGGCGGCCGGTCTGGCTGCTCGCGCTGGGTCTGGCCGTCTTGGCCGCCGGGGCTGCAGCCTACTTCGCCTTTCGGGCCCCGCCGGCTGGACTCCCCTTGGGTCCCACGGCGCGCGTGGAGGCCACCCCGGTCGCCCCTGTGCGGGAGGGTCCTCCGGCGTCGCCGCCCGCCACCGCCCCGGCTGCCGCGCCCCGGCCTGGGCCCGTCCAGGCGCGCTCGCCCGTCACCCGCGCGGGGACGCCCGACAGGTCTCGCCAGCTTGTGCCCGCCGAGCGCGAAGGTGACGGGGCCGACGGGGCGGTGGTGAGCGCCGCCGCGCCTGGCCCTCCAGCCTCCGGCTCGGTCTGGGGCGAGTCCCGGCCGGGAGGCAGCCTGTCCACGGCTGGCTTGGCCCCGAATCCGGCGGAGCCTGCCCTGGTCTGGGGTCCCCAGCCCGGGGCGCCCGGCCAGGAGGTGGCGTGGACCGATGGCGTCCAGGTGCAGCTGACCGGCGATGCGCTGGAGGTGGTGTTGGTGGACGAGTCCCGCGGCTTCCCGGTGCCGGGAGTGGTGCCGGCTGGCAGCTGGTTCGTGCGGGTGCGCTTCGGCGAAGGCGAGCCGGTGGTGGCCGGGGTGGTGGAGATCGAGGGGCCGGGCTCCCGGACCCTGCGCTGCGATGCGCACCTGAGCTGGTGCAGCATCGTGCCACGCTGATTCCCGCTATCGCTCCGGGCCACCCAGCACGAGGTAGGCGGCGCCGGCGTCTTCGGCAACCTCGTCCAAGCCGGGTGCGCCGATGAGCAGGTCGATGAAGCCGTCGCCGTTGGTGTCTCCGGCGGCCGACAGGCTGGCTCCCGCGCTGTCGGAGCTGGACTCGCCCACGAAGATGCCGTCGGTGCTGTCCAGGCTGTGGGTGCCCCACAGCGGGCCGCGCACAAGGCAAGACGCAGCGCCCGAGCTGGCATCGACCCCCAGCAGGAAGTCGTCGTAGTCGTCGCCGTCCATGCTCGAGGCGGCGGCCACCCAGGAGCCAGCGCCGTCGCCCGCGGCCAGGCCGGTGAAGGTCGCGCCGGCCGAGGCCATGGTGCTGGAGGCCGCCAGGGGGCCCAGCAGCAGGTAGGCTGCGCCCGCTCCGCTGTCGGCGCCGGGAGCGCCCACCAGCAGGTCCTGGTGGCCATCCCAGTCCACGTCGCCCACGTAGGCGATGACCCAGCCGGTGCGATCGCCGCTGGCCAGCCCTGTGACCACGCTGTCGGCGTCCCCGAGGCCGCCGCCGGGCGCGTCGGATCCCTGGATCACGTAGATGGCGCCGGTGTCGCCGGCCAGGGGGGAACCCACGGCCAGATCGGACAGGCCGTCGCCGTTCATGTCGCCCGACAGGGCGACGCCCCAGCCAGCCTGGTCGCCCTGGGCCAGGCCCCGCAGGATGAGGTCGGCGTTCTCGAGGCCCATGCTGGCGCTGCTGCTGGCGGCGTCGAGCACCAGATAGGCGGCGCCCTGGCAGGCGGACTCGGCGTAGGGGGCGCCGATGAGCAGGTCATCGAGACCGTCCCCGTCGACGTCGCCGCCGCCGGCCACGCGGGTGCCCGCCTGGTCCTCGATGGTCTCGCCCGCGAAGCGACGGTCGGCACTGCCCAGGCCCTGGCTGACCACCGGGCCCAGCACAAGGTAGGCCGCGCCCGCCTGGCTGCCGCGGTAGTCGGCGGTGGGTGCGCCCACCAGCAGGTCGGGCACGCCGTCGCCGTCCACGTCGCCAGCGGGGCTGATGGCTGCGCCCGCCATGCTACCGACGGACTCGCCGGTGATCAGCGCGGTGGCGTCGCTCAGGGACAGGTCGCCGCTGAGGGGGCCGTTGACCAGGTACAGGGCGCCGGAGCCGCTGTTGACGCCCGTGGCGCCCACCAGCAGGTCGTCGAAGCCGTCCCCATCTACATCGGCCATGGCCGAGACCGCCGCGCCGGCGGCGTCGCCAGCGGCCACGCCCAGCAGGCGCGCGTCGGCGTTGGTCAGGCTCAGCCAGTCCACGTCGCCGTCGCAGTTGTTGTCGACGCCGTCGTTGAGCTCGAACACGCCCGGGTAGACGGTGTCGTCGTCATCGTCGCAGTCACCGCCGCAAGGGTGGAAGCCGTCGAGGTCGTCGTCGTCGGTGTTGACCTCGGGATCGAGGTCGTCGCAGTCGGCGCCTCCGCCGCCCTCGACGCGGTCGCCGTCGTGGTCCTGGTCGTAGTCGTTCCAGCCGTCGCAGTCCGCGTCGATCCCGTCGTACCAGATCTCGGCCTGGGCGGTGTTGGTGGTGGCGGCCGCGTCGTCGCAGTCGGTGCCCGCCTCGACGCCCGCTGTGGTGGGGAACTGGTCGCCCCAGCCGTCGTCGTCGGCGTCCCGCATGCAGGCCTCGGGGGCCTCGATCTCGGCCGCTCCGGGGAAGGCATCGGGGTCGTCGTCGTCGCAGTCTCCGAACACATCGGTGTGGTCGGCCGGGGGATCGCAGGCCTCCTCGGTCTGCCCCTCGAGGCCCCAGCCGTCGCCGTCCGCGTCCAGGTACCAGGTGGGCTGGTCGCGGGCGCCGGGATCCAGGTCGTCCACCAAGCCGTCACAGTCGTTGTCGATGCCGTCGCAGGTCTCGATGGCGGACGGGTTGATGGCCGGGTCGCTGTCGTCGCAGTCGCCGGTCAGCTCGTCGTAGCGATCCCCGTCGGCATCGTCGACGCAGGCGTCGGCATCGGCGCAGTCCGGGTCCGCGCAGTCGGTGGCACCGTCCTTGTCTTCGTCGACCCCGTCGCCGCAGGCGGTCTCGGTGTCGGGGGCGCAGGCGGCCAGGAGGAGGGTCAGGAAGAGCAGTGGGCTGGCGCGCATAGGTGGGCCCCTATGGAGTGAGCTTGCGGCGTCGATGCCCGATCAGGGCTCCGGCGAGCAGCAGCAGCAGGCCCAGGGGCCCGGTCGCGCCGGTCGAGACGCTGCAGCCGCCCCCCCCGCGCAGGCGCTCGTCCAGGTCGCAGGCGTTGCCGATGCCGTCGCGGTCAGCGTCGTGCTGGGAGCTGTTGGCGATGTCGGGGCAGTTGTCGCACAGGTCACCCACGCCGTCGCCGTCGGCGTCGAGCTGCTCGGGGTTGGATAGCCCAAGGCAGGTGTCGCACTCGTCTCCTACGCCGTCGCCGTCTTCGTCCTGCTGGTACTGGTTGGCGAAGTCCGGGCAGTTGTCGCAGCCGTCGCCCACGTGGTCGCCGTCGGCGTCCAGGCTCGAGCCCTCGGCGTCGTCCAGCCCGGGGCAGAGGTCGCAGTAGTCGCCCACGCCGTCGCCGTCGGCGTCGGCCTGGTCCAGGTTGTAGTCGCGGATGCAGTTGTCGCAGGCGTCGCCGATGTCGTCGCCGTCGCTGTCGGTCTGATCGTCGGCCAGCCCCGGGCAGGCGTCGCACTCCTCGCCCACGCCGTCGCCGTCGTCATCGGCCTGGTCGTCATTGCTGGTGCGGGGACAGTTGTCGCATTCGTCGCCGTGGCCGTCGCCGTCCGAGTCCAGCTGATCCGGGTTGTCCAGCCCCGGGCAGGTGTCGCAGGCCTCACCGAAGCCATCGCCGTCGTCGTCCGCCTGGCTGGGGTTGTAGGCGTTGGGGCAGTTGTCGCACTCGGCGCCGAGGTTGTCCTTGTCGCCGTCCTCCTGAGCCGGGTTGTAGACCTCCTCGCAGTTGTCACAGGCGTCGCCCACGTCGTCGCAGTCCTGGTCCAGCTGGGACAGGTTGGGGTGCTGCGGGCAGTTGTCGCAGGAGAGGGTGACGGTGCTGTCGGGCAGGCCGTCTTCGCCCAGGATGGAGAAGGTGCCCCAGGAGAGGCCATCCCCGTCCTCGTCCAGGTCGACCACCGGGAAGTCGCAGCCGTTGGACGCGTAGTCGTAGTAGTAATCGGCGCTGTCGTAGTCGCAGTCGGGGTTGGAGATGGCCGGCTCGTTCAGCGCGTCGACGGCGTTGCAGTTCATGTCCTGGCTGAGGTTGTTGTAGCAGCCGTCGGCCTGGGCCGGAGGGCTCAGCTGCGCCAGCAGGAGGGAGAGGATCACGGTGGTGGTCATGGGCTGTCCTCCTCGGGCTGCGTCTCACCGTCGGGAATGTCTTCGTCGTCGTAGAGGTCTTCGAAGTCGGGGAGCTCGTCCTGGTATTCCTGCAGGTGGCTGCCGTGCTCGGCGTCGTCCTCGTCCAGCATGTTGCGGATGAGGTCTCGGGTCTCTACGTCCTCGCCAGGGCCCACGGGCGTGAGCACCTCGAACTCCTGACCCAGCAGGCGCTCGGCAGCTTGGCGGACCTGGATGACCTCGCCGGTCCAGGGCAGGCGCACGGTGCTCGAGTACTTCGGCGGGACCTCGAGGGGCTCGAGCTGGCGCACGATGTGGAACTCGGCACGCCGGTTGCGGGCCAGGCCAGCCTCGGAGTCGTCGGTGGCCTTGGGGTCTACCTCGCCGAAGCCCCGGAAGGACAGCCGTGACGGATGCACGCCCTTCTCGACCAGGGTGACGTAGATGGAGCGGGCGCGGTCGATGGACAGCTCGAAGTTGACGTCGAACTCGCCTTCCTCGCTGGCATGCCCCTCGATGAGCAGGTGGTCGATCTGCCAGTAGCTGGCCATGAGGTCGGCCACCTGGTCGAGCACCGGCAGGGACTCGGGCAGGATTTGGTTGGAGCCCACCGCGAACTGGATGTCATCGCGGATGGTGATGATCTGCTTGTGGGCCTCGACGCGGGCCAGCTCGCCCTGCTTCCACTCGATCTCTTCGTCGGGAGGCTCGTCGGGGAGCTCGGCCTCGATGCGTCGGCCGTTGAGGGTCAGCGCGTTGGGATCGTCCTCGACCACCACGGGGATCAGCTCGGGCTCGAAGGCGGGCTTGATCCAGGTGAAGCCCAGCATGAAGCGGGCACCGGTGGTGCCGTAGCCCTTGGTCAGGCCACGACCGACGCCCAGGTCCAGCTGGATGCCCGGGGTGGGCCAGGCCTGCAGGACCGCTAGACCTTCGGCCCGGGCGCCGCCGGGCTGCAGGGTGGTCTTGGCGCCGCTGCGGGTGAGGGCCACGGCGCCCAAGGCGAAACGATCGGGGATGAGCTGGTAGCGCAGGCCAGCGTTGGCCACCGCCTCGGAACCCATGGACAGGTCGTACTCGGTCTCGACCATCGTGGCGCCGGAGTAGCCGGCGTCGATGGTGGCCTCTACCGGTCCGATCTCCGCCCCCACCAGGAAGCCCAGGCCCACGCGGGGCGAGGCCTCGCCCATGTAGAGCTCGCGGGTGCCGGTGGGCAGGGACACATCGGCGCGGGCTGTCACGGTGAGGATCTCGGTGTCGGCCAGCCCTACACGGCCACCGACCACGAGGTTGCGCATGCCGAAGCCGGCCGCAGAGAGCTCGCTGACGTCGCCTTCGCCCTGGAACGCCAGGGGGATGACCATGCGGGTGGAGAGGCGGCTGTTCCAGTCATAGGACAGGCCCAGCTGCACGTCTCCGCGGGTGCCGACGATGACGGCTTCGTCGCTCTCACCCAGGAGCAGCACCAGGGGGTCTTGCTCGAGCTGGATCAGGGTGCCGGCGCGCAGCCCGCCCTCACCGTCGATGGTTGCGCTGTCCAGGCCGGGCATGGCGTGGAAGGAGAAGCTCGACTTGACCAGCTCCGGATCCAGAGAGTAGCCGTCGGCCAAGCCCATACGAGGGACCAGGAGCAGCAGCAGGGTGGAGGCCCAGGGCGATAAGCGCACGTTCATTACAGGAGTTCTCCAGCGGCGGCGTCGGAAGGCTGAGCGTCGAGGGGGAGCTCCTCGATCTGCTCCATGGGCACCGGCTCGGGCAAGGGGGCGGGCACGGGCAGCCCGGCGCGCAGGGTGCGCACGAACACCCGGCTGTGGGCGCCGAAGGAGCCCAGCAGCTCGGTGAAGGTGGGCTCGAGGGAGGCGACGGCCGTGGCGTCGGCGTCGAGCACGCGCTCGTAGACGTTGATGTCCTTCTCGGTCTCGTCCATGATGTAGGCGGGATCGGACACGAGCAGCTCGGGCACATAGCGCTCGAGGGCGCGGTCCAGGCCCTTGGCGCGGCTGACGGCCTCGAGGGCCACGGTGTGGCGGGTGTAGGTGTCATCGAAGGTGCCGTAGTGGGCGTCGATGGTGGTGTCGGCCAGGGCGGCTCGGAAGGGGTGGTCTGCTTGCTCGAGGGTGGCCTCGAAGACCTCGCGGACGTAGTGCTCCATGCCGATGTGTCGGTTGCTCACCAGGCGCACGGCATTGTCGACCGGCCCTGAGATTCCGACCATGCTCAGGGTGTTGATCCAGAGCATGCGGGCCACGCTCACGCCCGGCAGCACCTGGGTGTGGTAGGGCATGGCCTGGTCCTGGACGTAGTGCAGCGCCCAGCCGGTGAAGCGCCAGCCCCAGTAGTCGTGGCCGGTCTCGAAGGCGTAGCGGGCGAGGGTCTGGAACTGGTGCACCCGCAGCTCGGGGTAGGTGCGCTCGAGGAAGCTGGCCAGCGTGTAGACGATGCCCGCCTCGTGGTAGAGCCCCATGTGCATAGGGGCCTGGGAGGAGTACTCCTTGGTGGGATCACCGAAGGGCTGGTCACCCATGCCGTAGCGCGGGCCCCAGGCGGTGTCGTTGTCGGTCCAGATGCCCAGATCGAAGCCGTAGTCGGGCTCGTCGGCGGCGCTGGTCACCACGTCGAGGGGGGCGACGCGGGTGCCTTCAGGGGTGGGGATGAGCACAGCGTCGCCCAGGGCTCCCGGGTCGTGCAGGGTGGTGACCTCGGCCCAGGGCAGGCCGCCGTCGGCGAGGGGCTCGGCGCCCAGGGGAGCCTTGGTGTACAGCGCCAGCTTGATGTCGGGCGCCATGCGCAGGGCCTCGAGGAAGCGGGTGCGCAGGGTGTCGCGATCGCCGCCAGCCATGAGGACCAGATCCTGGGGCAGCGGCGGGTAGGCGGGCACTGTGGCCAGGGCCCAGGCTTCGTTGTCGGACAGCAGCTTGGCCAGGCCCTCTTCTTCGGCGGACAGGAAGACCTCGAGGCTCTCGACCTCGACCAGGGGGAACTGGGAGATCTCGGGGAGATCGACCAGGGCAGGCCGAGCGTAGATGCTGTGGTCGTCCCACGCCAAAGCGGTGTTGGAGCTGGAGACGATGGCCATGGCAGCGAGGGCAGCTACCCCCAGCTGGGCTGTGCGCGTGGGCTTGGTGTGCGGTCTGGACATGGGTCGCCCTCGGGCAGTGCGGAAGTGCAGTCTATCCGTACCGCCTGCCACCCGGCAGGACCACCACAGCCCCACTGCGAAACGCGTTGTCCTAGGCCTACTCAGCGGCGGTGCGGCCCCCTGGGGCCTCGCCTGTGCACCCCTGTGCAGGGCGCGAAGCGCCGGATCGGCGCCTACCTGAAGTCTACCTAAGCGGCCAGGAGGCGCTCCTCCAGAGCCGAACGGTGCGCGTGCAGCAAGGGGGACAGCAGGCGATCGCTGCGGCCCAGGCGCGCGATGACCTCGTCCAGGATGGCGCGGCCGTGTTCCTTGGCCCGGCAGCTGGCGCCGTGCTCGGTGCGGGACGAGACACACAGGGCGAGCTCCATGAACAGGCGTCCACAGGCCGTCAGGACCGCGACATGCTCGGCCCGGGCGTCGCGCACGATGGGTTCGGCGCCCGGCTCGAGCTCCAGCAGCGCCGGGAACAGGCGGGTCTGCTGGAAGAGGATGGGCTCTCGGATGTTCTCCCGGAAGTAGTCTTCGAGCTGGCGGAGATCCCCGGGCTGGCGACAGTCCATGTCGCTCACGGCTCGCCACCCCGCGTCCATGCGGCCGCTAAGGGAGCTGTGATCGTCGAGGATTGCGCGGATGGCTGCTTGGGTCATGGGAAGGCTCCGGAATCGGGAGCCCGCCGCCCTGGCTGATACGTTGCGGAAGCGGACGGCGTGAGCCATGGACGTGGAGCCAGGGCGGGGGCTCCGTGGACCTGTATGGGGTTGAACTGCTTTGCTCGTGACAGGTTTACGCGTGCGCGAGCATATAGCAAGCATAAAATCAATAGATTTGGTGGGGTATAGAACAAGTCGGCCAACGAAGCAGGAAATGAGCCACTGCTCCGTGCGGTGTTTCCCGCTGTGTCGCCCCCGTGGTGCACCGATCCGCGGCCCCGGCCCCCTGAAGCAGCAACGGGCGGCGTCGCTGTCGCGACACCGCCCGTGCGTTGGGTGAGAGAGGTCTAGCGACCCCAGCCACCACCGTCACGGCCGCCATCGCGACCGCCATCGCGACCGCCGCGGTAACCACCGCCGCCGCCATCACGGCCGCCGCCACCACCGCGGTAGCCGCCGCCGCCGCCGCCACCGCGGAAGCCACCGCCGCCACCGCCGCCACCGCGGGGAGCACGCTCCTGGGCTTCGTTCACACGGATGGTGCGGCCATCGAGGTCGCTCCCGTCCATCTTCTGGATAGCGGCCGCGCCAGCGGCGCCATCGTTGAAGGTCACGAAGCCGAAGCCACGGGAGCGGCCCGTCTCTCGGTCCATGATCACCTTGGAGTCGGTAACCTCACCAAAGGCCTCGAAGGCCGCGCGCAGGCTATCATCATCCGTGCCCCAGCTGAGGCCACCGACAAACAGTCTCTTCGACATGATCTCGTTCTCTTGTGTGCTGGCTCGGGGTGGTGGCCCATACGTGGGCTCACGTGGCTCCGAGCGGATCCGGGCCTGTGGCGCCCGTCGCTTACGTGGTCGACATGACCGTGCTCTGAAACCTGGCTGCTGGTCTGGTGTTCCCGGAGGAAGGCCCAGGGTCGCAGGGCAGGCTCTTCGAGCGGGCCCGCTGTACCCTGATGTCTGCCGACTGCCCAGCATTCGCGCTGAATTTTGGGGTGCTTTCGGGATAGTAGCCCGGCCTGGGTGAGCGGAGGTGAGCGGTGAATGTGCTGGTGATCGGTGCTGGGATGCAGGGGCGTGCGGCGGCGTACGAGCTGGAGCAGGGCGCGGGGGTCGGCTCGGTGGTCGTCGCGGATCTCGATGCTGCCCGCGTGGCGCGCGATCTCGCCGCCGTGGGCTGCAGTCGTGCGCTGACGGTATCCCTGGATGCCTCGGACATGGCCGCCACCCGCGCTGTCATCCGGGCCCACGCTGCGCGCGTCGTCGTCGGCATGGGGCCGCCCGCGCTGCAGTACGGCAACGCCCGGGCCGCCATCGCGGAGGGGGCTCACTTCGTCAACACCTGCTACGCCGAGCGCCTGGGCGATCTCCACGAGCCGGCCCGGGAGCGAGGTCTCATCCTGCTGCCAGAGATGGGCCTGGACCCGGGTATCGACCTGCTGCTCTGCCGGCTGGCCTGCGATGAGCTCGACAGTGTCGAGGGGCTGCTCTCCTATGGCGCCGGCCTGCCTAGCTTCGAGCGAGCCGTGCCGCCGTTCAACTACAAGGTCAGCTGGTCCTTCGAGGGAGTGCTCGCGGCGTACCGCCGCCCGGCCCGCTATCGCTGGGACGGCCAGGATCGACCAGTGCCCGCCCTCGGTGTGTTCGATCCCGAGCATGTGCACTGCGTCGATGTGCCGGGGGCAGGGGTCATGGAGGCCTACCCGAACGGTGACGCCTTGGACTACGTGGGCTCCTTTGGGCTGGGCCCTCGGCTCACCCACATGGCCAGGCTCACCATGCGCTGGCCGGGCCACTGCGCCCTGTGGCGTCAGCTGGCCGCGGTGGGATTGTTGGACGACACCCCGGTGGACCTGGGCTCCCAGTGCCTGTCCCCTGCGGCTTTCCTGGCGCGTTGGCTGGGCCCGCGCCTGCAGTTCGAGGCCGGTGAACCCGACCTGGTGGCGCTCCGCGCCCACGCCTGGGGCCTTCTCGGCGGCCAGCCCCACGCCGTGGCCTGGGATCTAGTGGACACCCGGGACCTTTCCACAGGTCTGTTCGCCATGAACCGCACCGTGGGCTTCACCGCTGCCATCGCGGCCCGCATGATCCTCACGGGCGAGCTCGAGGGCGCTGGCCTGCTCGATCCGGCCAGGCATGTGCCGCCGCAGCCTGTGCTCGCCGCCCTGCGCTCCCGGGGTATGCGCATCGAGCGCCGGGAGCTGCCCTACGGTCCGCCGGCTGGCCTGGACGCCTAAGGGCGGGACCCAGGGGTTATGATGCGCGGGTCGCGCTCTCGCGCAATCCGTACATGCCCGTCCTGGGAGGCTCACATGATCGGCATCTCCACCCCGCTGGCGCTCGCCCTGGGGTCGGTGCTCGCGGCTCCGGCTCAGGCCGAACAGGCCGAGCTGCAGGCCATCCGCCAGGCCATCCAGGAACGGGGGGCTCGCTGGACTGCAGCTGAGACCTCCATCTCACGGCTTCCAGCCGACCAGCGCCCGCCCACCAACGCGGCGGCGCCGCGTCCGTCCGGCGAGCTCTACTCCGCCACCCCCACCTGGGGCGGCACGTCCTTCGCGGACCAGGACACCTTCAGCTGGCGCGAGCTGGATGGCGACTACACCTCCCCTCCCAAGAGCCAGGGCGGCTGCGGCGCCTGCTGGGCCTTCGCCTCCCTGGGGGTGCTCGAGTCGCAGTACAACATCGAGTCCGGCGACCCGCGCTGGGATCTGGATCTGAGTGAGCAGGCCATGCTGTCCTGCTCGGACGGCGACTGCGGTGGCTGGTACTCCGAGGGCGCGATCGAGTACCTGGTGGCCAACGGCGCGGTCACCGAGGAGTGCATGCCCTACGAAGGCGACGCCTTGCTGGCCTGCTTCGAGGTGTGCGACGAGTATGACGATCCCCTCATCATCAGCTCGGCCACCTGGGGGGATGGCGCCACCTACACCATGAAGGCCATGCTGGAGCACGGCCCGCTGGTGGCCCACATGGTGGTCTACGAAGACCTGGACTACTACGAGAGCGGCGTCTACGAGCACGTCTGGGGCGAGCTCAGTGGCGGCCATGTGGTGAGCATCCACGGCTGGGACGACGCCGAGGGTTGCTGGCTGGCCAAGAACTCCTGGGGCACCGACTGGGGCGAGGACGGCTACTTCCGCATCAAGTACTACGCCAGCGAGATCCAGTCCTACGCCTCCTTCGTCTTGCACGTGCCGGCCTGCGACTGCGACGACGACGACGGCGACGGCTTCTGGTCCGAGTCCTGCGACGGCCGCTCCTGTGGGGAGCTGCGCGACTGCGACGACGCCGAGGCGGCCGCCAATCCTGGGGCCGAGGAGATCTGTGACGACGGCATCGACAACGACTGCGATGGTGCCATCGACGACGCGTCCATGTGGTGCGGCCCCACCCAGTCCGAGGACACCGGCGAAGGTGAGGCCCCCGGAGGCTGCGGCTGCAGTGCGGGCGGTGCGCTGCCCTACGGCGCGGTCGGGCTGGTGGCCCTGGGCTTGGTTGCGCGTCGCCGACGCCGGGAATCGGACCTGATCTGAACCGCTGGGCTCAGTCTGGTGTACCCTTGCGGCAGCGCCGCGCTTCACCCGGCGCCCCAGGGAGTGCCCATGATGCTTCGTCCCTTCTTGTCCGTCGCCCTGAGCCTCGCCCTGGTGGGCGCCGTCGCCGCCTGCGGCGAGCCGGAGGACTCAAAGCCCGACAGCGACACCCCCGACACCGACACCGACACCGACACCGACACCGACACCGACACCGACGCCGACACCGATGCCGACACGGATCCGGGTGTGGTGGACTTGGTCCGGGCCCTGGATGGTGTCGACGATGGGCTCGGCCCCTTCGACGCCATCAACTCCGAGGTGGGCTGCGCCAGCGGCAGCTGGAGCTTCAGCATGCTCGACGGTGACCACGCCGCCGAGCAGGGCTGGGTGGTGGGCTGGGACCTCGATGGCCTGGTGGTCAGCGCCCCCTACCAGATGAGCTACGCCAGCAGCCACTGGACGGGCTCGGTCAGCACCGCGGACTTCGGCATCGGCTGCGAGCAGTTCAGCACCACGGTCATCTACTTCTTGCCCATCGCCAACAACATGATCGGCAAGAAGGCTGCCACCAAGGTTGGCACCTGCACGGGCACTGGCTTCGGCATGATGGGCGACGACCACCTGCTCAACGTCAGCACCAGCACCCCGGTCGACGCCGCTGTGGCCCGTGGCCTGCACATGATCAGCGGCTACGAGCTGGGCCCCCTGGACATGAACGAGCTGTCCGCGGACACCTGGGACGTCTTCTTCACCTGGGACGAGGTGGCCCTGAGCACCTTCGGCCAGGAAGCCATGTTCGGCATGGCCCTGTACCAGGGCGAGAACATCGTTGGGGTGGGCGGGTTCTGATCCCGCGGTCGGTGAGCCCGCGGGTCACCCTGGAGAGCTGACGCCGGCGCTGGATCAGCGCCTGGCGCTCGTGGACTGCTCGGGCTCCCGGATCTGCACGCCGAGGCTGCGCTGCCAGTCACGCCCGTAGGTCTGCTGGCAGATCTGCTCGAGGGTGCGAATGGCCCGGGGCTCGTCGGCGCCCTCGACCACCAGCTGCATCCTGCTCGAGCCCTGGCCGCTGGCCCGGACCCGGGTGGACGGGTGGTGCTTACGCAGCTCGCGCTCGAGCCAGTCCACCAGCTGCTCCTGGAACTCGACCATGGCCTGGGCCAGGTCGCTGGAGCCCGAGGACGTGACCGAGGCCATCAGATCCTCGAAGGCGATGCCGGAGGCCTGGATCAGGTTCATGACCACGGCGCCCCGCGGGGAGTCGGGGGGCTGGAGCTTCAGCAGCTCGGCGAGCACTTCGGGTGCGGCGTCCCGGATGTGAGCCAGGCGGTCGCGGAGGCTGTCGCCGGGGACGCCTTGTCGTTGGTTGGGGAGCACGGGCTTGGCGGAGCCGGAGCGCATCCAAGCACCCTGCTTGTAGGCCATCTTCTGCCGCTTGATCTTGAGCCCGCCGGTGGCGCCGCGGCGCTTGCCGTCCCAGCGCCCGATCGAGGCTTCGCCCCGGGCCTGGCGGGCCAGCCAGCCCACGTCGAAGCGCTCCTGCTGCTCGGGGGTGAGGTCGTTCCAGGCCAGGACCTTGCTGCCGCCGGAGCCGTCCGGGTCGGGCACGGTGATGCGCCCCTGGCCGCTGCGGAAGCGCTGGATGATGGTGTCGGCGAAGCCGTACTCCTTGGGCAGGCTGGTGGCCATGACGCCCTGGGCGTCGGTGGAGAGCACGGTCTTGACCCCGTAGTACAGCAACAGGGGAAGGGGGTGCTCGCCGAGCCGGTCGCCGTTGGCTCCAGGGCCGCGCTTCAGGGCGCCGGTGACCATGTTGGAGCCCACGTTGACCTCGGCGATCACGCCGAGCCTGGCCATGCGCTGTGCTTGCTCGGCGGTGGCCGCCGTGACGTGGCCCAGGCGCACCTGCACCATGCCACCGGGAGGCGCCCGGTAGCTGCCCTCGGTCTCCATGCGCTCGAGGCGACCCAGGATGAGATCCAGGTTGTGGTGAGCCGTGGCGGCCTGGGAGGCGTCACCCTCGACCCCCAGCCGACGCTGGGCGGAGGTGCCCGAGTAGCCTTCGCCCACGTGGGGGCGCAGCACGAGCTGGCGACCGCTGAACTGGGCCTCGGTGTCGAGGATGGAGAAGGCGCGCTCCATGTGGTCCATACCCGCGGCGCTCCAGCGCCCGGCCTCGGGACCGCAGATGTCCACGCCGCCTACGATGTCGGGGACCTTGTCCTGGCGGCCGTAGTCGTCGCCGAACATCAGGCGCATCAGCTTGTCGTCGGTGAAGCCACCACCCTCGTCGGTGAACTGGTGGGTGAGCAGCTGGGGCAGCAGGCGGATCTTCACGCCCACCTCGGCGCAGATCTCCTGGAAGCGCTCGGCGCTGACGCCCGGGGTGCTGATCTTGCCCTGCAGCTCAGCGTAGGTGATGCCCTGATCCACCAGGCGCTTGGCGGTGGCCCGCACGAAGTCCTCGGCCTGGCCCGCGCCCTTGAGGTGGTCGATGAGCAGACCACGGGGGTCGTAGGTGAAGTCGAACGGCATGTCGTTGCCGGCCGTCATCATGCGCCGCAGCGCGTAGACTGGATCGTTGTCGGCCTCGCTGCTGTTCAGGATGCGCTCGATGAGCTCGGTGGCCGCCCGCTTGTGGGGCAGGCGCAGCTCGTTGCCGGGATCTTCCTGGTAGAGCTTGCGCAGCAGACCGATGGTCTGGCTTGCGGCCTGGATGGGATCATCGACATCCGGGAAGAGCATGCGGGGGAAGTCCGAGGCGTCGAGGATGCCCTTGAAGTGGTTGTGCAGCTCGGCCACACCGCGGACGTCGATCTCGGGGCCGAAGTCCCGTGGATCGAGCCCGATGCGCTGGGCGGCCTCGGCCTCGTGCTCACCGGGCTTCTTGACCGCCGCCACGGCCTCGGCTTCGCGACCGGACTTGCGCGCGGCGGTGGCCACCACGCCCAGGTCGAAGTCGGGGTGCTGGACGGCGAACTGTTCGAAGTCGAAGCCCCCGCCGTTCTGCTCCCGGAAGCTGATGATCTTGTTGGCCTGCTTGCGGGACAGGCCTGCCGCGCGGAGCTCGTGCGTGTCGGCGTTGTCGAGGTCCAGAGGGCCTTGCTGCTTGCGCCGCTTGCTGCCCTTCGAGCCCTCGCCGCCACCGCCGCGGGGGGCCGCGGGGCTGGGCTCGGCTTCGGCGTCCTGGCCTGGCGCCCTCGAGCGCATGGCCGGGGTGGCGTTGGTGACGTCTTCGTCCATGTAGATGACGACGGTGCCGTCGTCTTCCACATGGCGGCTCTTGACCG
>ERZ890953.412-NODE-412-length-25168-cov-5.108310_pt1 | contig 25168 bp, 15 predicted proteins | sample MGYA00521264_ERZ890953 | MGnify/ENA primary metagenome ERZ890953 (study PRJEB32303, sample SAMEA104408629) | aquatic metagenome | biome: Brackish water; feature: Chemocline; material: water | place: Baltic Sea | collected 2014-10-26T21:54:00 | depth 200 m ...
TAGAAAATGTCAGCGTCAATAGGATGAAATGCAATTCCATTGACCCGGCCATTTCCCATGAAAAGATTTGGTGAAGAAGGCAACATAATCGGTCCAATGTTTTCCCAGTCACCGGGGAATTCGGTTACTGAGCGATGACTTTCCTGGTAAGCTTCCCAGGCTTTCAGGTCATGATCTGGAGCCAGTCTCGATCCGTCAGGATTGATTTTATGCTTGATGTACCACTCCCACCTTTTAAAGGGATTGTAGCCGGTTCCTTTGCGGTCAGGCCTGTTCTCCCAGTATTTTTCAAACGCTTCAACCGTTTCAAAAACATTGGCATTGGAATCCTGCATCATTTCAATCCAGTAGGGATAGTTTGCAGTATCTCCGTTTGATTCGTCTATATCAGAAAGATTTTGCGACCTGCCAACCGATAAAATGAGGGTCACGAAAGCAACAATAAGTGTAAATTTTTTCATGATTTTCTCTATTTTTAAATTTTTTGATCGATTAAATCATCTCTTTACCATTTTGCCCACCATCACTTTCTTATCATCCGCTACTTTAACAAAATAGAACCCATTGGGCAACCCGGATACATCAACCACCGTTTTTTGTTCCGTTATATGGCGTGTTAATAGTTTCCGGGAGTTGATATTATGTACGGTCAGAAATGAATTCTTTTGCGGTGCGAAAGGTAATTCAATGGTTATTTGGGAAGATGTTGGATTAGGGAAAATTGATAACTTATCTGAAAGCTGGACCTCATCCACAGAAACTGTGCAAGCCTCTTCCACTTCATCCTGGCTGTTGCATCCAGTAGCATTATCGTTAATAAAGATCGTGCCGCTTGGAGTGGCTAAATAATCGCAAATACTTTGTACTTCACAAGTTGATAATGAACTATTGTTAGCGATAAATAAATCTGTTATGGAGTTTGCACCGATATTATCCAATCCATTTAAACTAGATAGCATATCGTTGTCTGTAATCATAAGGTTTCCCCCGATGGAAGTCACACTGTCCAGACCTGTTAGATTTGTCAAGGCATCGATGTCAATAATCCAAAGGCCTCCCCCGATGGAAGTCACATTGTCCAGACATGTCAGACTTGTCAGCGCAATGTTGCCATCAATCCAAAGGTTTCCCCCGATGGAAGCCACATTGTCTAAACCAATCAGACTGGTCAGGTTATAGTTCCAATTAATAGAAATACCTCCCCCTATAGAAGTCACATTGTTCAGACCTGTCAAACTAGTTAAGGCATCGTTGTTTTCAACAGAAAGGTCCCCCCCGATAAAAGTAACATTGTCCAGCCCCGTCAAACTAGTTAGGGCAGGGTTTCCAAAAGTACCATAGGGATCCAAATCCCAACCGATTGTTAGATTTCCATCAATAGAAGTTAAATTACTCAGTCCCGTTAAACTTGTCAGGGCACCGTTACCTCCAATCTTAAGGCTTCCCCCAATGGAAGTCAAAACACTTAATCCATTCAAATTGGTAATATTACCAGTAACTGCTTCTTCAATTACAACATCTCCTTGTATCTCTGTACAATTTGGATTATTGGTTTGGAAGTTGTCAATTTCAGCCTGGGTTGTAAATGTGATGCCATCAGGCAGACAGGGTTGGGATAATACAGCAGATTGGATGAATAAGGCCAATATGATAAATAAAGCAATTTTTTTTATGCTATTCTCCATTTTTATTATTGTTAGATATATTAATTTCTATTGGTTAAAGCTCACCTTATCAACATCATCTTCCCCGATCCCACCTGTGTTCCTGCCTGTAGCCTGAAATAGTAGATGCCGTTCGGAAGGTTATCAGGTGTCCAGACAACCTGATTAAAGCCCTGTTGCTGGCTTTGCTCAATAACTTCAACCTGCCTGCCTAACTGGTTGTAGATGGTTATTCTGACTGGCCCAGGCTGGATGAGATCGTACTCAATGGTTGTGGATGTGGAAAAGGGGTTGGGGTGGGTTATTAGAGTTTCTGAAGGAGTTCTTTCATCAATTGAAACAGTTTGACATGCATCTTCTACCTGGCTCTGGCTATCACAACCATAGGCATTATCATTAATTCCAATGGTTCCATTTGGACTCTCCAGATAATCACAAATACTTTGAACTTCACAAGTAGATAAGTAAGTGTTACCATAAATGTATAAGTCCTCGACTGAGCCGGCATCAATATTATCAAGGCCTGTTAAACTGGACAGGGTGTGGTTGTGTGTGATAGAAAGGTCTCCCTCGATAGAACTCACATTGTCCAGACCAGTCAGACTGGTCAGGGAAGCGTTGCCTGTAAGGCTAAGCCTTCCCTTTATGGAAGTCAAATTATCCAGACCAGTTAGATTTGGCAGAGCATCGTTGTAAGAAATTCGAATCTCTCCCCCTATGGTGGTCACATTTTCCAGACCCGTCAGACTTGTCAGGGCTTCGTTGAACCTAATCTTAAGATCTCCCCCGATGGTAGTGAGATTATCCAAACCAATCATACTTGTAATGGATGGGTTCCCGATATATTCGGTATTAAATGACAATGGTAAATAAGCGGTACCCCCAAACATAAGATCCCCTTCTATATAATTTAAGTTTCCCAGTCCTGTCATGGCTGTCAGGGTATCATTGCCATATAAATGAAGGTCTCCGCCAATAGAATTCAAACCCTCCAATCCAGTCAAACTGCTAAGGGAATCGTTGCCTGCAATCCAAAGATTTCCTCCGATGAAAGCAATATTATCCAGGCCTGTCAGACTTGTCAGAGATGGGTTACCGATAAGCCCAAAATAATAAACAGAAGTGCCAATTGAAAGATCCCCCTGTATAAATGTCAAGTTTTCTAATCCAGTTAAACTGCTAAGGGAATCGTTGCCTACAATCCAAAGGTTTCCTCCGATGGAAGTAAGATTATCCATCCCTGTCAGACTTGTAAGAGAAGAATTAACGCTAAACCAATAAGAATCACTACCAATTCTTAGATTCCCCTCGAGAAAAGTTAAGTTTGTTAACCCCGTTAAATTTTGAAGAGCAGGATTATTGCCAATTTCAAGGTCTCCTGCTATGGAGCTCACATTGTCCAAGCCTGTCAAACTGGTCAGACCGTTGTTAATGATTTCAAGGCCTCCCACTATGAAGTTCAATCCTTCCAATCCACTCAAATTGGTCAGGGCACCGTTGTCTGCAATACTAAGGTTTCCTCCAATGAAAGTAATATTATCCAGACCTGTCAGGCTGGTGAGGGATGGGTTACCCCCACTCGAAACACCGTTAAAAGGTGACCCAATTATGAGATTCCCTACAATAAAAGTTAAGCTTTCTAAACCTGTCAGACTTGTCAGAGAATAGTTGCTGTATATCCCTAGGTCTCCACCGATAAAAGCAATATTATCCAAACCAGTCAGATTTGTCAGGGAGTTTTCTGTAAACCTAAGGTTTCCCCCAATGGAAGTGAGATTATTTAATCCCGTTAGGCTGGTGAGCGATGGATTCCCTCCAGAAATCATGTCAATCTCACCAATTATAAGGCTACCCCCGATGGAAGTTAAATTTTCTAATCCAGTCAAACTGCTAAGGGAGTCGTTGCCTATAATCCTCAGGTTTCCTCCAATGGAAGTTATCATGCTTAATCCGTTTAAAAGAATAATATCAGTCCCGAAGATTTCAACATCCCCTTCTATTTCAGTACAGCTAGGGTGGTTGGTTTGGAAGTTGTCAATTTCAGCCTGGGTAGTAAATGTGATGCCATCAGGCAGACATGACTGTGCTGATAAGTTTGATTGTATAAATAATGCTAATACGATTAGTAAGGCTAATTTTTTCATGAGATCCTCCATTTTTTCATCACTGATGGATTAACTAAAATTATACTGACAAAATTAGTTCAGGAGGAAAGGATTGGCTAACGCAAGGGTTTCCAATTTGAACGCGGAGGTTACAAATTTGAGTGTGGGGCTTATATGGGGCTACGTATTAAACATATTCAGAAGGATTTACCCCATATTTTTCTTTGAAGGTCTTTGCAAAGTTTGACAGGCTCGAAATACCGATTTCGTAGGATATCTGTGTCACATTCAAATCACCTTCTTTAAGTAATTCAGCCGCTTTTATCATTCGTATATTCCTTATCAGATCACTGGCTGAATTATTTGTCAGGTTCTTTAGTTTGCGGTGTAGTTGTACCCTGCTCACAGCCATTTCACGGGCAAGCATATCTACGCTGAATTCCGGATTTGACATATGCTCCTGTATAACAGCGGTCGTTTTTTCGATAAACAGCCCATCTAACTTTGTGATCATTTTACCAGATGACTCCTGAATCAAACGTGTTTGACTTGTATCGCCAATATGATGGGATAGTAAAACGCTCAATTTTTTTCTTTGCTCTATCAGGTTTTTAATCCTGACAAGCAATTCCTCAGCATCGAAGGGTTTGATCAGAAAATCATCGGCACCGGTCTCAAGCCCTTCTAATTTACTCTCCTTAGAAGCTTTTGCCGTTAAAAGAATGATCGGGATATGGCTTGTTCTCTCATCGGTTTTTAATTTGCTGGTCATTTCGTTTCCATCCAATTTGGGCATCATCAGGTCGCTCACAATGAGGTCGGGGATATGTTCGATGGCTAGTTCTGCCCCTTCCTTTCCATTTCCAGCTTCAATGATATTATAAGAATCTACAAGATAGCTTTTGATGTAAGCACGCATATCATCGTTGTCTTCAACAATTAATAGCAGGGGCAAATTGTTATTGACTGGCCCTTTTGCTTTTAAATCAGTCTTTGTTGCTACATCCTCGACAAACAAATAATCATCATTGAGTAATTCCTCATCCATTTCCGAAGTGGTACTATCTGTTTCAATGATTTCATCTTCTGAAAGATGGTCTTTGCCCATGGGAAGGAATATAGTAAAGGTTGTTCCTTTTCCATGTTCACTTTCAGCTGATATGGTGCCATGATGCAGTTCAATCAATTCTTTGGTGAGAGCTAATCCGATCCCTGTTCCAAGGTTGGTTTTCATTTGAGCTTCATCCACCTGGTAAAAACGGTCGAAAACATGAGATAATTCTTCTTTTCGGATACCAATACCTGTGTCGGAGAATTTGATTTGCACCCCCCTTGGTCCCCCCTGAAGGGGGGGGATCTTCGCATTGTTGTCCCTGGAGGGGAGACCCAGGGTGGTACAGATCGAAACTTTTATTTCACCTCCACTTTCAGTAAATTTAAACGCGTTCGAAAGCAAGTTGTTGATCACCTTTTCAAATTTGATTGTATCAATGAATACAATATACTCTTCTGCTTTACTTTCAAACTCAAGCTTTATTCCTTTGTCCTCAGCCATTGAATGGAAGGATTGCATGAACAAGCTGGTTAATTTGACAATATTTTCAGGACGGGCTTTTAGTTTCATCTTCCCGGATTCCAGTTTGGAGAGGCTTAACACTTGGTTTATCAGAGTTTGTAATCTATGGGCATTGCGCTTTACCAAATTGAGTTCCTGTTTTTGCTCTTCATTCTTTAGCTTGCTAATAAATCTATCCAGTGGGCCTAATATCAAGGTAAGAGGAGTGCGAAATTCGTGGGAAATATTTGAGAAAAATTTGTTTTTTTCAATATCCAATTCTGCAAGTTTTTCAGCCTGCACCTGCTCCAGCTCCAATTCCCGACGCAAGTTTATTTTTCTTAATTCATTTCGACGAATTAGATATACCAGGCCAATGAACGCAAACGTATAAATCACATATGCCCACCAGGTTTTCCAGAAAGGAGGGTGAATATGCACTTCAAGACTGGCTCCTTCCTCATTCCAATACCCATCATTATTGCAGGCTTTTACCTTGAATGTATATTCTCCCGGACTCATATTTGTGTAATTGGCAACATGTTTATTTCCAACATATTCCCAATCTTCATCATAGCCTTCAAGCATATAGGCATATTCGTTTTTTTGCGAATTGATGTAATTCAGCGCTACGAAATCAAAACTAAAATCATTCTCATTGTATACTAACTCAATATCCTCCAACTCATAAAGTGGCTTATCAATATATTTTGGTTCTCCACCTACATTTAAAGAGGTAATATAAACAGGAGGTAAAATTTTGTTTTCTTTTATGCTATCAGGATGAAAAACGTTAAAACCATCCCGACTGCCAAAATACAACCAACCTTCATCATCTTTGTATGTGCTTCGGTTGATGAATTCAAGACTGACCAATCCATCAGCCATATCAAAGTTCCGAATAGAATAATCATGTGGATTAATCCTCGACAAGCCTTGATTTGTGGATACCCAGATAGTACCCTTGTCATCAATCTGGAGTGCATTTATCGTATTGCTTGGCAGTCCATTTTGGGTTGTAAATGCAGTAAATTTCGATTCATCTCTGTTAAACTTGTATAAACCATCATTATTGGTAGAGATCCAAAGATTGGCTGAATCATCTTCAAGGATGTTCCAAATATCCTTAGGAACAAAATCGTGGATACCAACAGAGTCAGAAAAGTACGTAATAAAACTTGTATCACTTCTATTCAATTTTTCAAGATACCTGCCACCAAACCAGAGGTCACCAAACGAATCTTCCAAAACAACCCGAACATCTTCACTCGAAATACTGGAACTGTCATTTTCATCCGGTAAAAAGCGTATAAATTTACCTGTTTCTCTGTCCATGATGTTCAAACCGTTTCGGGTCCCAACCCAAAAGGTGCCATGGCTATCTTCAAAAACAGACATAACAATATTTTGGCTTATTGTTGTGCTGTCATCAGGATCATATTGAAAACGTGTGAAACTATTGGTGTTGTAATCATAACTGTTCAAACCAGTCCATGTCCCAAACCAAAGCTTTTGATCGTAATCTTCATAAATGGCACTTATTCTATCTCCACTTATACTACTAAGGTCATTAGCATCATAGAAAAAATGTTCGAAATTGTCATAATCTTTATGGTTATTAATTTTTGTTCTGTTCAGTCCACCCCTATGAGCACACCCAACCCAAAAGTTGCCTTTGCTATCTGTAAAAAATCTACCTATTGCATTACCTGAAATGGAATTATTGACATTGGCCTTTTTTTGTATTCTCCTGAAGGCGTTGGAAAACTGGTTTGTCCTGTTAATACTACTATTCGGTAATACCACCCATGTTTGGCCAGTGCGCTCATTTAGAACTTGTCTAACCATATTATGACTTATACTGGTTTGGTTTTCCGGATCATTAATGTAATGAAACAAAATCTTTGTTGACACATTAAACCTGAAAAATCCATCACGTGAAGTTATACATAAATCACCGTTACTATCTTCATTAATATCGGTAATATAGTTGTACCTGTCAGGGAAGTCAGTTCGCATAGGTACATGATAATTAGTGAACCGGGCTATTTTTTTATTTAATAGTGAGAAGCCTTTTACGCCTGCGATCCAGATATTTCCATTTGAGTCTATAAATACTTTATGCAGGTAATTATGGATTATGGAATTTTTGTCATTTTCATCATGCAGATATTGCCTGAATTTCCCTTTTTCTTTGTCAATGATGTCGAGTAAACCTCCACCGAGAGTTGCTATCCAAATCGTTCCTTCATTGTCTTCAATCATCGACTTAATCTCTTTGCCAACAAAACTTTCGGGATTAGCTGGATCATTTATATAATGTGAAAATGTTTCGGATTTTTTGTTAAATTTACTGAGTGCAAAATCACCTCCGGTTTCACTTGAGCAAACCCAAAGTACTCCTGACTCATCAATAAATATATAATCAGTGTTGCTGCTATAAATTCCTTTCGATGGATTTAGTGTATCTTTTGCGAAGGAGTGAAACTGTTCAGTTTTTAGATTAAATCGAAGTAAATCACCTCGCCAAACATCGATCCATAAATAATCGCCATCCTGTAAAATCTTATCAGGGCTATTGCTTTCACTAGTAATATCATTGGTATCCGGGAAATAAGTGGTGAATGTTTGGTTTGCCCGGTTGTATTTACTTATACCTAAATTTGTAGCAAACCACATGGTTCCATCTGGTTCTTCTAGTATGTCTTTAATCCAGTTATCAAATAAAGACTGAGGATTTTTAGGATTGGCAGTAAATATTTTGAATTCGTAGCCGTCATACAGGTTCAGTCCATATTGTGTCCCAATCCAGATAAACCCGTACTTATCCTGGTGCATACAATAAACATAACCACTGGACAAGCCTTCTTCTGCACCCATCTTTTCGAAGCGGGTAGTTCTGTCAAGTTCGTAAGTGTATTGGGCAAATGAATGGGAAGTGTAAAATGAGATTGTCAGGATCAGACAGAAGAGAATGAATGAGTTTGGTTTATGAAATTGATTATTCCTTGCGGATCTTTGTACCTGCAATGTCAGCAAACGAGTATGTTTGGATTGTGCTCTCAATTACAATTTTGGCTTGGTTATGGGCCTCAATATATGCAAAATATTTCATATATAAGTAAATCGTCACATGATATATGCGAACTGGATGCTGGAAACCTGATACCGGATACCGGATTTTCCCCTCCCTTGTGGTTTTAGCTATTTAGTCGATCATAATCATGTTTTATTATGTTTTTTCATGATTATATTCCGGTAATTGCTTATTTTTACAGCAAATATTTCAACAATGATACAGCGAACCATTTTAGAACAGATCAAAAAAACCTTGTTCACAGGTAAAACTATTTTACTATATGGCCCACGACAATCTGGGAAAACTACTTTACTCGAAATGCTATCAAATGAAATCCAGGATAAGGTATTGATCCTGGATTGTGATGAACCGGATATTAGAAAAGAATTAACCGATGTAACTTCATCTCAATTGAAACAAAGAATTGGTAATGTGAAGGTAGTTAAGATAGATGAAGCACAGCGGGTTAAGAATATTGGTATTACACTCAAACTGATTCATGATAAAATTAAAGATGTTCAACTAATTGCTACCGGATCGTCTTCCCTTGAATTAACAGGAGAGATCAATGAACCGCTGACAGGAAGAAAATATGAGTTTTTATTGCTTCCACTCTCCACACAGGAGATAATTGGGTATACAAATGTTACCACAGAAAAAAGATTGTTGAAACAACGTCTTCTCTTTGGGATGTATCCGGGCGTGATTAATGAACCTGAAGAGGAAAGAAAAATATTGAACAACCTTTCAGGCAGCTATTTATATAAGGATATTTTTTCTTTTCAGGATATACGAAAACCTGAGATAATTGAATCTCTGCTTGAGGCTTTGGCTCTTCAGATTGGTAGTGAAGTTTCCTATACTGAACTGGCAAATTTCCTGGGGATTGACCAGATAACAGTTCGCCGATATATAGATCTTCTGGAAAAATCATTTGTTTTATTCAGGTTAAGATCTTTTTCCCGGAATGCAAGAAATGAGATAAAGAAATCACGCAAAATATATTTTTATGATAATGGCATTCGTAATGCATTATTATCGAATTTCAGTGATATTGACTTGCGAACGGATAAAGGAGCACTCTGGGAAAATTTCATTGTTAGTGAGAGATACAAGTTGTTAAACAATCATCAGATTGATTCAAATAGTTATTTCTGGAGAACCACACAACAACAGGAAATTGATTATATTGAAGAAAGGGATGGTGTGTTATCCGCATTTGAATTCAAATGGAATGCACAAGCAAAGAAAAAGGTGTCTCTTACGTTCATGAAAGCTTATCCCAATGCAATTACTGCGATGATTAATACCAGTAGCTATCTGGATTTTATAACAGAATAAAGTCAGAGAAAAAGTAGTCCCTAGTACTATGAACTGTAAATCGTCACATGATATATCCTAACCGGATGCCGGATGCTGGATTCCTGTTGCTCCCTTCTCCCTTGTTCCCTCTTGCCTTGTGGCTTATGCCTCTTGCCTTGTCTTTTTCCCTAATCACTAATCGCTAATCACTAATCACTAATCACTTTTTTATGATTTTTCTTGACTTCTGTAAAAAAATATACTATTATTGCAGAATTATTCTGATATCATTTTGATATCATTAAATTTAAACCAATGGAAAAAGAAAAACTTTCATCTCCCGTATCAGGCTATATGGGAGTAATCAGCCTGATCGTATTGATTACACTGGCTGTACTTGATTTTGTGAATTACCCGGGTCAGATCTGGGCAATTGTACTGGGACTCATCTGCATTGCCCTCGTAATTTTTATCCTCCCGGGATTCCTGGTGATCAATCCGAATGAATCGGCTGTACTTGTGCTCTTCGGTGCGTACAAGGGAACCCTGAAAAGAAATGGCTTTTTCTGGTTGAACCCATTCCTGGTCAGGAAGAAAATTTCTCTCCGTGCACGTAACCTTAACAGTGATCCCATCAAGGTGAATGATAAGATCGGTAATCCGATCATGATCGGGGTTGTGCTTGTTTGGCAGGTGAAAAACACCTACAAAGCCGCTTTCGAAGTGGATGATTACTCACACTTCGTTGAGATTCAGAGTGAGGCTGCCATCCGTAAACTTGCCGGTCATTATCCCTATGACAACTTCGAAGATGATCACGCTGAGGTTACCCTCCGCTCCGGTGGTGAGGATGTCAACCTGGCGCTGGAGGAGGAACTCACCCAGCGGCTGGCTATTGCCGGCATCTTTGTGATGGAGGCCCGGATCAGTTACCTGGCTTATGCTTCAGAAATCGCCGGGGCCATGTTGCGCAGGCAGCAGGCTACTGCTATCGTTGCAGCGCGTCACAAAATCGTGGAAGGAGCTGTATTAATGGTTGAAATGGCTCTCGACCAACTCAGTAAGAAAAATGTGGTTGAGCTGGATGAAGATAAAAAAGCTGTTATGGTCAGCAACCTGATGGTGGTCCTCTGCTCTGACAAAGATGCCACGCCGGTTCTGAATACAGGAACACTGCATCAATAAATTATTTTTATGTCGAAGAAGAAAGTATTTATGCTTCGATTGGATCCGAAACTCTATGCCGCCCTCGAATCGTGGGCGGTTGATGAGTTCCGGAGTGTGAATGGTCAGGTTGAATGGATTCTCGACAATGCCTTAAAACAACATGGGAGATCTCCTAAAAAAATCATAAAAAATGATATTCAGAAAAAGACATCGTCTGGATCCTGACCGACCCATTGTTAAACTTGAGATGGGCCCTGCAGACTGGATACTGGAGATCCTTGCAATTATTTGTATCCTCATCTTTTTCGGATTCTCACTGTACAATATCCCCCGGTTGCCCGATACCGTCCCAACCCATTTCAATGCAAGTGGAACTCCCGATGGCTATGGGAACAAAGTAACTCTTTGGATGCTGCCAGGTATCGCCCTGGTCATATACTCTGTTCTGACACTTATCAGCCGGATCCCGGAGAAATTAAACTATCCTGTTAAGATCACACCGGCAAATGCCCGTAAACAATATACTCTCGGCCTGCGGTTGATAAAATATCTGAAACTTGTGATCGTACTGATGTTCTTTTTTATCAGTTACGAGACGGTTATGATTGCCTTTGGTAAATCAGAGGGACTTGGAATATGGTTCTTCCCGATTTTTATCGGGACAATCGTGGTTCCTGTCTTCATCTATTTCATCCTGGCAATGCGATACCGGAAATAACTGTCAGGAAATGTAGAGGAAGCGTTTGATCTTCTGGGTGGGTGTTTTTTTAAACGGTTCAGGTTGATTAACTACCGATTGTACCCGTGAAAATTTGTTGACCTTGGAGTTGATGTACTCCTTTAACTCGACTTTCAGCTCTTCTATCCTGTGCTCAACATAGGATGTGACCTCCTGCTTCATGTGAAGGTACTTCTCCTCAATCTCTTCTTTGTTGAAGTGGACCAGTGCAACCAGCTTCCCTTTTTGTTCAATCACCAGCGACTCGGCAACATGCTTGAAGTTGTTGATGACCGATTCGATCTCTTCCGGGTAGATATTCTCTCCACCTGAGCCTAAAATCGTATTCTTCTTCCTTCCCTGGATAAAGAGATAACCATCTTTATCGAAAATGCCCAGGTCTCCTGTTTGCAGCCATCCATCCGGCGTAATCATCTCGCTGGTCAGATCGGGTTCCTTATAGTAACCAAGCATCACATTTGCACCCCTGGCCCAAATCTCGCCTTCACCTGTTACCGGATCAGGATCATGAATCTTGAGGGTTACATCTTCCAGGGCAGGTCCGGTAGATTGCAGACGCGTATTACTGGGACTACATCCCGCAAGCAATGGTGAAGTTTCAGTTAATCCATACCCGATTGCATAAGGGAACTTTGCCTCGATCAGGAATTTTTCGATGGTAGAACTGAGTTTTGCTCCACCAATCCCAAAAAACCGCAGCTCCCCTCCAAATGTCGCCATGAGTTTTTTGCCGGCAATCCGGTTCAGCACCTTCCTGAATGGAGGAGCGCTGTAAATGATACGCATGACCCGTTTCTCAGTGAAAGCCGGCCTGATCTTGTTCCGGTAAATCTTTTCAATGATCATGGGAACTGTAAGCATGAAGGTAGGCTTCACATCCTGCAAAGCCGGAAGCAGGATGGACGGGGTTGGAAGTCCGCCAAGATAATAGACACATGCACCATTGATCATAGGAAGTACCAAACCAACTGTATTTTCATACGAATGTGACAATGGCAATACTGAGAGGAAGCGGTCGGTATCATAGATTGGAATAATTTTGCTTCCCTTCAAGGCTGTAAAGCAAATATTCAAATGAGACAGCATGACCCCTTTTGATTTTCCGGTTGTTCCGGAAGTATAGATAATCGCCGCAAGATCATTCTCTTTGACATCATAATCCTTACGAATTTTTATCTCGTCGCTCTCTGCTGTAGCATCTTTGGCAGCGGAAACTGCCGTGATATCGTCAACAAGAAAACGGTTTGGTACAATTTTTTCCAACGAAGGTTTGATCTTCGCCTTAAGTCCGGAGGAATAAAAAAGAGCTTTAGTCTCCGAATGGATAATGATATTTTCTATCTCCGTTTCATGAAAATCGGGTAGTATAGGAACTGCTACAGCTCCCATAAATGTGATGGCGTAGTAACATACGGCCCAGTTGGGTGAACTGGCAGCAAGAATAGCAACCTTGTCGCCATGCCTTATCCCAATGGATTCCAGCTGACTGATTACTGTGTAAATCTGTTCTTCCAGCTCCTTGAAGGTAACCGGAGTCTGTCCGGCAAAAGCCAGCGCCGGGCGTTGTCCGAAATTTCGGACGGTTTCTGAAAACATCCCTGGAAGTGTCATAAAATAAGGTTTGTGAATAACGCACAAAGATACGCAATAAAGCAGATTTCCGGTTTTCGTCGCTTTTCGTATTTTTACCCAACCTAATACCGGAGTAATAAGCCTGGGGAACCGGTAAAAACTACACCTATCTCACCGTTTTTTCTTCACCCATGAAATTTAATCCATGAAACGAACATTCCGGATCATCCTTATTTCACCATTTCACCATTTCACCATTTCACTATTTATTGTTACAGCCACCTTCTCTCAACAACCCAATTCTGACTCCCTCACCCACTATGTTAACCCCTTTATCGGCACACAGGAGATGGGCCATACATTTCCGGGAGCAGTGGTCCCGTTTGGATTTGTACAACTCAGCCCCGATACCGATACCATTCCGTTTTCCATCAACGGGAAATACAATCCTGATGTCTACCGCTATTGTGCAGGTTACCAGTATGATGACCCTACCATTGTCGGCTTCAGTCATACGCATTTCAGCGGAACCGGACACTCCGATCTGGGTGACATTCTGATCATGCCTACTATTGGGAATCTTCAACTCAATCCCGGCGTATCGGACAATCCGGCATCCGGCTACAGGTCATCATACCGAAAAGAGACCGAGTCGGCATCACCCGGGTATTACAGGGTTCACCTCGACGAACCTGATGTGGAGGCAGAACTCACGGCCACCGTCCGGTGTGGATTTCATCGCTACACATTTCCGGAAAGCGATAGCGCCCACCTGATTCTCGACCTGGATCACGGAATCTACAACTATGATGGGAAAGTTCAGTGGGCATATATCCGGATAATTAATGACAGCCTGATTGCCGGATACCGGATTACCAGCGGATGGGGTCGAACCCGCTATATCTACTTCGCTATGGCTTTCTCGAAATCATTTAAAAGCTATGGCTTCCGTGATGAAAATCCCCTCAGTTACAAAGGCTTCTGGCGGAAATTCAACCAGCAGGAAAATTTTCCCGAACTGGCCGGAAAGAAACTGAAGGCCCATTTTGACTTTGCTACGACTTCGGGAGAGAAGATACTGGTCAAAGTTGGATTATCGGGGGTCTCTATGGAGGGAGCGCTGAAAAATATGCGGGTTGAGATCCCCTTTTGGGACTTTGAAAATATCAAAATTAAAGCGAATCAGTCGTGGGAAGATGAGCTGCAACGAATCAAAATTCAGGCTTCCGGGGATCGGAAGGTGATTTTTTATACCGCACTCTATCACTCTTTAATTCATCCTTCTGTTTACCAGGATGTTGATGGAGCCTACCGTGGTATCGACACAGATGTACATCAGTCAAATGGATTCACCAACTACACGGTATTTTCTCTCTGGGATACCTACCGCGCTCTTCATCCTTTTCTCACACTGATGTATCCCAATCGTACTTCCGATATGGTTAACTCCATGCTGGCACATTTTGATCAGAGCCCTGAAAAGATGTTACCGGTATGGTCTCATCACGGCAATGAAAACTGGTGTATGATCGGTTATCACAGTGTTCCTGTTATCGCAGATGCCGCTGTGAAAGGAATCCGGGGGTTTGATGCTGCCAGAGCCTTGAGAGCGGCGATCAAAACGGCTACCAATAAACATTACACAGGGGTGGAGGACTACATGGACCTTGGGTTTATCCCGGAAGACCGGATCTCCAATTCGGCATCCATCACCCTTGAATATGCGTATGATGATTTTACCGTTGCACAGCTGGCTGATGCCATATCACATCAAACGATGCTATCTGATACAGTAAAACGTAATGCCGTGGAAATGAACGCCTCGTTTCGTGAAAGATCAAAAAATTACAGAAACCTCTTTGATACCACTCTGGGTTTCGTCAGGCCACGGAATGCAGACGGATCGTGGAAGGTACCTTTCGATCCCCTGAATACCCATGGAGAGGGATTTATTGAAGGGAACTCGTGGAATTATTCGTATTACATCCCTCATGATGTTCCCGGGATGATTCAGCTGATGGGAGGCGAAGAACGTTTTATCCAACACCTCGACTCCCTGTTCACCATGCATCTCGACGATGCACATTTTGCTGAAACCGAAGATGTGACAAGGGTTGGGTTGATCGGGAACTATGTACACGGTAATGAACCAAGCCACCATGTTCCCTACCTGTACAACTGGACCTCCCAGCCATGGAAAACGCAGGATCGGGTGCGTCAGATCTGTGAAACGATGTACCGCAATGCTCCCGACGGACTCTGTGGCAACGACGATTGCGGACAGATGAGTGCATGGTATATCTTTTCAGTCCTGGGGTTTTATCCTGTGTGTCCCGGGACCACACAATATGCAATAGGGTCTCCTTCTGTCACCGAAGCAACTCTATCCCTGGAGAAAGGAGAAACATTGAACATCAAGGTCAATCGCCTGAAGGATCAGGATATTTACATCCAGTCCGTTTCATTGAATGGGACGTTATTGACTACACCCTTTCTTGAACATGCTGATCTGATGAAGGGTGGAGAGTTGATTTTTAATATGGGACCGAAATAAACCGTAACTTTGCAAAAACAATCGGTTCTCTCTCCCGTATGTTTTCCCTGATTATTGTCCAAAAACATTAAACGCGTTGATTATGAAACAATTATCCTTAATGCTACTCATCTTTTCAATTACAGTTTCCCTGTTTGCTCAGGAGGAGAAACATGTTGTTTTTCTGACAGATAAAGACAACAACCCCTATTTCCTGTCCAATCCTATTGAGTTTCTCACCCAGCGGTCACTTGACCGCCGAACAAACTCAAACATCTCTCTCGACATGAAGGATCTTCCCGTAACCCCTTCCTATGTAACGGATATTGAGGCAACAGGGGCTACTGTAGTATATTCACTGAAGTGGTTTAATGCGGTTGTTGTCAACACAAATGATCCTGGAATACTTGCAGCTATCGCTGCGCTTCCGTTTGTTGATCATATCGACCAGGTTCTTTCAAAAACGCCTGTTCAGGGATCCGGAGAGCCCGGGATAAAGCAATTAGATGAGATTCCACCATACACATTGATCAAACCGGCCTCTGTTGTTACACCCAAATCCACGGGCAGTATCGATTATGGCCAGGCATATAATCAGACACATATGATATCTCTTGATGGCCTTCATGATCTTGGTTATACCGGACAGGGTATGATGATCGTCATACTGGATGCCGGTTTTTCCCAGACAGACCAGATCTCTGCTTTTGACTCTCTCTGGCTCAACAACCAGATCCTCGGGACCCGCGATTTCAATATCCCCGGGAACAATGTATTTGGTTTTGACCAGCATACACATGGCACAAGTGTTCTGTCTACCATAGGGGCCAATCTTCCGGGAGAGATGGTTGGGACGGCGCCTCATGCCTCTTTTTGGCTGGTCCGTACCGAAGTTGGTGAGTATGAGGCACTCATTGAGGAGTATAACTGGGCTGGCGGTGCAGAATTTGCCGACAGTCTCGGTGCCGATGTCATCAATTCATCACTTGGATATACAACGTTCGATAATCCGGTTTACGACCATTCCTATGCTGATATGGATGGGAATACGGCTCCTGTAACCCGTGCTGCTGATCTGGCCGCAAGCCGTGGCATCATTGTGGTGAACAGTGCCGGTAACAGCGGCGGGTCATCATGGCAATATATTGGGGCTCCGGCTGACGGAGATAGTGTATTCTCAATTGGTGCAGTTAATGCATCGGGATGGTATGCCTCATTCAGTTCCACAGGTCCAACTTATGATGGCCGGATCAAGCCTGATGTAGTAGCCCAGGGTGAAGGAACAACCATCGTTGCAGCGTGGGGTGGAGTGGTTCAGGGCAATGGAACCTCATTCTCCTCTCCTATCATGGCAGGAGCCATGGCCTGTTTATGGCAATCAGCCCCTGCCTTTTCAGCACAGGAACTCCGTGATGCCGTGAGGAATACTGCATCGTTAGCTGCAACCCCCGACAACCTTTACGGATATGGAATACCAAACATGTTGAATGCCATGTTTGTTATCTCAGCCTCTTCAACATCATTTGAACCTGAGCAATCATACGCACTTTTTCCTGTACCTTTCACTGGTTCTCCCTGGCTTAAATGTAACCGCACGAACTCTGAAAAGATCAGGATTGAGATTCTCTCAGTCACCGGTCAGTTGATAAGCACGCAGACCCTCATTGTAAATAGTTCATCAACCGTTGTACTGAATGATTTTAATACGATGCCATCAGGCCTTTATTTCGTTCGTATTATCAGTGATTCAGGACAACAGGTGATCAGAGCGGTGAAACAGTAGTTCGATTTTTCGTATTTTCGCAAAAATTTACCTGATGAACTTCATTGAGGAACTACGCTGGCGTGGAATGATCCACGACATCACCCCGGGAACTGAGGAGCAATTGATGAAAGAGATGACCCGGGCATATATCGGTTTTGACCCCACCTCCGATTCACTGCATATCGGTAACCTGGCCACCATCATGATGTTGGTACACCTGCAACGGGCTGGCCATAAGCCTTATGCACTTATTGGAGGTGCCACCGGGATGATTGGAGATCCATCCGGCAAGTCAGAAGAGCGATCCCTCCTCGATGAAAACTCACTTCGATACAACCAGCGAAGTATTCAAACACAACTTGAAAAGTTTCTCGATTTTGACTCCGGGAAAAACTCCGCAGAGATGGTCAATAATTGGGACTGGACCAGTAAGTTTGGATTCCTTGAATTCCTTCGTGAGGTTGGCAAGCATTTAACCGTCAACTATATGGTAGCAAAAGACTCCGTTAAAAACCGGATGGAGTCAGGAGCCGGCATCTCATTTACCGAGTTCTCTTACCAGCTTATCCAGGGTTACGATTATTGCTGGTTATATGAAAACAAACAGGTGAAACTTCAGATGGGCGGCTCCGATCAGTGGGGAAATATCCTGACCGGCACTGAACTCATCCGCCGGAAAATTGGTGGTGATGCGTTTGCTCTCACCTGCCCCCTCATAACCAAAGCTGACGGGGGTAAATTTGGAAAGACCGAAGAGGGGAATGTGTGGCTCGATCCGGCAAGAACCTCTCCCTACAAGTTTTATCAGTTCTGGCTGAATACCTCTGATGAAGAGGCCTCTGAATATATCAGGAAGTTCACCCTGCTCACCATGGAGGAGATTGACATGTTGATCAAAGAGCATCAGGAAGCACCTCATACCAGGATTCTCCAGAAGGCGCTCGCCAAAGACATTACGATAAGGGTCCATTCGGAAGCCGACTACATGGCTGCTCTTGAGGCATCAGAAATTCTTTTTGGGACAGGTACTACCGAGACACTCACCAGACTTCCTGTTTATATGCTTCTATCCGTTTTTGAAGGAGTTCCACAAAGTGAAATAGCGAAAAGCGATATAGCGAAATCTATTTCCATTGTAGAGTTTTTAACTGATTTCACCGGGATTCTTCCATCTAAAGGAGAAGCCCGCCGGATGCTGAAGGACAACGGAGTCTCTGTCAATAAACAAAAAGTGACAGACGAGTATCTTGTGGGGATGAATGATCTGCTCCAGGAGACCTACATACTGGTCCAGAAAGGAAAAAAGAACTACTTCCTGGTAAAAGCAGTCTAGCAAATTAGTGGAAAGTTAAAAAAACTACTTTTGGCAAGAACAAATGATGAATTAATGAAAAAAACGATCATTCTTCTTCTGGTCGTTGTGATTTCAGCCATCCTTTTTTTTCCTTTGTTAGGCCGTATTCATCTTTTCGACTGGGATGAAATCAATTTTGCAGAATGTGCCCGTGAAATGATCGTTTCCGGGAACTACTCAATGGTTCAGATTGATTTTCTCCCTTTTTGGGAAAAGCCCCCTTTATTTATCTGGATGCAAGTGGTTTCAATGAAGCTGTGGGGAATCAATGAATATGCGGCCAGGTTTCCAAATGCTCTCTGCGGTGTGATCACGTTAATTGCCTTGTTTTTAATTGGTTCAAGGTTAAAATCGGAACGACTGGGTATCGTTTGGGTAGCTGCCTATATTTGCTCTGTGCTTCCCTTTCTTTATTTTAAATCCGGAATTATCGACCCATGGTTTAATCTGTTCATTTTTCTTAGTATTTATTCATTGTTCGAATACCTCCGGAGCTCTGGCCGATGGAAAGAACTAGGCTGGAGTTCGTTATCAGCAGCTTTGCTCGGACTTGCCATTCTCACGAAAGGCCCGGTTGCAGGCCTTATCTGGTTCTTGGCATTGTTTGTTTTGATCATCATCCGTCGATTCCGTTTTCCCCTCCACGGTATTGCGATTGCGGGTTTCATCTTTATATTGATCCTGGTTGGTGGTTCCTGGTTTTTCCTGATCGCTCTGCAGGGTAATTACGACACAGTTGCCGATTTTATTCACTACCAGATCAGGTTATTCTCTTCTCAGGATGCCGGGCATGGTGGCTCGTTCCTCTACCATCTGGTGGTTCTTTTTCTTGGCCTTTTCCCGGTTTCTTTGTTCTTTGTCCTCGGATTCCGTGAAAAAAACAGTTCAGATGCCGATCTTGTTCTATTCAAAAAAATCATGATCATCCTTTTTTTTATTGTACTGATCCTGTTTTCAATCGTAAAAACCAAAATCATTCACTACTCATCACTTTGTTATTTTCCGATGACATTTCTTGCGGCCATGTATATTGATGCCAGATGGACTCAACAACAATCCCTTCCAAAGGCTATCTCCGTGATAATTGTGACTATTTTCGGATTGCTTGTTCTTGCTACTGCTGCAGTTCCTATACTCCTCAGCAATCCTGCCTGGATCATTCCATATATTAACGATCCATTTGCTGTCGCATGTTTGAACGCTTCTGTTGCCTGGACTGCTATTGACTATTTGCCCGCTTTTATTCTTTTTGTGGGAATCCTGGTCTATCTTTATCACAGGAAAAGTCCGGCAAAAAGACAGTTTCTCATACTTGGAGTAACTTCGTTGCTGTTTATCATCGGCGCCATATTGATTTATCCAAAAAAAGTTGAAATGTACAGTCAAAATTCGCTGATAGAATTTTGCAAAAGCATGAAAGGAAAAGATGTTTACCTGAAATCTGCCTCTTTCAAGTCATATGCACCTCTTTTTTACGGAGATAAGCAACCTGTAAGCAATCCTATCTCCAGATTTAACAGATGGCTTGTTAAAGGAGATGTCGATAAGCCGGTCTACCTGGTGACCAAGGTTAATAAACTGGAAAAACTATTGAAACAGAATCCTCAACTCAGTGTAATCTATAAACAAAACGGATATGCTTTTTTGATCCGAAAATAACCTCTTTCTAATGATAAAAGACAAAGTAGTTACCGTTGTACTCCCTGCTTACAATGCATCCAAAACCCTGAGAGCAACCGTTTCAGAGATTCCAGAGGATCTTGTCGATCACATTATTCTATCCGACGATAACAGCCAGGATGACACTCTGAAAATAGCTGAAGAATTACATATTGATTATATTCTCCAACAGGATGAGAACAAAGGTTACGGGTTTAACCAGAAAAAATGTTACCGGAAAGCGTTGGAACTCGGATCCGACATCGTGGTGATGCTCCATCCTGATTATCAGTATACCCCAGCGTTAATTCCCTCATTGTGTTACCTCATTGCCAACAATGTATACCCGGTAGTGCTTGGTTCGCGAATCCTTGGGAAAGGGGCTCTTTCAGGAGGTATGCCAGTCTATAAATATTTCTCGAACCGGTTCCTCACGTTAGTCCAGAACATACTGATGAATCAGAAACTTTCCGAGTACCATACGGGATACAGGGCCTTTTCCAGAGAAGTACTGGAATCAGTGAATTTTGAGAATAACAGTGATGACTTTCTATTTGATAACCAGATCCTGGCACAGATCTTTTTTCAAGGGTTTGAAGTGGCTGAAATTACCTGTCCGACTAAATATTTCGAAGAGGCGTCCTCTATTAATTTCAGGCGAAGTGTTACCTATGGGTTAGGCGTTCTGCTCACCTCATTGCAATACCGGATGGCCAGATGGAAAATTTATAAAAATCCTATTTTCAGGTAACGATTAATCCACAAACTGCCTTGCATAATATTTAGCTGTCAGCTTCTCACCTGTTGCCTTTTCGATCATGTCGTTCCAGTAATATTTCGAACCAACAGCAAAGACATTGTTTCTCAGATAATCGCCTACTGCCTTATTATTAGCAAAACTCTGAAATTTGTAATCGTCTGACTGTATGATATTCGCAACTATATAATAATAGAGTTGTGATGCCAGTAACTCTCCCAGGAGGTAGTTGTGGTAATAACAAGGGAAGAGTGCAATATGGATCTTGGAGGCCCAATCCGGTTCATTGCGGTCGGGTGGACGTTTCATCAGCTGATACTCTTCCACCAGGTCCCACCAGACTGTATTCAGGTCCTGTTCAGGATCAGTGTACATAGCTTTTTCAAACCGGTACATGACCTGCGACCAGCGACTGAACACCAGTTGTTCCAACCGGAGAGTTTTAAAGCAGTTATCGGCAATTTTCATTTTTTCCTCTTCACTGATTCCTACCATATCCTGTAACCATTGCGGGCTCGATGCCTGCCTGCCAAAGATCATGGCAATAGCTTCGGTAGTAAACGTATGAGCTGGTTCACGCAGGATGAAGGGAAGTGATTCGTTGATGTTATAATCATACACTGCATGGCCGTATTCATGCAACATCGTATTCATCCAATATGAGTTGGGTTTGATATTGCACAATACCCTTACATCTTTCAGCCGGTCGATGCTGATGCAGAACGCGTGCTGATTTTTACCATCCTTTTCGTAGAGGTCGCTTTTTTGCAGCATATCATCTATAGGAAGACCGATTCCATAGTAATAGGCTGCCGAAAGTGATTCCAGGTTTTTATCCGCATAATAGCTGGAGATGTCAACATCGTAAATCCGCGGAGCTTCCTGAAAAAATCGGTTCTGGTAGTTCCATGGCATCAGGTCCTCTTTGCTGTTGAGGTTATAATAACTGACGAAATAGTCATCGATCTCGCCTTTAACCTCTGTAAAGACATCTTTCGTAAGCGTGTCAAGTTCATCGAAGAGGTCGGTGATCACCCGTGGATCCTGTTCGCCAAGGATAAGCTGCATCTGGTGGTAATTCTTAAAACCCATCTCCTTTGCCACCTCGTTACGCATGACAACCAGCTTAATAACATCATCGGCTACAACACGGCCAATCTTCTTCTGGGCCGTCCAAACCTCTTTCTGCTTATTTATATCCTTCGAACTTCTGAGTACCTCCTCCACATTATTATCGGTCATCTCTTTTCCGTTGACCTGGGTCCTGAAGATAGAAAACTCCCGTTCAATCCTGGTCTCCATCTTCACGATTTCATTCAGCTTCGTGGTATCGGCTTTGGCCATCAGGTACTCGTTATAAAGGAGATCCAGCTGACGCGCCAGCAGTGTATCATTGACAAGTCCTGATACTTTGATCTTCTCAAGTGTTGCCAGAGCATGCGTGTCGGAATATATCTCTACCATTTTCAACTGAAGCTCCTGAGCCTTGTTAAAGTCCTCTTCAGTCCCAGTGATAGCAGCCTGCCAGTAGGCCATATTGGTCTCCCTGGATAATGGGATGACAACTGAATCATGATTTTTTATAAAATCTACCAGTTCCTCTTTCATCTGTTTTTGTTTTGTCTGGCATCCGGCAAAAAATCCAATTGCCAGAACCGCAAGTAAAAAAATGTTTACCCTTTTCATCTTTTGCTATTTCTATTTACTCACAAACTAACCAGTTATTTTTCCTTCTTACTGCTTCTCTACCTCCCTACCTCCCTACTTCCCTACTTCCCTACTATCTTTCCCTCTCCCATCTGGCACCCTCTTTCGTATCCTTCACCACAATACCAAGCTTCCCCAGTTCATCCCTGATCCGGTCAGAACCACTCCAATCCTTTCTTGTCCGGGCATCCTGCCGCAAGCCGATGATCAGATTCATCAGGCCATCTACATTGTCATCCTGAACTCCGGAAAACTCATCTTCAAGAGCGAGAATATCAGTAACAAAGGTTTGAAAAAGGTCTTGCAACTGGTTCAACTCTGCACCTGTCAGCATCTCTTTGCCCTCCTTCACAGCATTGATGATCTTTACACCCTCAAAGAGATTTGCAATCACCATAGGGCTGTTGAAGTCGTCATTCATGGCAGCGTAGCAGCTGCGCTCCAACTGGTGAATTGGTGAGTTGGTGAGTTGGTGAGTTTGATAAGTGGTGCCGTGGTGCCGTGGTGCCGTGGTGTCATGTTGTTGTGGATCTTTTTCTGCCAACTGCAAACTGCCAACTGCCAACTGCAAACTCTTCAACGTCTCCCATCCAGCCATGAGTCGCTTCAGGCCTTTTTCCGCTGCCTGCAGAGCTTCGTTAGAGAAATCAAGAGTGCTCCGGTAATGGGCCTGGAGGATGAAAAAGCGAATAGTCATAGGGCTGTATGCCTGCTCCAGGAGAGGATGACTACCGCTGAAAAATTCCTCGAGGTTAACTGAATTACCGAGGGATTTTCCCATTTTCTGGCCGTTTATGGTGATCATGTTGTTGTGCAGCCAGTAATGTACTGCATCTTTTCCGTTAGCGATATTCGTCTGGGCAATTTCACATTCGTGATGCGGGAACAGCAGGTCCATTCCACCTCCATGGATATCGAATTCGGTACCCAGGTATCTCGTTCCCATTGCAGAACACTCCAGGTGCCATCCGGGGAAGCCGTCGCTCCAGGGAGAGGGCCAGCGCATGATATGCTCGGGTTGCGCCATTTTCCAGAGGGCAAAATCTGCGGTATTTCGTTTTTCTTCCTGTCCCTCAAGCTGGCGTGTATTGGAGATCATATCTTCCAGCTTCCGGCCTGATAATTTTCCGTAATTATGAGTTTGATTGTACTTCTCTACATCAAAATAGACTGATCCATTATTTGTATATGCAAATCCGGCATCAAGGATTTTCTGAATCATTCCAATCTGCTCGATGATATGCCCTGATGCCCTGGGTTCAATACTTGGCTGAAGGACGTTCAACATCGACATGAACTGATGATACCTGTCTGTATAATACTGCACCACCTCCATAGGTTCAATATCTTCCAATCTTGCCTTTTTGGCGATCTTGTCCTCCCCTTCGTCCTGGTCATGTTCCAGATGCCCCACATCGGTGATATTCCTTACATACCTGACTTTGTACCCAAGATGCTTCAAATACCTGAATGCCAAATCAAATGTAATAGCCGGACGGGCATGACCCAGATGCGGATCTCCATATACCGTAGGACCACAAACATACATCCCCACAAAGGGTTCGTTCAGCGGTTTGAACAGCTCCTTTTTCCGGGTCAACGTGTTGTAGACTGTCAGTGGATGCTCCATAAATGCTGGAATTGGAAGACAAAGTTAACAATATTCATTTTATGTAAATTATTCGCTTGTACGTATATGCAAAACAATAATATTTATCTTTGTTAAGATGGGATAAGGAAGGTGTCGTTATTTCTTTAACAGGCGTAGTAATTCTTCCTATTTTAGCTGTCAGAAACTCAAATTAAGATTCTCCATGGAAAAAATACTGGTCATTGGATGTTCCGGACAAATTGGTTCGGAGCTGACGCTTGAACTTCGAAAAATGTATGGCGACAGCAACGTGGTCGCTACAGATATCCGCCCTGCACCAGCTGATATCCTTGAGAGTGGTCCGTTCGAAATACTCGACGTGCTTGATGCCGGTAAGCTTCAACTGGTCTGTGAGCATGAAAAGATCACCCAGGTTTATCACCTGGCAGCTATCCTTTCAGGCAACGCCGAAAAACGTCCCATGCCCTCCTGGGAAATCAATATGCGCAGTCTCTTCAATGTTCTGGAGATCGCTAAAGCACTCAAACTCAAAAAAATCTTCTGGCCAAGCTCCATTGCAGTCTTTGGCCCCACTACCCCCCGGATGAACACCCCCCAG
>ERZ890953.413-NODE-413-length-25113-cov-5.346516_pt1 | contig 25113 bp, 38 predicted proteins | sample MGYA00521264_ERZ890953 | MGnify/ENA primary metagenome ERZ890953 (study PRJEB32303, sample SAMEA104408629) | aquatic metagenome | biome: Brackish water; feature: Chemocline; material: water | place: Baltic Sea | collected 2014-10-26T21:54:00 | depth 200 m ...
GTCCGCCAGGTGGGAGGCTCGGGCGTCCAGCAGTCGCTCGGGATCGAGGTCGAGCGGTGTCGCCCGATCTATGCTGTCCACGGTGTCATGGACGCCTGGGCCTGCATGGGCTGCGGTCGGCGCTACCACCTGGGTCAGGTCAACAGCAGAACCCAGAAACTGCCAGCGTGCCCCAAGACGCTCACCGGGAGCTACTGGGATCGTGTGGTCGCCATCAACAACACGAGTATCGAGATAAAGCCATGAGCGAATGGACTATAATCAGAGAGCGGATGCAAGGTCGTGAAGTAAACGGTGTGTCCTGTCGGGTATGGCCCGCTGGGATGTTCGGTTGGTGCTGGAGCGCGGGCAGGTTTGGCTCGGGAACTCTCAAGACCGAGAACAGCGCGAAGGCGGCGGCGACTCGATACGCCAAGACGGTGTCGAACACGGAGCAACCATGAAACGCACCCTGGGCGAGCGCAGGGGCCCCAAGCTGGGCTTTATGGCCTTGTCCAGGCGCTACGACGAGCTGCGGTCCAGGGAGCGTACCTTGCCTCCTAAAAAGCTCCCGAGCGGGTGTCAGTGGTTCAGTGGCAAAGAAGGCAAACGATGTTGGTTATTTGTTGATTATTTTGATAAACTTGGCTTATACAGAAGACTGTTGTTCGACTTGTGGACAGACGGTGAGGTGTGGAATGTCAATGGAGGCTTGACGGGTGGCGTCACGAAGCATCTGTTCACCGAGCCCACCTTCCAAGAAGCCTATGAACGAGCGAAGCGATGGACCCCGAAGTCGTGATGTAGTAGACTCGAGCCCGCACAGTCACCTCTCTTTCCGCCACCACCGCAGCTCCCCGACAGGACCAGTCCGGCCAGCCGGCTGCTGGCTGCTGGCCGCCTCCCTGCCACCTCCCGCCTCTCCCCGGAGCCACCCCCATGAACGGAACCCCCTTCGTCTTCGCCGCAGTCGCGCTCGCCCTGGGCGTCGGCATGGGTCGCCAGTACGGCAGCAAGAGCGCCGCCAACCCCGACGTGACGGTTCGTTTCGTCAGGGACGGCCAGGGGTACAAGGTGGGCAGCGTCTACTCCAACATGGGCAACGTCCAGCCGATCCGACTCATGGAGCTGGTCGCGGCGGTGACGGGCGGTGGCGACACCGTGGAGTCCTGGGCCGTACCCGCTGGCTCCTGGGCCGAGGCGCTCAACACCATGCGCGCTCTCGGAGCCAGCAGCGGCGTCGAGGTCCATCAGGTCGCTCATGGCGAGGTCGAGCTTCGCAAGGCCGTGCGTGCTCCGCGAGGCAGAGCCCAAGCGTGAGCGCGCCGAAGGCGCGCAGCAGCCAGCGGCCAGCGGCCAGCAAGCAAGGCTGGTCAGTGCAGAGTTGAAGCGACAGTGGCGACAAGCATCGGAGATCAAGCATCGGAGGTGAGTATGGCGAGGAAACACGAGAACATGATGGTGTTTCAGCAGGCCGACGAGCTTGTGCTCGAGGTCTACAAGCTGACCAAAGACCTTCCTGCCGAGGAACGATTTGGGCTCCAATCCCAGATTCGTCGTGCCGCTGTATCTGCCCCAACCAACATCGTAGAGGGAGCAGCCAGAGACACCGACAAGGACTTTCGTCACTTCCTTGTGATGGCGCTCGGATCGGCCTCCGAGGTCAAATACCTGCTGGCTCTCTGTTCCAGGCTCGAGCTGTTGGATAGTCATCTGACTCACGTCCTCGAGAGCAGATATGACTCATTGATTCGTTCGCTTCAATGCTTCATCGACAAGCTGAAGGTGTGACTACCTTGCTTGCCGCCACCGATCATTCGCCCCGCCACCTACCAACCTGGCCCGCTGGCCGCTGGCCGCTGGCCACTTCCCCGCCATGAGCCGTCGCCCCGCCACCACCGTCGCGGCCCTCTATGTCTTCCCTGACGGCCCCTACAGCTCCCTGCGGGGCGTGGAGCCTTGGGACGAGAAAAGGGACGCCCGGCGCTACCGGGGGCCTCACCCGGTCGTAGCGCACCCTCCCTGTGTCCGCTGGTCCGTGCTCGCCTACTCGGTGCAGGCCCGCTATCCCCACTGCAAGATCGGGGACGACGGTGGCTGCTTCGAGGCCGCGCTGCGGGACGTGCGCCGCTGGGGCGGCGTGCTGGAGCATCCGTCCAGATCGCTGGCCTTCGGCAAGAAGCACGGCTTCGACTTGGGCAGGCCCAGGCGAGGTAGCTGGCAGGAGACGGGAGACGGCGGGTGGATCACCGAGGTGAGCCAGGCCGCCTACGGGCACCAGGCCGAGAAGCTGACCTGGCTGCTCTACTACGGGATCAAGCCGCCACCGAAGCTGGACTGGAGCAAGCCCCAGGGCACCCACCAGATCAGCTACGGCAAGAAGGCGGACGGGAAATACTGGCTCCCGCCCCTGACGAAGAAGGAGGGGAAGAAGACCCCGCCTCGCTTCCGTGAGCTGCTGTTGAAGCTCGCCAGGGGCTGCGGGGGTACGAGCTGGACCGGGAAGTCGTCGGGTAGAAAGCTGGACCTTGACGGGCTGCTGCGAGAGGCGCGAGCCAGTCTCGGCCTGTAGATCAGCCCGGAGCGCCGCCGCCCGTGAACGCCCCCGGAGGCAGCGTCCACTTCGATGGGCTCACGATGATGTCGGTGCGCCATGGCGCGGTGGACATGGCTCGCCTCACCAGGGCCTTGGTGCCTGGAGGTACGAACGAGATCCCTCCCTGGGGGAAGTCGCGGGTGCGCTGCCGGATGAAGTCTGGCAGGAACCCTTCCCGCTTGATCGAGTAGTCGAAGCTCCGCTCGAGCATGACGATCTCGTCGAAGGTTCTCGGATCGATGGCGCGCACCGACGCCCACTGGTGCCGGTCCCCGAAGATACACGTCATGCAGCTCAGGCGGCCCCAACCGATCTGGTACGCCGGGTGGGGCACCACCCCGAAGCGGCGCATGATGGCCCACACGTCCTCCTCGGGCCACTTGTGGATGGGCCGCCACTTGGTGACCGGCCTGCTGGGCTTGTCACAGCGATGATCTTCGATCTCGGCCAGGTTCTCTCGTGGCCCGCTCTCCTGGGCTCGCTCTCCGGTGATGGACACGAAGACGCCGCTGGAGAAGCGCGGCTCGGCGTTGATCACCCGCGCCTCGACATCGATCTTGAGGATCGCGGAGCACCAGCGACCGTTCTCGATCTTGCCCAGGCCAGGGAACTTGAGGCGGGTGAGCCCCTTCTTCTTCTTGGTATGGACCGTGCGCTCGCCGCCACCCACCAGATCGAAGGTCACGCTGCCGGGAACGTCGTTGTGCCTCATCAGCTCACGCCGGAATCCGCCCACGCGCCGCTGGAAGTACAGGTCCAGGCCCAGGGCGTCCGCGAAGGCGCGACAGTAGGCGGGGGTGCTCGGCCAGTCCATGAAGGGATCGCCCGGTTCGTCGATCTCCTGGTGCCACAGCTCGATGGCGTGCTTGGGTACGCCCAGCTCCAGCAGATGCAGCACGCAGGCCACGCTGTCCTTGCCGCCGCTGAAGTTGATGATGATCTTGTCGAGCTTGCCCGCGACGGTGCCGGGCACGCCATTGGGCATGACGAACCCGTGGCCCTGACTGCCGGCTCGGTACTGGGCCTTCTTCAGCAAGGTTGTCAGATCGAGCTTGGCCATGAGATCAGACTCCCTCTCTCCTTGGGTGGTGTGGTCATCGAGGCCAGCAGCGCCAGGTTGTAGGCGAGCCCTGATGGCGTGAGCCTGCGCTCGAGTTTGGTCATGTGCTCCACGGGCATCGGCTCGCCGCCCTCGCGGGCCATGGCGAGTCCCATGGGCAATACGTCGGTTCCGACGATGTAGAGGATCGTGTCCTTGAGGGCGCGGTGCCCCTGATCCCACTGCCGGATCTTGATCGTGTAGCCGCCCCAGGCGTCCACAGCTCGATCCGGGGTCCAGGGGGCTGTCTCGATCCCCATGTCAGCGAACAGCTTGGAGCCCACCGGGTGCTCAACGACGCCGCCTACGCGCCTCACCACTCGGATGGCGTGTCTTCCGGCCTCCTTGTCCTGGTTCTTGCAGCGCCAGGCCAGCTTGCCCCAGGGACCGCACGGTGGGTGAGCGACGACGGGGAGATCGCCGTCGTAGGTCGTGGCGTCACGACTCTCATCGTAGAACTCTCGAACCAGTCCCTTGTAGGGACCGTCTGGATCGACGTACAAGGCCGCGACCGCAAAGCGACCTCGATACCGAATGTTGTCGTCCAGTATGCCCCTGGCCTGCTCCAACAGAGCTTTCAGATCGAGCTTCGCCACGGTCTACCTCCGATCCTGCGACGTGTACTGCTTGACGAATCGGAGCGCGTTGTTCCAGCTCGTGAGCATGTCGCTCGTACCCAGGTGGGTGTTGCCGTTGTAAGCGGACAGGTAGATCCTCCCTGGGGAGACTCTCACCAGCACCTTGACCGCCTCATGGCGGATCAGGCCCCTCACGACCGTCGCCTCGGCATGGGTGAGGGGCAGGGGGTTGTCCTGCTGGTCGGTGTACGAGAACTCGGGGTGCCGCTTGATCCCAGCCGTCTTGGCCAGTCTCCGGATCACGCTCGTGGCGTCGTGACCCCACTCGCTGAACGCCAGGTACTGGCTGTCGACGATCATGCGCTCCCACTGGGGGTCGTCGTGGCTCGGTCGGACGAGCTTGCGCGGCTCCAGGGTCCTCCCGGCGAGACGCGGGATCGTCTTCCTGGTCTGCGCCAGGGCCAGCAGAGTGTCCAGGTCCAGCTTCATCGGGGGATCTCTACTCCGAGCATCGACAGCTCGTGTACCATGGCGTTGTGAGCGTCCAGCAGGCCGCGCTGGCGGCGCTCCTCCCCGATCACCCGGTCGATCACACCCCGCAGGCCGCCCCCGCGAGGGCCGGTCGTGGGACGCTCTGGGGCGACCCTGTACCTGGGCTCGCCGTCGTTGTCGTCGTCGTAGTCGGGTACGTCTTCGAAGAAGCTCATCCTCGTCTCCGGTCGGTCAGCTCCAGGTAGACCTGTGCCGCCATGTGGTGCCTGTCTGAGATGGTCAGAGAGATCATCTTCAGCCTATCCCAGGCGTGGCCGATGGCTTGGATCATCACGCCCTTGTCGAACTTGTCGCCTTCGGTCCACAGCCGCAGGAACTCATCGACGTAGCCGCCTTCCTCCACCTCGTCGGCCACGGCCTGCACCAGCTCCTGGTGTTCGACGACGGGGATCAGCTCGTAGCTGTAGACCTCGTGATCGGTCAGGGGCCGGTCGTAGATCACGACCCCGTGGCGGGCGACATGACGCTGTAGGTCCAGCCGATAATCGTCGCGGTCGATGATCTCCACCCAGCCGCTGGGGACCGTGGCGTAGCCGATGGGTCGGTTGGGGACCGCGTAGGACCAGCGGGCCTGGGGGTTGGCCTTCCGCTTGGCCTGCTGGAGCAGCGCGGCCAGGTCCAGCTTCGCGGTGGAGCCCTGGTGGAGCGTGCCCACCATCCAGCCGGGCTTGATCTTCGTCCAGTCTCCAGCCGGAACCCGCTCGATCCACGCCTCGCGCTCGTCGGGGAGCTGCACCAGGAAGCGACCGTCCATCAGCTCGACGAGGTTGCAGTACGCCGGCCAGCGGTCGGTGTCTTTGTGGAGGCTCAGCCGCAGCTTCCGACCTCCGATCTTGCGCTGCTTCATCAGCAGATCGAGGGCGGTGGCGCGGGCCTCCTGCTCCATCTTGCCAGCCCGACCGGATCTCCACCGCTTGCCCATGGCGTTGGCGGCGCAGTCCCTGCCGAACCGGACCTCGCTCACCTCGTTGCCGTCCGCGTCCAGGGCGCTCATCACCACGGTGCATTTCAGGTTGCGCTTGCCGCAGTGCTCACAGGTGGTGACCTCGTCGTCCACGCCAGCAGCCGGTAGCCCGTGATCTCGGGATCGTCTTCTTCGGTCACGCCTCGCGCTTGGATCAGCAGCTTGTCCAGATCGAGCTTCGCCATCGTTCACAGCCAGGGGTTGATGCGTGGTTTCGGTCGCATGGCTCGCACCAGCGAGTCACGGAAGTATCGCCTACGATCCCGGCACAAGTCCATCATGCTCCCCTTTCGGACGAACGCAGGGACGGGAGTCTCACGATCCATCGTCTCCAGGGTCGCCTCGAGCACGAGCATGGCGGTGTCCACGTCTCGGATCACCTCGCCGCCCCCGATCTCCATCATCTTCAACGTGGCGATGGCGCGGATGGTGTCCCTGACGTGGTAGACATGCAGGCCAGCCAGGTTGTAGTCCAGTACGTTCGAGGCCCCGTAGATGGCCGCGAAGATCATCTGCGGGGTCAGCTTGGGGAGCCTGGACAACCGGACGGCCTCCTGGCGCTGCTCCTCGGTCGCCGGATCGTGATCCCGCAGCCAGGCCCTGGCGCTGTCGCGCAGGGTGACGGCTCGATGGGTCTTGGTGGACCGACTGCCCTTGGGATCGGTTCCAAGCAGGCCGGCGTCCACCATGAGCTGCACGTCTCCCGGCAGCGGCTGATCGCGTCGGAACATCAGCTTGGGCTTCTTGTCGGGCGGGAAGCTCGCCACCACCTTCTCCACCACTTTGTAGGTCTTGGGCAGATCGCGACCCACGAACCGTAACAGATCCCACTTGGCAGATTGGGCTCCCGGCCCGGCCTCCCAGCGCAGCTTCCAGGCACCGCCCGCAGCCTCGTCCACGGAGTCGGCTCCACGCCTGCCCTGGGTGCCCTCCTTGGGGGCGTTCAGGCTCGTCGGACGCAGCCCCTTGCCCCGCAGGCCCCGGTAGGTGCTGCCCTGCTCACTGTCCAGGCTGTAGGTCACGAACAGAGCCGGCTGCGAGCGGTCGCGGCTGCTGTCCTCCAGCAGATCGATGATTCGGCTGGCGAGCATGGAGCTGCCGCCTCGGATGGCGCGGTCGCTGGCGATCCGGGTCAGCTCGAGCACCGAGTGCGGGCTGATCTTGCCCCACCGACCCGTCACGGTGCCAGCGGTGGCGACGACGTGCAGCTTGCCGTCCCGCACCAGGCCGATGGCGTACATCAGCCCCTTGGTGTTGAGCCTGGGGAGCTGGGAGTGGACGACGCCGATCCAGTCGATGGCGTCCTGCTTCGGGACGTTGACGATCCGGTTGACCTCCTGGTCGTAGCTGTCCGCGATCATGGCCTCGGCCAGCCAGCGCGGGCACCCCTCGTTCCGGATCGCGTGGACTCCAGCCAGGGCGTTGTCCGCGATGTCGAGCCGCTGGCTGAGGGCGAACTGCTTTTCGCGCATCTTGCCGCTCTTGCCGACAGGTCGCCAGTAGGGGATCGACAGCAGATCGGGCAGATCGTGGTAGAAGAAGCCGCTGACCTCGAACTCCTCGTTCCCCTCAGCCGACGCCTGCTGGAGCCACATGATCTCGGGCTCCTCGTAGTGGAGCATGGCGCTGTCGAGGATCGCCTTGGCCTCGTCGGTGCTCGGCCTGTACCCCTTGCCCTTCTTCGGGGCTCCCAGGTGGCCCCTGGCGGTGTAGTGGTCCGTGTCGAGCTGTGCTCTCCGCTCGGCCTGCGCCTCAGCCGACTTCTTCTTGGCCTGCTTCATCAGCTCGGACAGGTCGAGTTTCGCCATCACCGTCTCCGTGTCTTGATACGGGATGCAGCTATCGCGGCGTCCAGGTGGTCGCACTCCCCGGTCGTACACTCGCCAGATCCGCCGCGAGCGTAGTCCTTCTGCATGACCTCCTCGATGGTGGCGCGGGGGTTCTTCGCCCGCCACCGCTCCACGGCGATGGGGATGGACGGGTAGGAGCCGATCACCTTCATGTTGGGGTTGGCCTCGAGCGCGGCTCGCTCGTACTCCACCACCGAGCCCCACCAGCGTGGGTCCGCGTGCTTCTTGGCCTGCTTGTTCCCCTTGGCCGCCTCGCGCAGCACCCAGAACCAGCCGACTGGCTGGTGAGGACAGAGCCAGCAGCCGCTCTTGTAGGTGCCGCCGAAGCCGTGTCGGTCGAGGATGGCCTGCTCATCGTCTTTGGCCACGCCCAGCTCCACCAACGGGTACGCCTCGGTGACGTACCATGGACCTGGCCAGCCGCCAGGTCGCTCACTCCAGGTGCGGCTGTTCTTCCTGCCCTTGGGGTACTTCCAGGGTCGGTGGACGCTCGTGAAGCGCGGGATGAGCGGCTGACCCTTCCTGGGGGTCGGCGGCGTCCTGGTGGCGGGCGGGTCCAGCGGGTGCATGTGGACGACCCGGCTGGGTTCGTCGGCGGCGATCCCGACCAGGGACAGGTGGGGCAGCGCCTCGCCCGCCTCCACCAGCGCGCTCCAGCCCCTGTTGCCCACCCCGAAGCGAGCGCGGGACAGATCGTCGATCAGCTTGCGGATGGCGGCGACCTTGTGGTTCTCGGTGCAGTCGGCCTTGGCGCGGGAGGCGATGGTGGCGCGGCTGTAGTAGTCGTCTCGGATGGGAGGCAGGAGGTGATACCAGCCGATCCTGGCCTTCTGCTCGATGCTCTTGCCGGTCTTCTTCCGCCAGTGACGGATGGACCCCAGCTTGGCCTTGATCCCCTCGGACCTGGCCTCGGTTCGCAGATCCGCAGCCTCGTCCAGGTACAGCGCGCAGGCCGCGTCGGACGGCTTGGAGAGCATGTAGAAGGGCACGCCCAGTCGCCGGCACAGGGCGGCGACCTTGGGGACGATCCCGTGGGTGTGCAGCCACTCCGCGCCCGTGTCCGAGAAGACCACCGCGTCGATGTCGGAGGGAGAGAGCTTGCGCCCCTGGGCCACCAGCTTGCCCTCGGCCAGCAGGCAGAGCATGGCCACCGAGTCGCGCCCCAGGCCCATGTTGAGGGTGACGATCCGGTCGGTGGGACCGTACCTCGTCTTGCCGCTGCGCTTCGCCTGGGCCTTGGCCTGGGCCAGCAGAGCCCTCATGTCCAGTCTCATCGTCAGCTCCGGTAGAAGGGGCAGCGGTTGGCGGCTCCACAGTGGTCGTAACCCTTGGAGATCACGTCCTGCACGGTCGCTTTTGGGTTCTTCTTCCGCCAGTCGTCCACGAGTTCCTCGATGAACACGGGGGAGACGGCCTGCGGATCGAGCTTGGCCAGCCGCTCGAGCGCCTGATCCTTGTCCAGCCACTTGTGGAGCAGCTTCTCGATCTCTTGCCTCGACGCCTTCTTCGGTGTCCCTGGAGCGCGCAGCCCGAGCGCCGCCAGGCGCGGGATCGCGTCCCGCTTGGTGGTCACCCGCACGACGCCCTTGATCGACCACTTCGGGGCCTTCTCGTTGGCCCGACGCTGGTACTGAGCGATCTGCGCGAAGGTCTTGGGCTCGGTCTGACGCAGCACCCAGTAGAAGCCCAGGTCCGCGTAGTGGCACATCATGCAGCCCGACTTCTTGATGTCGTCCAGGTTGTACCGTTCGCCATTCAGGCGCACGTCCCGCAGCACCTTCCCCTCGTCGTCTTTGGAGATCCCCATTTCGCTCAACGGGTACAGGGCTCGCTTGTAGCCCGCCGCCTCCATGGACTTGCGTCCTCGCTCGATCCTGGTCTGCTCGTCGGCGGCCATGCCGATGATGATCCGGTGTTTCTCGGCCAGGCCCTGCTTCACCAGCGCCTGCCAGGAGTCTCTCTGACCCTTGAGCCCCACCCCGTGCGTGGCGAGGGTCCAGTCGTTCAGGAATGCGTCGATGGGATCGATCTTGTGACCGATGGTGCAGGCGTGCCCCATGAACGAGGTGCCCCACCGCATGGTGTCTCGCTCCTCGAGGATGGGCGGGCGACGATGGTAGCCCCCGCGCTCGGCCTTGACCTCCCACACGTCCCTGCCCTGGGCGGCGGCGATGGCCTCCCAGTCCTGATCCAGCCAGGGCTGGGGGTTGTCCCGTTGCCAGCTCTTGATCGCGTTGGTGAAGTCGCGGCCTCGGTAGCCAGCCGCCATGAGCCGTTCGACCTCGGCCCCCTTGCGCTTCAGCCAGGGTCGGTACTGCCTGGCGGTGGGCTTCTCGAGGGTCAGGTGCGCCACCCCGACAGCGTCGAGCAGCGCCCCGAGCCTGGCCCTGGCGATCAACGAATAGGCCCACTCGTGGCCCGTGTCGCTGAAGATGGCGAAGTCGATCTCGGATGGATCGACCGGCTCACGCCTGCCGTCCATCCGCAGCTTCCCTTGCACCAGCAGGGCGATGATGGTGGCGCTGTCCCGACCCAGTCCGTTGGACAGGATGGTGAGCCCCTTCAGCCGGGGACCGCGCCTCACCTGGGCCTTGGCCTGGGCCAGCAGAGCCTCCAGGTCCAAGGCGCGAGAGCCGCGACCGGAGAGCAGGGAGGCTTGTTCGAAGCGAGCCATCGTTCCACCTATGACCGTACTTTTCTGGCGTACTTCACGAGCCAGTCGCGCAGCTCGACGACGCTCTCGTCCGTAGCGGCGCGCAGCCAGTCGGACATGGTGTCGTTGTTCGTCTTCACGTCCACATGGCCTTCCACCGTGCCTGTGGCCGATGGCGGGTACTCGGGGGGCGTCATGCCCCAGCGAATCCAACCGCGATGCTCCCACGCGGTGCCCACGACGTAGATCGTCACATAGGGATCGCCCCACTGGTCGTTCCGATCCTTCGGGTGGACATTCATGTGCTGCAAGGCGACGATGGCCTGCCTGCCAGACGGAATCCAGGCGCGCATGGGATCGTCGCTGCTGCGCCGGGTCGTATCGACCGTCGTCGATCCGGAAGGGGTCGCCGTCAGATCGTGGCTATGACCGACGATGGTGTCCACCACGCCCTGGAGCCATCGCTCCGTGGCCCGCTGGAACGACACGGCGGCCTTGTCGCAGGGGCTCCTGCGCCTGCCTGGATAGCAGCTCGTGCTGTCGTACTCGCTCGGCTTGATCGGGAACGTGAACTTGGGGCTCTTGGGGGGCTTGCGGGGGCCGTCCGAGCTGGCCGTGGCCCGCCCGGTCTTCCCGGCCTGGGCCTTGGCCTGAGCCAGCAGCGCGTTCAGATCGAGCTGGGCCGTGGAGCCCTCGGGCTGGAACAGGGAGGCTTGCTCGAGGCGACGGGTCATTCTTGATCCTTGCGGTTCAACAGCTTCAGCACCGCACGCAAAGCGGTGGCGTGACCGTGGGCCTCGGCGGCGATGGACTTGGCCTTCACGTCGGTGCCGGCGCACAGTCGGCACCGCTTGCATGTGATCTCTTGGTTGTTGGCGTAGGGACACCCGATCTGCTCTCTGGCCAGGTCGAGCTTGCCGGGCAGGGTGATGCGGAAGGTGCGCCAGCCCATGGAGCGAGCCAGCCGCCCCTCGGCGGGAGAGTCCACCGACGCCATACAGAAGCTCTTGTACTCGTCGGCCTGCGGGAGCCGCCACTGGTGGGTGTAGGACAGCAGCCTGTCGGTGCGCTTCATGGCCTGCTTCAGCCGTCGCCACACGCTCATGGGCACGGCCACCGGATCGCCGTAGGCTCCGATCCGCACGGTCCTGGGGGCCTGCTTCCTGAACAGCCGCTCTCCGTGGTCTTCCCAGGGGGTGTAGCTGCCGTTTCCGTAGGCTCTCCAGACCGATGAGACTACGTCCAGCGGGACGTAGCAGCCCAGGTTCTGGCCCAGCTCGCAGCCGCCACAGATCGCTCTGTCCATGCCCGTGCGGCGGGCGTCGGAGGGGTGCATGTCGGAGCGGATGATCCAGACCTGGGGGATGTCGTCGGTCTTCCTGTTCCCGCTCTCGAAGGACATGATCACGACGATGGGATCGCCGGTCAGCATGGACGGCCCCTCGTACAGGATCGTGCCGGGAAAAGAGCTGCGCCTGCCGCCCGCTCTGCCCCGCTTCTTGTAGGGCCGACGCACCCCGATCACGGTGTCCTTGTCGCGAGAGCCCCTGGGGAGGGGCAGAGCGATCTGATCGTACTTGGTCATGTGCTCTATCCCCACGGATCGGTCGATGCGGTGCGGACAGCCCTGATCAGGGTGTCCATGTTGGAACTCCAGGCGACCCAGTGGTGCATCCCCCACCGGGTGGACTTGCCGACCTTCTCTGCCCTGCGGACCAGGATTCCGAGATCGGTGGTGCCGAAGATGACCTCGACGTTCCGTCCGCTGCTGGTGTAGTTGGCCCACACCTCGCCATCCACGGCGGGTCCGCCAGCGGAGGCGCTGACCTTGGTCGTAGCGCCCAGCTCCTTGCCGAGCCTGCGGGCGACCGTCCTGGCGACGTTCAGCCAGCTCTGCTTGACGAAGTGGTCTGGCCACGTCTCGCCTGGTTTGTTGCCAGAGGCCACCACAGCGTCCCTGGCCTGCGTGAGCGCCTTCCACGAGTCTTTGCCCGCCTTCTTCACCTCGGCGCGCTCCCTGGGCCTGGGAGCGGCCCTGCGCGTCGGCTTCAGCCTCTCGCGCAGATCCGTCTCCTCGCGCATCAGGTCCATCACCACCGAATGGGGCATCCCCTCGAGCGCGGCCTCTCGCTGTTGATCGCGCAGCGAAGCGATCTCGGCGCGGATGGCCTGCTGCGAGCTGGCTCGCGGTGTGGATCGCCTGGGCTTCGCCTGCTGCCTGCCGGTCTTGGCCTTGGCCTGGGCCAGCAGGGCGGCCAGATCGAGCTGCGCCGTGGAACCCTTTGTCTTTGGGTTCCCAAGCCGAGCGTTCGGCGTAGCCGAGAGCGATTTGGCGGTGGAGCCTGTGAGGCGACTCATGCTGTAGTTGAACTGATCCTGCTCGTTCTCCATGCCGACCTCGAGCAGCATGGATTCGACACTCTCATTCCTCATAAGAGACATGCAGATCGCCCACTTTTCGCCACGTCGAAGACCGAGGATCGCACTTTGCCCCTGCTGCTTCATGGTCAACTCGAGGCCGCTCGTGCCACCCAGGAACGACACACAGGCGGCCAGGGGGGCCGCGTCGAAGACATGGACGAGTCGGGGGGAACCATTCACCGTGCGGACAGCGATCCCGACCACGGTGTTCTCATCTTTGACCAGTCCGCTCCCGGCAAGCTCCGATTTTCGACCCGACATGGCCTGTTTGTAGATTTCCTTTATGTCGGTCTTGACTGCGTAGGTGTATCCGCACCCTGTCCGAAGCTCTTTGTCAATCGCCAGTCTGTCTGCTTTGCCACTGTTGTTGTGGAGCCACGCAGGCCACATGGAGACGGCCATGGTGCCATCCGAAGACCATCGTTGACCGAGGTGCTCACCGAACGGAAGCATGGACATGCTGTGATAGGTCCAGGTTTCGGTCTTGGTGTCTCTGCCTAGCTGAAAGTCGAGGATGCGGTTCTTCAGGTAGCGTTTTCCGACCCGCATGTAGGGGGCCATGATCTCGTCGTCCATCAACTCGGAGATCGGACGATCACGATGCTGCTGGTGAGCGGCTATCCGCTGCCTGGTTGCGGCACGCTCGCCCTTGCCCTTGGTCTTGGCCTTGGCCTGGGCCAGCAGGGCGGCCAGATCGAGCTTGCTCATCGCCTCAATCCTTCCGCAGGCCAGCGAGCATCGCCCGCTTGCCGGTGGGGCCGACCGCGACGACCCAGCCGACCTTGTCGACCTTGCCAGCCATGGGCTGGATCACCAGCCTGGCCGGGGGTCCTCCCACCGACGCGACGATGGTCGCCAGCAGGCTGGGATCGAACGGGTAGCGCCAGCCCTCGCTGACCAGCCACACCCAGCTCTTGGCCGCGCCGTTCCCGCCGACGTGGATGGGGCCCTCGGCTCTGGCCTGCTCGCCGTCCTTCAACACCCCATCGATCATCTTGCCCAACTGAGTGCCGTACCACTGGGACTCGAACTTGTTGGGGGCGAGGAACTTGGGGGGAGCGGGGAGCTTCAGCTTGGCGGCGTTCACGTCGTCGGGCTCGCCGCCTGCGGCGATGTACTCCTCGAAGACGGCAGGCCAGCCGGGGATCATCAGCACCCCGGTCCCCATCAGAGGAGATCCGTTCGTGTCCTTCCCGAAGACCATCGTCTGGCCGACGTTCTGGCCCGCGCCGAAGCCGCCGCCGACCGACCGGGCGCTGAGCTTGGGCTTGGACGGCCAGGTCTTCAGCCACTCGACGATCCGCTCTCCCTGGTCGGCCCAGGCGTACAGCACGTCCATGGTGGAGTACCCCGCTTGCTGCTTGGGGGCCTGGAGGTAGACGCGGGCGGCGCGGTTGATCGGGGTCTGCTTCTTGGTCCGCTTGGGCCTGCTCGTGGTCCTGCTGGTGGGCTTGGACTGCCTCTTGGTCTTGGCCTGCGCCTGGGCGAGCAGCTTGTTCAGATCGAGCTTCTTCTTCTGCTCGACGACCGTCACGGCACGCTTCAGGAGGGCGGCGAGGTTGAGCTTGGCCATAGGGGGACTCTCCGAGGATGGTGGTGGCGGAATCCTACCACGACGGAGAGGCACGGGTCGAGACTAATCGAGCCTCACCGCTTCATCCTGTCCTCGAGCCCTGGCGGGCTCAACACCCACCGGAGCTGGTGGAGCTGGGCGTGGCTCGGGCCGTTCCAGACGGTGCCCAGGGGCCTGGCCTCGAGCCGCTCGGTGGCGGCGCGCAGCGCGGGCAGCATCATGGCCGGCAGCATCAGATCGCCCGCCTCGTTGCCCCGTCGCCAGGTGAGGTAGCACACGCTGGCGCGACGGGCGGCCTCGAGCGGGTGGGCCCGACCGAGCCTGACCCCGGCTGCGACCAGGGTGTCCTTCACGGCCTCGAGCAGATCGTGATCGTCCCCACGCAGCACCCCGGACAGCGCGGCGACCTCCTGCTGGGTCAGCCTCAGCCGGTAGGTGTCGAGCACATGGGCTTGGCCTGCGGGCAGGTTGGGGGGCGGATCGTCGCCACCAGGGATGTCGTCCGCCTGCGGGATCACGCCCGCTCTCCGCAGCAGCTCGTCGAGGGTGATGATGGGCTGTCGCCGCTGCTGCTGCTGCTGCTGACGGGCGGCCATGCGCTGAGCTTGTTCCAGCAGATCGTGAAGGTCCATGGCCAAAGGGGCTCCTTTGTCGCGACAGGCTCACCGTCAGGGACGGGATTCTACCACGTCCGGTCGAGCGGCGGGACGAAATCTCCGTATCGTGGTGGCGTAAGGCACGTCCCGTGTTAGCGTATTGGAAACCGGAGGCAGCTATGTGCGGATACGACGAGCTTTTGATCGGAGACGAGGATCGTGAACCGGGAGCCTTCCGCAGCTTCGTGCGCCGCTCGGAGGAGGGCGCGGAGCGGGAAGGCATGGACGAGATCGACTTCATCGTCTTCGTCGCCCAGCAGTCGAGACGCGAACTCATTATGAAGCCCATGATCCGCATCGGGAAGGTCGCGAGCAAGCTCGCGAATCTGCCGTTCAATTCGACCTCGATCCAAGTCCAGAACGACATGATCGCGCTGCTCGAGAGCGCCCTGGGAGACGACTTCGAGGGGCACATCAAGATCGTGGCCGAGATCGAAACCATGAGACTGGGCTCGTTTCATCGGACGCGGCGAGTGGACGCGACGAATCTGCTGCTGGCTGAGCGTGAGGCCCGTATCGCCAAAGTGATCGCCTATCACAAGAGCATCGACCCCTACTTCGAATTGGGCTGCCTGAACGAAGACCACGCCGACGCCCTGATGCAGATTGGGGAGGCGGTGGGCTGCGACAGCCCGGCCTGGCCCGACGTGGTGCGGGCCGTGAAGGATGTCGTGGAGGAGGACGGCATCGAGCGCCTGGGCCTCGAGCTACACTGCACCGGCTCGGTGCCCGTCGCCGTGCTGCCTGTGATCGGACGCATGGTGAGGGACGCCTACGATGATGGGCGCGACCTGTTCCTGGTGATGGACCCCTCCATGCTGGCCGACAGCGGGATCTCCCGCGCCGTGCTGGCCAACTTCGACGGCAAGGCCCTGGTGCTCTCCTTCGACGCCGAGCACAACCTCGCTCGCAACGCCAGCTTCCATGAGGACGGCATGAGAGTGGATCTGAGCTTCGACGCCCTGTACCCAGGGTGCCTGCTGCCCTGGGACGCCGTCGTCCAGATCGGGGTGCTGGGGGACGCGGCGGTCGCCCTGCCCGAGGGCGACGACGACGAGGAGCCAGACCTCCCTGGTCGACCGTACCCGGAAGACGCTCCACCCGTGATCTGGAAGAACGCCCGTGTGTTCCACGAGGACGACGGCGAGGTTCCGTCCGACTGGCGGATCGTGACTTCCCCCGGAGAGGACGGCTGTTTCCTGATCGTCCCGATGGAGCCTGTCACCCCACACCTGAGCCTGGTGGAATGATGGACGATCTCCCTCTGGTGCTGAGAGACGCTCTGTGCCTCTACGAGGCCCTGCGGAAGCTGGACTACCCGCCAGAAGCGATCTCGCTGATGGCGCTCGGAGACGGTCGTCTGTGCGTCCGCCTGGACGAGAACGACGACGCCTGCGCCTTCGTGGCTGGCGTTCGCCCGACCGATCTGGACGACACCGCCCTGGCGGCGCTCTGGAGAGAGGCCGTCACCGCCTGGAACAACGCATCCTACGAGCAGAGCAGTCTCCTGTGGGAGGACTTCAAGACCCGGTACAACCTCGCCAGCATGATGATGCTGCTCACCGCGAAGAAGCTGTACCCTCGCAAGAACAAGGTGTTCGTCGTGAAGAACCAACCAGGGGAGGCGTGATGCTCTCGAAGACCATCGAAGCCGTGAAGGCTCACCTGAAGCGTGGCTACACCTACCCTCACGAGGAACAGTGGCGCGACGATCTCGAGCTGCTGATCGCGGAGATCGATCAGGAGCTTTCCGATCACGAGCAGGACGATCTGCTGGCCATGGCCACCGTCTTCGAGGTCGGCCCCCTCATCACCAGCGGCATCCCCGTCACGGTTGAGCGCCGCATCCAGCGGGACGACAGCGTCCGCTGGGCGGTCAAGAGCGGAAGCTACGTCTTGGATCGACACACGGGCGTGCTCGAGTACGAGCCCACGCCGTCCAGCCGGGACGACGACTTCGTCCATCGCTTCCGCTTCGTCGATCTGAACGAGGCGCTCGAGGCGGGTCGCGAGCTGATCAGGACCGAGAATCAACGTATCCGAAAGGCGATCAGGGAGTCGTGATGAAGATCGATCTGGATCGTGTGAACAGCCGGTTGGCGCTCCCCGAAGGGTGGTCCTCCAACGTCTACGACGAATGGAAGGATGTCCATGACGCCTACATGGAGGTTGTAACCCCTGGCAACGAGGGCGCTGGGTACGTCGTCTTTCGTGTGAGTGATGACGGCTCCATCAGCTCTGTCAGGAGTGGCTCGAGGCAGGACATGCCAGAGGTTGGACAGGTACTCGAGAGCCTGCAATCAGAGATCGAGGTCGAGCGCCGGCTCGTCCACCTCCACGGCACCGTCACGGTCCCCAAAGGCGATAGCCTCCCGACCGACGACATGCACTTCGAGGCCGACAGCGACCGGCCTGGCACATGGAGTGCCACCTTCACCGGGATGAAGTTCTGGCACCTGGACCCCCGGCCCGACGAGGTCTGCCTCGATGACGTGGCCCACGGGCTGTCCCAGCTCTGCCGGTTCTCTGGTCAGACCAACGTGTTCTACTCCGTGGCCGAACACAGCGTGCGCTGCGCCGAGCTGGCCATGAGCAACAAGTCGTCGGACAAGATCGCCATGATGGCACTGATGCACGACGCGGCGGAAGCCTACTGCTCCGACGTGCCCAGGCCCCTCAAGCTGTTCCTGACCGGCTACGCCGAGATCGAGGCGTCCATCCAGGCCGTGATCACGGCGAAGCTCGGGGGCACCATCCCCAGCGACACCGAGGCCCAGATCGTGAAGTGGCTGGACAACACCCTGCTGATCACCGAGAAGCGGGATCTCATGCCTCGCTCTCCAGCCTGGTCTGCCTGGACTGGGATGCCTGAGCCGCTCGAGCATCCCATCAGGCCATGGTCCTGCCGGGAAGCCAAGCGTGAGTTTCTCCAATGCTACACAATGCTTCACGACCGGATCGCCAAGCAGGAGAACCTCGATGGCTGACGCCGCCACCATCCCCCATCGTTACCCTGGGCACGCCAAGCAGCGTGACGCCATTCAGCACCTGGGCACTCAGCACATCGGTGCTTTCATCGACTGGCTGAACGACAATGGCATGTATATCGCGAACGATGGAGACGGCTGCTGTATCGACGAGAGCATCGAACAGCTCCTGGCTCGCTACGCTGAGATCGACCTGGACGTCATCGAACGCGAGAAGCGCGCCATGGTCGAAGAAATGAGGGAGAACCAGCCATGAGCGTCCGCACCGATCTGCTGCACGACCGCAAGGCCATCGAGGCCAGGCTGGCCACCAAGAAGACCGAGATCAGCGTCCTCGAGCGCAAGAGGGAAGGTCTGAACAAGCTGTTGGCCGACGTGCAGACCAAGCTGTCGAACCGTCACACCGAACGCTGCTCCATCGAACGAGAGCTGCTCGACAACGACGCCAAGCTGGCCATCGACCGGCTCCCCCCCCGGCCTGGCGGAAGCCATCACGGGAGACGCGCTCGACAAGGATCAGCAGACATCCCTGGTCCGACGCAAGCTGATGAGTCGGTGGACAAGCCGGCCATGGATGCAACCAGAGTGGACGATCCTGGGGATGCACGTCCGAGCGATCCTGCTGGCCAGGAAGGAGGCGAAGGATGCCTGATCACGACGACCGAGAGATCATCGACTGCTCCGAGCCCGTCCACGACTTCTTCGGGCTGACCTACTCGAGCTACTTCGTCATGCACCGCTCCGTGATGCAGTCCATGCCTGTGGACTGGCAGCGGCGCATGGTCGCGCTGCTAAACGAGGCGAACAAGGCTGTCTACGAGCACGACATCGACATCCCTGACCGCTTCGAGGTCAGGTTGCGAGACGAGCGCGGGCGTTACCTGGAAGATCCCTTGGCCGACTACGAGCGCGGTCGGCGGCGGCTGTGGGTGAAAGAGCCCGAACCCCAGGTCGAACGCGACTCCCTGGTGGTGACTCACAACGGCACCCCAGGCATGACGGAGGGATCGTGAGCGACACCCTCCACGCCATGAACGAGACGCGCAAGCTGTGGCAGATGGTGGACTGGTGGGCCGACCAACGCGCTCACCTCGCCACCTGTCGCGGTGTCGGCTGCAACGCCTGCTGCCGTGGGCAGCTCCAGGGCACGCCCATCGAGGCCCTGCTGATGTTCGAGGCCATGTCGCCAGAGCTGTACGAGCGGATGAAGACCTGGGCTCCCGAAGATCCCGACACGGCGATCTGTCCGCTGCTGCTCGAGGACGGTCGCTGCGGCGTCTACGACGCCAGACCCATGGTCTGCCGGGTCAGGCTGGCCATCAACGAGCCCGAGGTCTGCGACCCGGTGAAGACCCCTGGGGGCGTCACCAAGACCATCGTGGACTCGGAGCTGGTGATCATGTCCGCGTGGTTCGCGCCCGTGATGGATCTGTTCCCGACCCTGCGGAAGCTGGTGGAGGCTTTCGTGGGACACAACCAAGGATCGGAGAGGTAGTCCATGGACGAGAAGCACAAGGGCGAAGGACGACGCCAGCGCATCCACAAGCGGGGGAAGAAGCCCTATGTGGTGCAAGCCCGCTACAAACATCCGTGGCTCGACGGGAACCCCTGGAGCGTGTGGACCGTGCGCTCGAGGCACGTCTCACCGGGTGATCGTGACGAAGCTCTCACCCAGCTCGTCAAGTCGAACGCTCGGCACATCACCGAGGGCTCGATGGAGTTCCGAAGGGGTGAGCCATGACAACCCGTCGCCGTCAGCGCCCAGTCCGCCTCCCGCTCCGCAAGGTCGTGCGCGGGTTGGACTGGACAGAGGACCACCCTGGATCGGTTGGACCTGTCGTTCCCGACATCGGAAACCTCTACCACGACGATCCGTCCATCCCCACACTCACCGCACCCAGGGACGCCTGGCTGGACACACACAAGCTCGAGCGCAGCCACTGGCGGCTGCTGTCCTGCGGGCACTGGGTGAACCTGTCCAGGCTGCTGGCCATGAAGGATCGTGATCCCTTTTCCAAGCGCAGGCTCCCCAAGTTCGTGCGCTGCGCGGAGTGCGTTGACGGAGCTGGATCGTGAGCTTACTCGGCACTCGAGTCACCATGGACTGGCCTCTGAGCAGTCTGGCCCCGACCATCGCTGAGGTCTGCTGGCAGCGGGCTCCCTACCTGTGGCTGCTGGCCACCGCCAACCCGTTCCTCTCCTGGCGAGAGGTCGCGGAGCAGGCCCCTGGACTGATCCCTCCCGAGCACCGTCGCAGGTACAAGTGGGGCACCGCCTGGTACGAGGTGTGGGGAATTGGTATACGAAACTCGATCCAGCGCCTCTGCCTCCGCGAGACACTGCCTTTTCCCTATAGGATGAAGTGATGCTGAACGAAATCCAAGAGCGAGACTACCGACTGTGTGTCACCATGATCAAGGGCCACCGCGTCAAGGCGGACGGTCCAGTGAGCGAGCACCTGGCCAAGCTGGCCACCGTCAACAAGGGGTTGATGGCGTCCGTGAAGGATGAGGTGGTGGTCGACACCCCCTGCATGCAGCAGTCCGAAACGAGCCAGCTCGAAGACTACAAGGCAGCAGCCCTGATCCTCGCCGGCCTGGACACAAAACCCGTGGGTCCGATCAGCATCGCCTGCCACGAGTACAAATACCGTGGGACGATCATCAAACGCATGGCCAGGCAGATCAATACTGCCGATAGCCTGAGAGTTGAGCTGCGGACCCGCATCATGGCTGCTGAAGACGACGCCAGCTCTGCCCGTGTCGACAAGGCCAACCTCGAAGAGAACCTGGCCAACCTCGTCAACGTCTGCGAGCTGCTGCCAGTCTCCGAGGCCGAAGACGCGGTCGGGCTCACCGGGCGCATCGCTGCCGCCGCCCACCGCCTGCGCCAGCTCGAGGCCCAGCTCGCACGCTTCGAGGACCCCACCTGGAACCTCCCGGCCTTCGGCACGAGGGTGTGGATCGTGACCACCCTGCCCGTGGTCTGCGACAAGTGCGGCGCAGCGGAGGACCACGAGGAAGGCGTCGTCCAAGGCACCGTGACCGAGTGGTTCGAGACACACATGGGGCGCGGCTGTGTCGTGATGTACGGCGACTTCGACACCGTCCGTGCCTTCTCGAACGAGATCTTCGACACCAAGAAAGCCTGCGAGGCCCATCTCGAGCAGCAGCAACAACCCGTCGTTCAACACGGTGTGCTGGTGAAGATGGGAGGGGGCTCCTATGAGTAGAGGCTACACCAGCACCGGATGCTGCCCAAACTGTGGCAGGACGCTCCGTACCGTCAACGTCGATCATGCCGAGTACACCTGTGCCTGCTCACCCTGGATGATCACTCCTCCAGCTCCGAAGCCATCGGTAGAGTGCATCGCAGCATATGAAAAAGCCGCCGTGGAGTACGAGGCCCGGCTGGAGGCCGAGAGGGAAAGGGAAAGGCACATCAAAGCCTTGCGGTACTCGAGGCCAGGCTGGTGTCCGCGAGCTGAGACGATCCCGTGGTACTGCTTCGATGATCGTGGACAAACGAACTGCTTTGGTCGGCAATACATGGTCGATGCTTGCAGTGAGTCCCGCCTGGTGAACACTCGGAAAGATGGAGGGAGACGACCATGAGTAGACATTCCCAGTGGCAGTACGACGGCAGCAAGGGCTGCACCGGCTGTGAGGGCTGCGTCTCCCCCCGCTACGGAACCTGGACCTGGCTGCGCTGCTGGATCGGCTGGTGGCTCTGCGAGATCGCTGGAGCGATCCTCCCGCTGCAACCGCACCGGAACCAGGGAACCGAAGACCTGAAGATCGAGCCCATCGACGTGAGTGAGCTTGGCGACATGCTGAATCGATCCCGCAAGTGGCGAGGCCGTGACGACATCCCCGACTTCGACACCAAGAAAGCCTGCGAGGCCCATCTCGAGGGAAGACGATGAGACGCGCCTTCGCCATCTTCCGCATGATCATGCTCCTCGGAGGGGTGGGACTCGTGGCCTTCGCCGGGTTCACTCCGAGTGGCGAGCAGACCGCAACATGGGCCTCACTTCCTGACTGGCTGCGATGGTCCTGGTTGAGCTGCGGTGCATGGCTGGTGGGCGAGATCGTCGTTCAACAGACCCGAGAGCTGACTCGAGAGTTCAACACCGACAAAAAGGACTGACCATGTATGACCTCGACTTCTGCACCTTCTGCAAGCACATGGAAAGATGCCGTGACGATGGTTCCAGATGCAAGAACGAGCAAGATGCAGACAACAACTTCGTCGAGGCGAAGAAGTTTGTCGCCTGCAATAAATGCTCGTTCAAGGGACACTGTTTTTGCGTGAGACACTTCCATTGTTCGAGCGAACAAGAAGCCATGGATTTCATCGCCCTCGACGCTTCACCTCGCCACTGACCAGCCTCGTTCGTTGCTGGCCGCTGGCCGCTGGCCGCCTCCCCGCCACCATCCTCTCTCCCCGGCACAACCTCCCATGTCCATCGAACGCCTCCTGCTGATCCCCACCCAGGCCGACCCAGACGATCTGCTGCGCCTTGGCCCCTGCCGCTCCAGGCCACCCAAGGTGGTGGAGGTCGAAGTGGACGCCATGGTGGACGGCTACATCGGTCGCAAGCCCTACTGGACCGAGCGGCCAGGCCGGGGCACCAAGCAGCTCCGCAAGGCGCTGCCCCTGATCTGGCGCGGGAGCGTCGTCGGCTGGAGCTGCGATCTGCTGGCGCGGGCGCTCAATAGCCACAACAAGGGCAGGCGACTGCAAGTCTACACCGAGAAGGACGCTCTGGCGCTGTTCGAGGAGTACGTCAACACCTTCCAGGCGGACGGTGTGACCGGCGTGATCGAAAACAAGGAGGACTGACCATGGACTGGACTGAACAAAATGTCATCACCATGACGGGCCGTGAGGAGCTGTGGGGCAAGGTGATCCTCGAGCAGAGCGGAGATCGATGGCTGGGCTGTGTGCGCGACTGGCAAGGAAACGCCTGCGCCGACATCAACGAGCCAGTACTAGGTTGGGCCAAGAAAGCCGCCAACGAAGCTCTGGCCAGGCTCGAGGTCCACTGGAAGGCGTGGCAGACCAAGCACGGCGACCAAGACTTCCGTCCGCAGGCCAGGGCCGAGCTGTACGCCGCGTTTCGTGCCCTGGCCGAGATCGAGGGCTGGGCCTGGAAGCTGTGTCCGCGACCCGAAGACGAACTCGGAAACGATCTGCTGGCGGCCCTCGAACCGTTCGGGAGGGAGTGATGGAACCAATCGATCCCGTGACCGCAGTCCGCGCCCTGCTCGGTCTGCATCCCATCGACCCAGCGCAGCCCCGTGAGCCGTGGCCTGCGGGCCATGAGCGGCGGCTGACGGTCGGATACAACGAGTGGAGCAGTCCACGCATGATCCGGGTGTGCTGGCGCGAGGACGCGCAATTCCAAGTAGAACAACGCCACTCCGCATCCCTCACCATCCACGACAGCGAAAACTACAAGATCGTGGAGGTCGAGATCACAGGAGAGGACCACGCCCTCGATCTGTGGGAGCTGATCGTCAGGAGGGTCGCGGCGGAAGTGCTGACGACGACCATGGAGACAATGTTCTCGAAAAGGAGTTCGTGATGGACTGGAAAAGCGAAGAAGGGAGGGTGCTGCTGCGCCGGGCGTGGCCCGAAGGCTACCTGGCGATGCGCGGGGTGTTGACGGTGGACAACTGCGTCTGCGTCGAAGCCAGCGCCGGCCATGTCACGTTCTGGGCCGGCATGGACACCGAGTACAGCTACCCGGACGGCCCGGCGAAACTGCTGGCGTGTGGTTCCTTCCTCCCGAACCCAGACCCTTTCGTTCACGCCACCTGGGCCTGCCTGAAGGCGGATCTCGCCAGAGCTGTCGGTTGGACAGATGCCACCGAGCTGATCTGGTGCCAGATGATGCTGATGGACGACTCGGTTCAGTGGTGCCTATCGAAGAAGGAGGACAACCGAAAGAGTGTGCTCGTTCACTTCGACATCCGCACCAACGACCCCGCCGAGGCCCTGGTGCGTGCGCGCATCCAGGTCCGCGAACAATAAGTGAGGTAAAACATGGACTGGAAAAGCGAGGAGGGACAAGCACTGTTGATCCGTGCTTTCCCCGACGAAATCACATGCTGGTGCCCACCGTTCCCCGATCCGCACATCCATGCGAAATGGGGTTGGCTGCTCGCCTACCTGGAGCGTGAACTGCTGAAGCACCCCGATATGCGGGGGTGGCCCATCGCCGCCAACGAGACGATCACGGGTCGTTCGCTGTGCATGGCAGAGGAGGAAGCAGGGAACGAGAATCCCATGCCTTCCTGGCAGCTCTGCGTCCACACCGACTTCGGCCACAGCTACGACCACACCTGGAGGAACAAACAGATCATCCGTGAAGGTCGTGACGGTTCCAGGCTGGCTCCGACCTTCTGGATCGACACCGACGACGCCGCTGAGGCGCTGGTGTGGATGTTGATCATGCTCAACGAATCAGGAGCGACCGGGCCATGAACTGGAAAAGCGAAGAAGGAAGGGCGCTGCTGCGCCGTGCCTGGCCTGCTGGCCATATGCGCCAGCTCCGAGCCTGGACCTTGGAAGGCTACGTCTGCACCAGCATCGAAGACGACTACGCTATGTTCGAGCTGACCGGCTGTGACTCTCCCATCATGGTGAAGACGGACGGCAAGACTGCCGGGGGTTGCCAGGATGATGTGGACGAAGGCGATCTGCTCCCCAATCCCGACACCATCGATCACGCTACCTGGGCCTGTATGCTTCGAGACCTGGCCGAAGCCGCAGGTTGGAACTGCGGAGGCGGCGGCCTCTCCTGGGGTCATTCCCCTATGTCGAGTGGGAGACGCTGGTTCCTCCGTCGAGCGGAGAGCCACGTCGTCAGGTTCGACCTGGACGATCCAACCCTCGATGCAGAGTTGGCCCTGGTGCGCGCCCGCATCCTGATTCGTGAGCACAACCCATGAAGCACCTCCACTACCTCCGGTACATCCTGCGTCACAAGCTGTTCGTGCTCATCGCCTGCGTGGCCGAGGCAGACCGACTGGGAGTCGGGAGTCGGCCCCTGTTCGCCGCCCAGCTCCTGTGGCGCGGCCTGACCCACGACCTGAGCAAGCTGCGCCCATCCGAGTGGTTTCCCTACGTCGAGAACTTCTACGGTGAGCCCCTGGACGAGTGGTCCCCCTGTGTCGCCAACTTCTACGGTGAGCCCC
>ERZ890953.415-NODE-415-length-25035-cov-6.941633_pt1 | contig 25035 bp, 22 predicted proteins | sample MGYA00521264_ERZ890953 | MGnify/ENA primary metagenome ERZ890953 (study PRJEB32303, sample SAMEA104408629) | aquatic metagenome | biome: Brackish water; feature: Chemocline; material: water | place: Baltic Sea | collected 2014-10-26T21:54:00 | depth 200 m ...
TGGTATAATTCTAGGAGAAATTAGGTGTTGACACAGAATTTATTACACTCCCAATTAATACCCATTTTTTCCAATATCTCAAACGATTCTATATCCTCTACATATTCAGCTATTGTTTTTAAGCCAAGATTTGAAGCAAAGTTAATGATAGTTTTAATGATAATTCGAGAGTTCTCATCACTGCTAATGTATTTTACTAAGGATGCATCAATTTTTAAATACTCAACATTTAACTCATAAACATGAGAAAAGTTTGAATATCCACTACCAAAATCATCTATAGCAAATTTACAACCAAATCTTTTTATGATAGTTATAAATTTTTTAATATCATTATAATTTCCAAGTTTATCATTTTCAAGTATCTCAAACACAACCCTTTGTGGTTGAGTAAACTCTTTGAGACTTTTGATTATAAACTCTTGCATCTCATCACTTGTCATATCGGTAGATGATAGGTTTATAGAAAATTCATAATCTTTATCTTTAAAATACTCCAATGATTTAGTTATCATAATTTTAGTGATATGAAGATACTGTTTTGATTTTATAGCTACATCTAAAAATTTGTATGGAGGAATTATAGTTCCATCATCTTGAACTATACGGACTAAACACTCATACTTCTCTATTTTTTTTGTTTTTACATTGTAGATAGGTTGAAAAAACGGTCTGATATTGTCATTTTGTATTGCATCTCTTAGTATTGTGACATTTTTTGTGTTTTCAATTATTTTTTGAGATATGTCTAACTCTTTATTATATACAACTAGGTTAGTATTTTTCTCTTTAGCTATGGTTAAAGCTATATCCGCTGTAGTCATCAAATCATCTTCATTTGATGCAATTCCACAACTCACAACTATAAATATTTTATTGTCATCAAGTACAAACTCTTTTTTATGTATGATTGCTATAATAGCTGATATATTTTCAACAAACTCTTTTTGAGGTATATTTTTTGTCGAAAAAACAGCAAACTCATCACTTGGTAATTTATAAATAATACTCTCTTTACATAAGCACTTTTTTGCAAAAGTATCTGCAAAATCTTTTAAAACCTTATCTCCCAAAGTGTGTCCATAAAAATCATTTATATCTTTAAAGGCATCAATATTGAGTAGTGCTAAATGTTTATATGGTGCATTGGCATGAAGTTCAATGTCTTCTATTAATTGTCTTCTATTTGCTAGTTTTGTTAATTTATCTATGACATAAGTAGTTTTTAATTCAGTAGTTTTCTCTTTAATCTCTTCTTCAAGTAAACGATTAATAATTTTTGATTTTTTTGTTAAATATGTAATTCCTAAAAATAGAGCTATAAATAAAAGAATATCATAAATGATAGACTCTATAAAACTTCTTAAAAAATAATCTTGCACACTATCAACAGGTACTTTTATACTCATAATACCGCGTACTTCACCTAACTTATAATCATAAGATTCGCTATAGTTATCTCTTATAAATTTAGGGGCACTCTGTCTATCACCATGACACTTTAAACACCTTTTTTCAATTCTTAAGGCAGATGCATATTGATAATACTTACTATTATTTTGAGTAAAATATTCTTTTTTATCTGGATTGGTTTTAAAAAATTTTATCGCTTTTAATTCACTATTATCAGCTTGATTTAAAGGATTTCTAGCTCTATCTGAGACTGTTCTTACCGTAATGTTTAATGAATTTTTAGAAGAAAAATCTTTAGATATGATACTATTACTATATGCAGGAAGAGCTTTTATGCTTGTTTCATTTAGATGAATACTTTTGTCAATAAATAATTTTTGATAATAATTTCGATGAGACATAGAGTATGCATTTAAAACCTCTGCCTCTTTTTGTGCAAAGTTTCGTTCATCTTCAAGCAGATGATTATATGTATACCCTATCTTAATTGATATGATAATGAAGAAAATAACAGGAATTAAATTTAAAACCCGTTTATTAAATATCGTATTCATTTTGTTAAAACCTGTCACTCAATAATATTTTATTTCCAGATTACCAAAAATTATATCATTAATTTTGATAATTCACCTTAAAACTTAAAAATAAATTATCTTAATGTCTTAAAAACAACAAAAATAAGAGAACTTGTAACTGTGATAAAAATAATAGTATAACCTGTTGGTAAATCGAACTCATAAGAAGTAAAAAGAGCAATTAGTATAGAGATTGAACCAAAAACAGTTGCAAAGGTATAAGGGTTGATTCTTTTTTGAGTTATACCAGCATATGCTGGTGCAATTAAGAGTGCAAAAACGACTAAAACACCAGCTGATTGTACTGAAAATGTTACAGTTATTGCCAACATAATAAAAAAGAGTAACTCTTTTTTTAGGCCACTGAGTTTTGGATAAAGAAAAAACATCACAAGAGCTACAAAACTATAGATACTTAAACTCATATAGAGTTCATGAGCAGAAGTAAATAAAATATCAGCGGCACTGAGTTTTGAAAAAAGCTCAGTTCCTTCTGCACTTTGTGCAAGGATGAGCATGATGGCTGAGATTCCAAAGGCATACAAAAGCCCTATGAAGGCCTCTATTTTTTCGATTCTTTTAGTTGCCCAAGTAATAATCCCCGCACCCAATAAAGCAAATCCTAATGTCATCAACTCTTGATAAGCTCCTTGCATAAAAGCGATACTTATAGCCATACCACTCGCTGCAATCTGCCCAATAGCTAAGTCGGTAAAAATTACACCACGTCTAATAATTTCCACCCCAAAAAGAGAGTGGATAAAAACGAGAGCGATAGCTAAAACAAAGGCTGGCCAGAGCAGTTCTATTATCGACATATTCTCTTCGCTATAGTATTGTAAAAGTTTTCTAAGGTATCAGCTTCTTTTACTGCCCCAACTTCATGAGGTAAAATAATTGCAGATGCATCTGCTTTTTTAGCTATGAAAAGAGCACTTTTTTTCTCATGATATACATCTTGAAGAATTATTTTGATCTTGTTACTTTTGAGAGTATGAATAAGTTCTAATGTATGCTTTGAACTCGGTGCAATACCTGGTAAAGGCTCAATATTACCATAACTTTTATATTCATAGCGACTAAGAAAATAATTAAAAAGTTCATGGTACTCAATAAGCTTTTTATCTTTACAGCTAAGCATTTTAGTGTTTAGTTTTTGAAGATAAGCATCCCACTCTTTTAAAAAATTTTCCAGATTTGCTTTATAATAAGCCTCGTTACTTATATCGAGTGCTGATAGTTTTGCTTCAATTACTTTAGCCATAATCGGAATCATATAAGGGTCAGTACTATAGTGAGGATTTCCCTGTGCATGTACATCTCCAAAACCACGAGAAACGGAAGTCGGTACATCAATCATTGGGATAAAATGAGACATATCTAAAAAACCTTGTGCCCCTACTTGAATCTTTGCATTGTTTGCACTTCTAATAAGTGGGGGTAACCAACCTATCTCTAAACCTGCACCATTAATAATGAGCAAATCTGCACGGCGAAGTTTTGAAAGTAGTGAGGGTTTTGGAACTATGAAGTGTGGGTCATATTTTGCACTTGCTAAAACATTAACCTTCACTAATTCTCCTCCTATTTTCTTTGCAACTTCACCAAGTGTTTGGTAAGTTGTATTGACATTGAGTGAAGCAAAAAGCATGTTACTGAGTAAGATTGTTAATAATAGTATTTTTTTCATTTTATTTTCCTAATAATCGTGAGCGCCGTGGGCACCAGCTGCAATGTTAAGTGTTAACATTACTTCATTTATATCTTTTCTCTCTCCAGCGATAACTTTTGTCTTATCGTTTGTATACTCTAAACGTAAACGTGACATAGGAAAGGGTTTGTACTCAAGTTTTGCAGTGTATCTAAGCAAGTTGTTAGTATCTACAGCATAATTGGATAAATCTGCTTCATTTTTAGTGATTCTATCATAGCGAAAACCAGCTGAATAATTATTATTGTATTGATAAATAAGTTCACTATATAAACCTGCTTGTTTATCTGTAGTGGTACTTATATCTTTGTTTCTTTGTAAAAATTCACTCTGCCATATTAGTGAAGAATAACTTCCTAATTGTTCTCTAAGTGTTAAATCAAGACCATAAACATCAGTAGAGTTTTGAGTAGTATTCTTTCCATGAGCGAGACTCACACCACCTAAAATAGATAAGTCATCTCCAATATCAATGCTACTTTTTATATAAGTAATATAGAGGTTGTTTTTCTCTAAATCGCCAAAACTCTTATCATTTGTTCCCTGAAGTGCTTCTACTCCTGCCATGAGATAAGTATCGGTTGGAGCTACCCATTGGAGTTGTATACCTGCATCGCTGATGGAATCTGGACCAAAAAGAGACTCATAAATAATTGGTTGAGAGTCAAACTGCCAAGAGTGTTGATGTTTTGAATTTATACGACCAAAATTACTTTTCATCTTTCCTGCTTTGATTAAAAGTCCGAAGGGAAGGGCACGAGTTTGTACATAAGCCTCTTCAATTTCTAAACCATCAGGAGCTATATGAAAGATAGCAAAAGCATCAAAGTAAGGATCAACAGTAGAGCGCATAGCAACTTCTGCATAGTTAAAATTAAATCCTCTCTCTTTGTTAAATGGTAGTTCGGCATCTCCAGCATCAATAAATCCTGGTATTGCATAGTTCTCATAATCACTATTTTTTACATTACGGCTGAGTGCTGACATATTTAAAATCATTGCAATATCCGGTAGATATGCATTTTGTGAGAAACTAGCAGATGTATTAGTACTTTTTTGTTCTAATCTTGCTATTTTCGACTCTAGTTGCTGCGTGTTGTATTGTTGTTGTTCTAATTGCTCTTTGATACTCTCAAGTTCTGCATCTGCAAAGAGAGAGGTAAAAGTGAGCAATGACAAGCTTATAAACTTTTTCATTGTGTCTCCAAAATTTTGTATAGTTTTTTATTAATATTTAGACTATTTTTGGAGGTGCCCGTGCATGGAGTGGATTTAGAAGAGTTTTAGAGTGTAAATTTATAAGTTTTAAAGCTAAATTATCATGTAGAACATCTAGTTGAGTAAAATATGTTGTTTGGCTAGGTGTATCAGCATCTGCAATACTAGATTGTATAGTACAAATTTGACAATCATTATGAATTTTGAAATCATCATGGTGATGAAAAACACCCATGAGTGTTGCAATAATAAAAATGATACTAAGATATTTATGCAAAAAGTTATATTTCATAGTTGAATTATAACTTTATATAGGTTAAATTATTATTATAAAAATAAACTATACTAATAGTTCTTATAGGATGGACCTATAAAATTAAACTTGTGATTATAAATTTAAACTCAAATACTATGCACCTGTTACTGGCAAATAGTATGCTACTGCAATTAACGATATGACAACAAGCAACCAAATAATAGGAATAAGTCTATACTTTAATCTAACATCTTTTAAGCCCATAAAGTAATCAATAACTAATGCTCCTTTTATAAATGTAGTTATGAGTAGGACAGCGACTAGAGAAGTACTGACATATTTTAAATATCCCAATAAAAAAGCAAAAATTGTAAGCACTATTAAAATAATCAATACATACTCTAAATATTTTTTCATCTCTTACCTCTATCTTATTATATACACAAGTGGAAATAGTACAATCCACAGTAAATCTACCATATGCCAATAGGAAGCACCTGTTTCAAAACCTCTATAATCATTTAGTGTATAGCCAAATATTTTTGTTTTTTGATATATGTTAAATAAAATAATGGTACCTAGAAGTACATGCATAAAGTGAAAACCAGTTAACAGTATGTAAAACATAAAAAACTTATTTGTACTAAGATTGATTCCCTCTCCAAAAATATGAGAAAATTCTGTGATTTTAATAATCAAAAAGCTAACTCCACTGACAATAGCAAATAGAAGCCATTTAGAAGCCTCAAGATTAAACTCTTTATAACTTTCTTGCGTCATACTTTGAATACTTTTAACTGCTTTTACAACAAAATAACTGCTTGTGATTAAGATAAAAGTATTAATAAAACCTGATGTTTGACTAAGCATAAGTTGAGATTCATTAAAAAGTGCAATATCAGCTCTTCTAGAAAAAGTATACCCTAAAAAAAGGAGTGCAAAAGTAACTAACTCTACATAAATAATAATCCAAATTGCAAAATCTCCCGGAGGATATTTTTCTTTTAAATTTATACTTTTAGTCATTTATATTCTTTGCAAAGTGTAGCGATATCAGTTTTTCAAGTACCTCTAAAACATCATTCTCATCACTTAAAGATTCTACTATTGAATGTAAACAAGCTTGATAGGGATTAAAACCTTTCATAATTAGTTTTCCTGCATAAATAAGGAGTCTAGTAGAAACTGCTTCTTGAATATCTGTGTCGCTTAAATTTCTAATCTCACCAGCGATATCAACAAGTTTCTGTGCTATTTCATCATCTACACCACTCTCTTTAATAATAACTTTTTTTTCAATTTCTGATTTTGGATAATCAAAACTTAGTGAAATAAATCTCTGTTTTGTACTTGGTTTCATTCCTTTTAAAACATTCTGATAACCTGGGTTATAAGAGACAACAAGCATAAAGTCAGGATGCGCTTGGATTACTTCACCTGTTCTATCTATAGGCAAAACTCTACGATAATCTGCAAGGGAGTGAAGCACAACTGTAGTATCTTTTCTCGCTTCTATAATCTCATCAATGTAACATATTCCCCCATGCCTTACAGCTTTAGTTAAAGGTCCATCTTGCCAATATGTCCCATTCTCACCTATAAGATGGCGACCAACTAAATCAGAAGCACTTAAATCATCATGACAAACAACTGTATATACTTCTCTCCCAAGCTCTTCACCCATCGACTCAATAAATCTTGTTTTACCGCAACCAGTCGGGCCTTTAATTAAAATTGGTAAATCCATTTGAGCAGCTGCCTTAAAAAGTTCAACCTCATTTGATTGAGGTAAATAATATGTATTTGACATTTTCTTCCTTTTTTATTTTGTTAAATTTATATAAACATCTGGTATTACTTTTGGCAGTTTTTGTCCATCTCTAACCACTGCAAATCCATTTCTACCAAATAGATAGCCTAAATACTCTTTAGCATCTAAATCAACAGTTATACAAAAAGGAGTTATTCCTTTTTTTCTAAGCTCTTCGATAGCCTTTTTAGTATCTTCTATCCCGTATCTACCATCATATCTATCTTCATCGTTTGGTTTACCATCACTAATAATGAGTAACAATTTAGTAGAACTTTGCTGTTTATCTAGTATTTTTGCTGATTCTCTTATGGCTGCACCAAGTCGTGTGTAGTAGTATGGCTGCATAGAGTCAATTCTTCCTCGGATTAAATTATTATATTTATCTTTGAAATTTTTTATAATATTGAAGTAAACCTTTTTGTTTTGTAGCGAGGAAAAAGAGTAGATTGCAAATTTGTCATTTAACTTTTCTAAGGCTTCGCTAAATACCATCAAACCATCTTTTATGACATCAATTATTCTTACATCTTGAGTAATTCCACCTTCGGTTGAGAGTGATACATCTGCTAAAATTAGAGTAGATATATCTCTAGTTTTTTTCTCATATGTAGTATAAAAGTTTTGATGATGCATCGATTTATTTTGATGAGAAGTGTACTCTATCCATGTATCTATATTTATTTCATCACCATAAGGTAGTCTGTCATTTTTTATTCTATCTAGTTGGAGTAAATCTAGCTCTTCTTGAACTTTTCTAACAGTTTTTTTCAGACGTAAGGGTAATTCTATCGGTACAATATTCAAAGTGACTTGAGGTTTTATCCTAACATAGTTTATAAGATAATCATTTTTTCTATAATCCCACTCATCAATCAAATGCCCCTTACCTAATGGATAAATTTCAGTCATATCTGGCAGTAAATCTAAATCCATTTTTATTCGAGAAGATAAGTTCGCTTGTTTTTTACCTATAGTTATCTCGTCTAAATCCTCAGCATGATAGAGAGCATTTTCATCAAAACTATCATCTTCCATTCTATCTACATTAACTTGTTCAAATATACTCATTAAAGATTCTGGTAAAAAAGCTAAAAAACCATCTGTTTCTTTTGTATCATCAAGCTCATTTGCTTGTTTTTTCATCTCTAAAGTATCTGTTTTATCTTTATCTGGATTTGAAGGTAGTAGCTCTTCTTCATCACTGCTTGAAGAGCTGTTTCTTGAATGTAGAGATGGATAGATCCATAAAGGATTTGGATAATCGTTTATTAAATCTTCACTGCTTTTTGTATCTAAAGATTTAATAAATGACAATTGTTCAAACTGTTGTGCTAAATAGTTAGTAGCATATGTATAAAATATATCCAAACCACTATATCTAGTAGTTAAATATTCTTGTATAGCACTATTTTGTTCTATAAGATTATTGCTATTTACATTGACTTTTGTTGTCATTGCTACAAGCCAATAGTATAACATCTCATTGTGTTCTTTTTTGTCAAAAAAAGCAAATGAAGCTGGGAGATAGATAGATTTTTCATCTTGCCAAGTAAGATAAAATTGATTCCCTAAAAATGAAATTTTTTCTAAAAGTGTTCGAGAAGCAGTTTTAACATATCTTTTATCTGTGATTGTTAAGTCTTTACCTTTTTCACCACCTAAAAGGTGATAAAAAATAGTAAGCGACTTTGAGATATCGCTAAAGTGAACTCTTTCATTTTCATGAAACTTATGCACTTTTTGGTTTAGGAACTTGTCCCAAACTTTACCAATAGATTCCTCAAACTCTAACCAATAATTAAGCATTGTTTTCTTTTACAAAGAAACTATAAAAGTAAGTAAAGAGCCCTGCAAGAACAAGAACACCAAAACCAGCACGAACCATATATATACTAGCTATAGACTCTTGAGACTCCATAAATCCAATAAGTTCAGTACCAACTCTTTGATCCATAATTTGTACAATACCAGCAGCACTAAGAGCTAATGTTAGTCCTAGCATACCAATATTCATCATCCAAAATGAAGTCAATTCAACTTTTTGTGCTGACTTAGAGTTCCCATGAGGTCTTCCTCTTAAGATTGGCATAGCATAAGAAATAACAGTAAATATAATCATGATATAAGCACCATAAAAAGACAAGTGACCATGTGCCGCAGTTAATTGTGTACCATGAGTAAACATATTTACAGGTGCTAATGTATGGAAAAATCCCCAAACTCCAGCTCCAAGGAAAGACATTACAGCAGTACCTTTAGCCCATGTTAGAGCTATTTCATTATCATGTTTAATTTTTCTATCTCTAGCCATTGAGAATGCAAAAAGAATCATTAATAAAAATGGTAAAGGTTCAACAGCAGATGAAATAGACCCAATCCATAACCAATACTCAGGAGCACCCATATAGAAAAAGTGATGGCCTGTTCCCAAAATACCAGATACCATAGTCATAGCAATAATGAGGTATAACCATTTATCGATATGTTCTCTATCTACACCTGTAGTTTTAATAAGTACGAAAGCTAAAATAGCACCCATAATAAGTTCCCAAGTAGCTTCAACCCATAAGTGAACTGTAAACCACCAGAAAAATTTATCCATAACAAGATTATCAGGTACATAAAATGCAAACAAAAAGAAAACAGCTAAGCCTATTAAACCTGAAATTAAAACAGTAGTAATAACAGTTCTTCTACCTAAGAGTACTGTCATTATTGTGTTTACAACATAAGAAACAACAACAAGAACTATTCCTACTTTTGTTGGCAGTGGTTGCTCTAAAAACTCTCTACCCATTGTAGGTAAAAGATTGTTAAATGTAAGCTCTGTTAATTGGGCATAAGGGACAAATAAATAACCTAAAATTGTAGCAACACCAGCTGCAGCAAATACCCAAAATGTAAGTATTGCTAATTTTGGACTCCAGAGTTCTCTTTCCGTTTCTTCAGGAATTAAATAGTATGTTGCACCCATAAATCCATTTAAAAGTAAGACAATTAACAAGTTTGTGTGAACCATTCTTAAAACATTAAATGGAATTAATGGAAATAAGAAATCGCCATATAAATATTGTATTGCCATAAGCAAACCAAAAAGAATCTCTCCAGCTAGAAGGATTAATGCAAAAATAAAATACGGCTTTGCTACCGTTTGTGAAGTATATTTCATACTATCTCCTATCCTTCAATTGTTGGTGGCCATTCGTTGGCATTAACATGTGATGTCCAAATTAAGAAATCAGATAGGCTATCTACATCTTCATTACTTAAGTTAAATTGTGGCATCTTTCTTCTATTTGGTATATCCAAAGGTTGAGCAGCCATCCAGCCTTGCATGTATGTTTTAAAAGCACCTTCATCAGAAGCTCCTCTTCTTTGAAATACATTCATAAGTTCTGGTGCATAGTATGCTCCTTCTCCTACAATTGTATGACAGCCAACACAGTTGTTTTCTTCCCAAAGTTTTTTGCCATGAACAACACTCTGCGTCATGTTTACTTCATTCGATCGTTTTGGTATTTGATGTACAGTGTCAAAAGTAAGGGCAATAAATATTAATAGTGCAAATGTACCACCACCATAATAGATATTTTTTGCCATACTTTTAGTTATGCGTTCAGTCATAAATAGTCCTTTTTTTATATTCTACCTGTAAGTAGTAATTGGAATTTTAGCAAGAAATTATTAATTATACCTTTCGTTCTACTTATATTTAAAATTTGTTATATTTATGATATTTTAGCTATAATATGACGAATAAATAAAAAATTAAAGAGTGCAAATGCAGTTAAGTAATACCTCTCAATATGCTATAAGAATATTAGCTTATATTACAGATAAAAAAGATTTAGAACTTATAAATGCTACTGACTTAGCTGAAGCATTACAGATACCTTATAAATTTTTAACAAAGATTATGGCTGAACTTGTAAAAGCTGGTTTAGTAGAATCTATAAGAGGAAGAGAAGGTGGCTATAAATTAAAAAAGAATGCCTCAGAGGTAATGATTAATGAGATTTTAGAGCTGTTTAATGATTCCATAAAAGATGATCAATGTGTCTTAGGTATAGGATTTTGCAATAAAATGTGCAAGTGTGCTCTCCATGACCAATGGAGGGAGCCAAAACTTCTTATGCAAAAAATGTTTGGAGAATCAAGTCTAGAAGATATCGCTGGTACGGGCTGTAAAATATAATTAGCATATAAAAACCTCTCTAACTAAACTCATAAAACCAATCTTTAGTTTTTCTAGAGTAGGGGTTTTGTTTGTAAAATGACTCTTCATCTATTTGAAATCTAAAGTCATGTATGTATTTTTGCAGAAGCTTATAAGCTTCATTGATTTCTCTGAATTTTTCGTTACTCCCATCAGGCATATCTGGATGGTACTTCTTTGAGAGTTTTTGGTATTTTAGTTTAAGCTCAGCTGAGCTAAAACCAATAACAATACCAAGAGTCTCTAATGCTTTTTCAAAATCTTCATATTCCATTTTGTTCCTTCGAATACATTAGCCAAGTAAATACTATTGTTAGATTACATATACCAATAGTATTCAAAAAAACTGTGTAACTTCTGTAGCCTTCAAATTATAACATATAAATAAGTATCCAACTCGGCTTATAAATATTGATACCATCTTGTCGTTTTCTCGTAATTACTCTGTAATGCTATAAATATATTATTCTCACAAAATTTATATTTGGAGATTATGTATGAGAATTAAAAGTCTATCGATTGCAACTGCTGCATTAATAACAGTAGTATCATTTAGTGGTTGTAGTGATAATAAAAAAGTAAGTAGTAATGTGGCTCAAGTACCAACAACTGGGGCTATTTTACCACGTTCAGTTTTAGATGCTAGTATAGATGATGGTGCAAAACCTGGTTTTAAAATGGAAGTACGTAATGGTGGTTATGGATCTGCTGCATCAGCAGACCCTAAGAACATCAATAGATTTTATGCACTTACAGACAGAGGGGCAAATGCTACATATACTGGTGAAGATGGAAAAGGAAAGATTTTCCCTACACCAGATTATACTCCTCGTATTGGTCATTTTGAGATTCAACAAGATGGTAGTGTTAAAAACATAGGTGACATTTTACTCAAAGATACATCTGGAAATAACATTACAGGTCTTCCAAACTCTTCTGCTCTTGGTGGAACAGGTGAAACTCCGTATGATAAAGATGGCAATACAATTAAAAATTCTGATGGGACTATCAAAACTGATGATTTTGGTTTAGATGGAGAAGGTCTTGCTGTTCTTAAAGATGGTACATTTTGGGTGAGTGATGAGTATGGACCACATATGGTTCACTTTGATGCAACAGGTAAAGAGATTGGACGTATTAATGCTTTTGGAAATGATGCCCGTAACATATATACTTTACCAGCAGAATTTAAAAATAGACGTGCAAATCGTGGTATGGAAGGTTTAACAATAACACCAGACCAAAAAACATTAGTTGGAATTATGCAGTCAACTATGTACAATCCAAGTTCAGCAGTTAAAACTCTTGACATAACAAGAATTGTAACAGTAAATTTAGAAGATGGTTCGATTGGACAATATCTTTATAAACAAGAAGTTGCAGCAAACTCCAACTCTGAAATAGTGGCACTTACAAATGATACATTTTTAGTAATAGAACGTGATGGTAATTTTTTAGCAACATCAGCGACTACACCTCAAAAACATGTGTATAGAATCAACTTAAGTAGTGGAACAAATATTGAAAAAGTTGCTCTTAAATCAGGTATGGTTCAAGATGAAACACTTGGTTTAACAATAGGTGGCAAGACATTAGAAGAAGCTGTACTTGATGCTGGTGGAAAATGGGATACTCTTTCTCTTAATGGTATATCTTCAGTTTCAAAAACATTAGTTCTGGATATGATTAAAGAGAATCAATTTCCTCATGATAAAATGGAAGGTCTAATCGTGTTTGATGCAAACACTTTAGGTATACTTAATGATGATGACTTTGCTACATGGTCAAGTGGTGGTGTTTTAGAACAAAAATATCTTGATGAAGCGAAAACAAAAATTGATGCAAACACTTTATATGTTATTAACAATTTAGCAATTAATGAACCATTGTCACTAAAGAAAGTGGGTGTTTATGAAACATCAAAAGAAGCTGCTAGTGAAATCGTAGCATACGACAAAACATCAAAAAGAATGTTTACAACAAATGGTGCAGAAAATAAAGTAGACATTATCGACATATCTGATGTCACTAAACCAACATTAGTGAGTCAAATTGATTTAGCTTCTTATGGAACAGGCATAAACTCTGTAACAGCACATAATGGAAAAATAGCTGTAGCAGTAGAAGTAAAACTCAATGATGGACTCCATACTAGTCAAAAAGGTAAGGTTGTTATTTTTGATACAAACGGAGTGTTTGATAAAAGTGTAACAGTAGGTTTCTTACCTGATATGGTAACATTTAGTGAAAATGGTGAAAAAGTTATTGTTGCAAACGAGGGAGAGCCAAATGGTGATTATAGTGTTGACCCAATTGGTTCTGTAGGTATTGTAAATGTATCTGATGGCTCATATACTGATATTGATTTTTCAAGTGTAGTTTTGAGTGCTGCAAATGATGGAACACCTGTAAGACTAGGTAATACACCAAGTAATGATAAGGCTAAAGATATTGAACCAGAATACATTACAGTAAGTGGTGATTATGCTTATGTAACACTTCAAGAGAATAATGCAATGGCTAAAGTCAACTTGAATAATAATACTTTAGAATATGTTAAATCTTATGGTGCAAAAAGTTGGAATGCTAGTTCTAACAATACTATAGATATTGAAGAAGAGGGCAAAATTAAGATGAAATCTTATGAAGGATTATTTGGTCTTTATATGCCTGATACAATTGTGTCATATCAAATAAATGGTATTACCTATGTTGTTACTGCAAATGAAGGTGATGGAAGGGAATACCCAATAGATGATGTTAATGCTACATTAAAAACAGGGGATTCTTTAAACGACGAAAGTAAAATCTCAAAATTAAACCTTGATGTTAGTATTGCTAGTGAGTATGCAACTGAAAATGACTTAAAAGTTGTTGTAGATATGGGTGATACTGATAATGATGGTGATTATGATAAGCTTTACTCTTATGGTGCTAGAAGCTTTTCAATTTGGGATGATAATGGAGATTTGATTTTTGATAGTGGTGATGATATAAGTAAAAGAGTTGCTTTATATGAGCCAACTTTATTTAATCATGATGATTTAGAGATGGATGGTAGAAGTGGAAATAAAGGTTCAGAACCTGAAGCTTTAGCATTAGGAAATGTTAATGGAAATATCTATGCATTTGTTGGTTTAGAACGTCAAAGTGCAATTATAATTTACGATATTACAACTCCAAGTGCGGCAAAATTTGTCAATTACATTAAAACAGGTGTAGCTGGTGATATTTCAGCTGAAGGGATGAAGTTTGTACCTGCTACAGACTCTCCAAACTCAAAAAATTTATTACTTGTTTCTTATGAAGTGAGTGGTTCAACTGTAGTATATGAAATAGAATAATTATAAATAGGCAGTTTCTCTGCCTATTTAACCTTTTAATAAGTATATGCAAAAGTAATATTAGTTATAATTTCAACATATATTATACCAAAGGAAACTTCTATGAAATTTTTCATACTTTTATTGCTTGTCTTGTCATCACTTATGGCAAATGACAAAACTCGTTCTTACTCTTCAAGTGAAGATTGTAAAGATTGTCATACTCAAATATACAATGAGTTTAAAGGCTCTATACATGCAAATTCTACACCACAAAAAGATGTAATCCATGCTGCTGTTTGGGCAAAACATCCACAAAATAATAAACAGTCTCGTTATGGTTGTGGGAAGTGTCATACCCCCGCAGCGGATGATTTAAACAACATGATAACTATAGGTAAAAAAGCTTTACCAATGATGGATAACAAAACACATCAAGAAGGTATTAGTTGTGCTTATTGTCATAGAATTAAAAATATAGAACTTCATGCACAAAGTAATACTAATATTATGCTAGAGAGTGAAAAAGAGTATTTTGGTACTTTAAAAGATCATATAGATTCTCCTTACCATAAGATTGTCACTGAGGGCAATGAGCATATGCAAAATGGAAATGTTTGTATAGGTTGTCACTCTCACAAAATGAACAAAAGTAAACTTAATGTTTGCTCAACAAATATAGATAACCAGATGGATGGTGCTAACTGTGTGAGTTGTCATATGCCAAAAGTAAAAGGGAGTGTATCGAGTTTGAAAGAGAGAGCTGAGCATACATTTCATGGTTTTGCTGGAAGTCACTTTCATTCAGATATGTTAAGCCAATATGTAGATATTTCACTACTTCATGAGATTAATGATTTTATTGTAAATATTGATAATCGTACTTCTCATGCTCTATTACTTCATCCATTAAGAGTAGCTGTTTTAAAGGTAGATGTGCAAAGAGGTACTAAAACAATAGCATTAAAAAATGAAATTTTTGTGAGAGTAATTGGTCACGATGGTAAGCCCTCTATGCCATGGACTGCTAAAAAAGTTATTAAAAATACGATGATACAAGCAAATGAAAAAAGAAGTGTAAAGTATGATTTTAAAATTTTAAAAGGCGATAAAGTAAATGTTGTTTTAGGTTGGTATTTAGTCAATCCAAAGGCTGTTAAAAAGTTGAATTTGTCTGATAAAGATATAGCTACTAAGTTTCAAGTATTTAAAAAGCAAAGTTTTGAATTTTAATAACTGAAGAACTTTTTAGAAATATTACATTATATCAAGATATATTGATTTAATAAATGAATTTAGCTATAGTGTCATGATTAAAATAAAAGGGACGGTACATGATATTAGCTTTTGGTGTTTTTTTAGTGACACTTACATTTATTATTTGGCAACCTCGTGGTTTGCAGATTGGGACTTCAGCAGTTGTGGGTGCTATAGTGGCACTTTTAGTTGGAGTAGTGAGTTTTAGTGATGTTTTGATAGTTACTTCTATTGTTTGGGATGCTACTTTAGCTTTTATTGGGATTATTATTTTATCGATGATACTTGATGAGATAGGCTTCTTTGAGTGGGCTGCTATTAAAATGGCAAAGCTTAGTGGAGGGAGTGGGAATAAACTTTTTGTTTATATTTTACTTCTTGGGGCAGTTGTAGCAGCTTTTTTTGCCAATGATGGAGCTGCACTTATTTTAACTCCAATTTTACTTGCTAAGATGAAATACTTAAAGATGAAACCACTTCCTATCTTTGCATTTTTAATGGCAGGTGGTTTCATCGGAGATAGTGCTTCAAATCCCTTGGTAATATCAAATCTAACTAATATTGTAACTGTTGGTTATTTTGATATAGGTTTTATAGAATATGCGAAAAATATGTTTTTACCAAATTTACTTAGTATTGTTGCTTCCATTGCTGTACTTTGGTTTTATTTTCGTAAAGATATTCCATTACAAGTGAATGTAAAAGAACTTCCGGAAGCTTCGAGTGTTATTAAAAACCATACTATGTTTAAATTTTCTTGGGTGTTTTTAGCTCTTTTGATGTTTGGTTATTTTATAGGTGATTATTTTAACCTACCGATTTCTGTTTTTGCTCTTGGTGGGGCTTTAGTGTTTTTAATCATAGCAAATCACTACAAAGCTGTAAAGCCTATTATGACTATAAAAGCTGCACCTTGGCAAATTGTATGGTTTAGTATTGGACTCTATGTTGTGGTGTATGGGCTTAAAAATGCTGGTCTTACAGATGTTATTGCCTCATGGATAGTAGAGCTTAATACTCATGGAAAAACAATAGCTATCATAGGAACAGGGTTCTTATCTGCTTTTATTAGCTCTGTTATGAACAATATGCCAACAATTATGATAATGGATATAGCGATTGACAAAGTAGGGTATATTGGAAGTGAAGCACTAGTGTATGCTAATATTTTAGGCTCAAACTTAGGACCAAAAATGACACCGATTGGTTCACTTGCTACTCTTTTATGGCTTCATGTTTTAGCACAAAAAGGTGTAAAAATTAGTTGGGGTGAGTATATGAAAGTAGGGCTTGTTATTACTCCGCCTGTTCTCTTAGTGGCATTGTTAGGATTGATTTAAGATATTTTGTTACACTTACCTTACAATTAAGGATAGCTAATGGCACACACAAAAATAGAAAATAGACTTGAAGATTTGGGTGGTTTTATATTTCACCACCCAAAAAAAATCATTTTGTTTATTTTACTTTTTATACTTCTCCCCCTCTCAAATTTAAGCACTTTAAAGATGGATACATCAAATGAGGGATTTCTACATGATAATTCACCTGTCTTAAAAGATTATTATAGATTTAAAGACCAATTTGGTCGTGATGAGCGAGCAATAATTGCTATTGAGAGTGATCAAATATTTACAAAAGAGTTTTTGCAAAAACTTAAAAATCTTCAAGAAGAGATACAAGAGAAAGTTCCTTACATAGAGGATGTTACTTCACTTATAAATGTAAGAAACACTCATGGAGAGGGTAACACTTTAATAGTGGATGATTTAGTACAAGAGATGCCAACTACAAAAGAGGGATTTTTAAAGATACAAAATCAAGCCCTCACATCAAAACTCTATAAAAACCTTCTCATAAATGAGAGTGGAACAATGACTTCTATTGTCATTGAAACTGTTGCAACAGTTTCGAAAAGTCAAAGTGATGAGGAGAGTTTAGACTCTTTTGATGAAGCAGAAACAACACCCAAAGATGAGCCTGTTGTATATCTTAGCGATACTCAAAATAGTGAGTTTGTTACTAAACTCCTTGACGTTGTTGAAAAATATAAATCAGATGATTTTAAAATCCATATTGCTGGTTCTACAGTGGTTGTTGATGCTTTAAAGAAGAATATGCAAAGAGATATGCAAAAATTTATGAAAATTACTTTTTTGATTATCATGATTTTTCTTTTTGTAATGTTTAGACGAGTAAGTGCAATTGTTTATCCGCTAATTGTTATTGCACTCTCTTTACTTGCAACACTTGGGATTATGTCCTTTTTTAATGTGGCATTTAAGTTGCCAACACAGATATTACCATCGCTTTTACTCGCTGTAAGTGTTGGTGCAACAGTGCATATGCTCTCTATATTTTTCGATAAGTTTAACCAAAACGGAGATAAAGAAGAAGCGATTAAATACACTCTTGGTCACTCAGGATTAGCTATAATTATGACAAGTGTGACTACTGCTGTTGGGATTGGTTCTTTTGCGGGGTCTGGTGTAGCTCCAATTTCTGATATGGGAATTTTTGCTTCTCTTGGTGTTTTGATTTCTTTGATTTTAACTCTTGTTTTACTACCTGCTTTGTTAAGTGCTACAAAACTAAAACCTAAAGTGTCAGATACACACTCGTTTAGTAAGTTTGATCATAATATGGAGAATTTAGCTCAAATTCCCATTAAACATTATAAAGTGATTATTGGTATTAGTACGGTTTTAATTGTTTTAGCTTTTTATTTTGGTAGTAAGGTTGTACTTTCTCACAATCCACTCAAATGGTTTCCTCAAACAGATATAAATAGAGTTTCTACAGAACTTTTAGATAATAAAATGAAAGGTACAGTGACTGTTGAGGTTATAATAGATACAAAAGAAGAAAATGGCTGGTACAATCCGAAAAAATTAGCAAAACTAGATGAGATTACAGGAGAAATGGCACATTACGAGCATGGTGATTATAAGGTTGGAAAAGTAATAAGTCTTATAGATGTTATTAAAGAGACAAATCGTGCCCTTCATGCGAATAAAGAGAGTGAGTATAAAGTTCCAACAGATTATAATCTCATCGCACAAGAACTTCTACTTTTTGAAAATAGTGGAAGTGATGATTTGGAAGATTTGGTAGATTCTCAGTTTAGTAAAACTCGTGTAACTATCAAACTACCTTGGTTAGATGCTATTAAATCAGAGCCAGTAATCATGCATATTAAAGATACTTTTAGTAAAGCATTTCCTGATGAAATAGTAACGACAACTGGAGTTGTTATTTTACTAAACGAAACATTGGGGCAATCTGTAAAATCATCAGTTACGAGTTATATTATTGCTTATAGTGCCATCGCATTTTTAATGATAATTATTCTTGGTGGTGTACGATTAGGGCTTTTATCTATGATTCCAAATCTTGCACCTATTATAGTTGGACTACTTATCATGTATTTTGGAAATATTCCACTTGATATGTTTACACTGCTGATTGGTTCGATTGCTATTGGTTTAGCTGTGGATGATACTATTCACTTTTTGCATAATTATAGACGTTATTATAAAAAAACTGGTGATGAAGCTGAGGCAATACGACATACTTTTTTAACAACAGGAAAAGCGATGGTAATTACTACTTTAGTTTTATCCTTAGGTTTTTTTAGTTTTACACAGGCTTATATGTTAAGTACCTTTAACTTTGGTCTTTTAACTGGTTCAGTTATTATTATTGCACTATTTGCAGATTTACTACTTGTACCAGCACTTATGATGGTGGTATCTAAAAGAGGATGGATAAAATGAGAAGAATAATTTTAGTTATAAGTTTACTGTTTGTGACGGTATGGGCAGATGACCCTAAAGCTCGTGAGATTATGGAAAAAGTGGATGCACGATATGATGGAGATACTGTTTCTCAAGATATGATTATGATTTTGATAGACAAAAATAAAAACAAAAGAGTTCGTCAGATTATGAGTTACTCAAAAGATTTTGGTGTGGATGAACATAGAATTATGTTTTTTAAATCGCCTAGTGATGTTAAAAACACAGCCTTTTTGACTTACGATTATGATGATAGTAAAAAAGATGATGACCAATGGTTATATCTACCAGCACTTAAAAAAACAAAACGAATTCCTAGTTCAGATAAAAGTTCTAGTTTTATGGGCAGTGATTTTTCTTACTCTGATATGACAGATAAAGATTTAGATGATTATGATTTTAAATTGCTTAAAGAGAGCAAAGTAAAAGATGACAAGGTTTGGATTATAGAGTCTATCCCAAGAACAAAAGATGTAATAGATGAAACAGGCTACATCAAAGGTATAGTTGTAGTAAGACAAGATAACTACATGATAAGACGAGCAATATATACTCTGAAAAACAAGGCTAAAAAGAAATATCTTGATGTTTCTAAAATGCATAAACAAGATAATATTTGGGTTGTAGATGAGATGAAAATGATAAGTAAACGAGGAAAAAAAGTAACTCATAAGACAGTTTTACAGTTTAAAAATACTCTTTTAAATAAAGAACTTCCTGATAATATGTTTACAACTAGACGATTAGAAAAAGGTCTTTAGTGATAAAAAATATTCTTATTGCTTCTCTTTTACTAAGTTCTTTATCTTTTGGGGATGAGTTTGATGATGGCTTTGAGGATGAGGTGAGTGAAGAAATAGTTGTCGAAAATGTGAAAAAAAAAGATTATTATTTTTTAGGTAATCTTGAACAAAAAGCTAATTATGCAACTCATAACAGAGCACCTCACAATGATTTAAACTCACTCAAAACTGCTCTGTACTTGGAATCAGAATATAGCTTTAATAAAAATCATAAAATTAGAATGAGTGCTAATGGATTTTATGATTTCATTTATGATATTTACAGTGATAGATCCTTTTCACAGCAAGAAAAAGATGAGTTTAAATATCAAGCTGAAATATTTGATTTGTATGCACAAGGAAAAATTAGCCCAAAATTTGACTACAAAATAGGAAGACAAATTGTCATTTGGGGAAGGTCTGATACCATACGAGTGACAGATATTTTAAACCCATTGGATAATAGAACTCCGGGTGTTGTAGATATTGAAGATTTACGTCTGCCTGTTGCCATGGCAAAGTTTGATTATTATGTCGGTGATTGGAATGCTAATGTGATTGTAGTGGGTGAGACGAGATATAGTAAAAATCCTGTATATGGTAGTGATTTTTATCCATTTACTTCTTTACCTCCTGCTAATAAAAAGGAGCATAAACCTGCACTTGCATTAAGCCTTAATGGTACTTTTAGTGGTTGGGATATTAGCCTTTATGCCGCAAAAACTACAAGTGATGAGGGGCATGTAGAACTTCTGTTAGGGAAACCAACTATCATTCATGAAGATATTTATATGCTTGGATATGCTTTTAACTTTATACATGATAATTGGTTGTTTAAAACAGAAGCCGCATACTTTGATGGCTACAAATTTACCTTAACAGGTGATAAAACTTTTAAAGAGTTAGATGCTTTAGTGGGAGTGGAATATAATGGTATCAATGAGACAGTTATTGCATTTGAATTGGCAAATAATCATATACTTGATTATGATACTATTTTAAAATCTCAAACTATTCCTGTTTTAGAAGATACTACCCAATATGCTTTTAGAATTAATTCTGACTTTTTTAATGCCACTCTTCATGCAAACTATTTAGTCTCTTTATTTGGTAAAGATATGGGAGATGGTGGTTTCTCAAGGGTGTGGTTTGATTATGATGTTAACGATTATCTTAGTGCAGAGTTGGGTTATGTTGATTACTTGGGTGGAAGTAAACTTTTTGATATTCTACATGATAATGATATGATTTTTGGAAGTTTGAAGTATAGTTTTTAATGTTTTAATTTGTCATGTATTAAATTTGTGCTATGATAATAAAAAGAAATACAATAGGAGATATGAAATCAAAGTAATTATTATATATTATCTGTTATTTTTATTATCTCCATTGAGTTTGATAGCGGACAGTACAAGTATTTATTTTCTTAACAAAGAGTATGATAAAGCTCTTCCCATACTAAAAAAAGAAGCAAAAAATGGCTCTAAACAGGCTATGTACAAGCTTGGTTTCATGTATGAAAAGGGTTTGGGAACAAAAGTAGACCATAAAAAATCTCTTTATTGGTATAAACAGATGTCTAAGGCATATAGTTATAGTATTAAAATGCCAAACAATGATGATGTAAATATAACGGACTCTTTTTTAACACAGGTAGAACAGCAGATAGATAGTGCATCTGATAAAAAGGGTACTGCTTTTGCTATTAGTAAAATAGATACAGATACACCAGAGACAAAAAGGCTAATGTCCCCTCGTTGGGAAAATGATTTTTTTGGACTTATTCCTTTTCATGAAAATTACCTTTTACCTTTGTCCGTTGCTAATAGTAAATATCCTCGCCGTTCAGAGTCTGTTCATCCACACTCTACTCTTACACCTATAGAAAATAAATACAAAGAATATAAAGAGACAGAAGTTGAATTTCAAATTAGTTTTCAAAAGCAGTTGAGCTATAATTTCTTTGGATGGAATGAATTTTTATATGTCGCTTATACCCAAACTGTTTGGTGGCAACTTTATGAAAAATCTTCTCCTTTTAGAGAGATGAACTATCAACCAGAAATATTTATTGCTGTACCAACATCTAAAACATTAGATGAAGAATTCGGATTAAAAGCTATTCGTTATGGATACTTACATGAATCAAATGGACAGGATGGTTACCGTTCTCGTTCATGGAATCGTTTACATGTTAGTGGATTATGGCAATGGGATAATTTATTCTTAGCTACAAGGATTTGGTATAGACTTCCTGAAAATTTAAAAAGTGATAATTATTATAATGGTAATGGTTTTGAAGCAGATGGAACAGAAACAGATCCAAACGAAGTAGGTGATGATAATCCAAATATAGAAGAGTATATGGGATATGGTGATATAAATTTACATTATTTATATGGGAAACATCAGATTGCAACAATGTTGAGATATAACTTTGGGGTAGGGGGGAAACAAAGGGGTGCAGTTGAATTTAACTGGTCTTATCCATTCTTTCACTCAAAAAATATGTTTTGGTACACAAAGGCTTTTAATGGATATGGAGAGAGTTTAATTGACTATAATAGGAATGTAACGAAGGTCTCTTTTGGATTTTCATTTTCTAGAGCTCTTTTTTAGCCCACACCTAAAGTGTGTGCTAGAGAATATTTACATTCCCATACCTGGCATTCCCATTTGAGGAGGCATTCCTGCACCTGGGTCTGGAAGTGGAGAGTCTTCTTGTATTTCAAAAATTGCAGCTTCTGTTGTAAGAAGTAAAGATGAAACAGAGGTTGCATTTGTAAGTGCCACACGAGCAACTTTAAGTGGGTCGATGATTCCCTCTTCAAACATATCTACATATTCACCAGTCGCAGCATTAAAACCAATATTTAAGTTCTTTGCATTCTCTACTGCATTTACAACAACACCTGTATCAAATCCAGCATTTGCAGCGATTTGTTTCATTGGTGCTTTAACAGCACGAAGGATGATTTCACAACCAATTTTTTGGTCACCAGTCAGAGAGAGTGAAACTAATGCAGCAGCACGAACAAGAGCAGCTCCACCACCGATTACAATTCCTTCTTCAACAGCAGCTTTTGTTGCACTTAAGGCATCATCAACTCTATCTTTTCTCTCTTTCATCTCAGTTTCAGTTGCAGCACCAACTTTAATAACCGCTACACCACCACTTAATTTTGCTAAACGTTCTTGAAGTTTTTCTTTGTCATACTCAGAACTTGTTGCATCAATTTGTACTTTGATTTCGTTGATTCTAGCTTGAACAGCAGCATCGTCTCCAGCACCATTAACTATAACAGTATTGTCTTTATCTATTACAACACGAGAAGCTTGACCAAGCATCTGAATGTTTGCACCTTCAAGAGTGTGTCCTGTTTCTTCGCTTATAACAACACCAGCAGTTAAAGTTGCGATATCAAGTAACATAGCTTTTCTTCTGTCTCCAAAACCTGGAGCTTTTACAGCAGAAATATTTAAAACACCACGAAGTTTGTTTACAACTAAAGTAGATAGAGCTTCACCCTCTACATCTTCAGCAATAATGAGAAGAGGACGATTTGTTTTTTGTACTTGTTCTAACACTGGAAGTAAGTCTTTGAGTGAAGAAATTTTGCTATCAGCAAGTAAAATCCAAGGATTTTCTATTTCAGCAATCATCTTCTCTGTATTTGTAATGAAGTAAGGACTTAAATAACCACGGTCAAACTGCATACCTTCAACAACATCAAGCTCATCACTAATTCCTTTAGCCTCTTCAACAGTTATAACACCATCTTGACCAACCTTCTCCATAGCTTCAGCAATCATATCACCAATTTCACTATCAGAGTTTGCAGAAATCGTTGCTACTTGAGCAATATCTTTTTTACCATTTACAACTTTACTAGCAGCTTTTAGGTTTGCTAAAATTGCTTCAGTTGCTTTGTCCATGCCACGTTTTACTTCAACAGGATTTGCTCCTGCTGTAATGTTACGAAGACCCTCAGAGAAGATTGCATTTGCAAGAACAGTTGCAGTAGTTGTACCATCACCAGCCTCATCAGCAGTATTTGATGCAACTTCTTTTACAAGTTGTGCACCCATATCTTCAAGTTTGTCTTTAAGCTCAATTTCACGAGCAACTGAAACACCATCTTTTGTTATGATTGGCGCACCATAACTTCTTTGAATAAGAACATTACGACCACGAGGACCCATAGTTACTTTTACTGCATCTGTTAGTTTTTGAACACCACGAGCTAATGCATTACGAGCATTGTCTGAAAAAATTATTTCTTTAGCCATTATTTATCCTATAATTCCAAATATATCTTCTATATCAAGTACGATGTACTTTGTTCCTTCAAATGAAACTTCACTTCCTGCATATTTTCCAAAAAGAACTTGATTGCCATTTTCTAAAACATCAATTTCTTTACTAACTGCGACAACTTCACCACGAGAAGGTTTTTCTTTTGCATTGTCTGGGATAATAATACCAGACATAGTTGTAGTAGCTTCCTCTACACGTTTTACTAATACTCTGTTTCCTAATGGTTGAAAATTCATTCACTATCCTTTTGATTAAATATCATCTATTTTATAGTCGCGATTTTAGCATAATAGGTTTAACAATTAGTATCGTATGTGAGCAATAATACGAAATTTATATATTTATAAAGAAAAAAA
>ERZ890953.416-NODE-416-length-25031-cov-4.979380_pt1 | contig 25031 bp, 21 predicted proteins | sample MGYA00521264_ERZ890953 | MGnify/ENA primary metagenome ERZ890953 (study PRJEB32303, sample SAMEA104408629) | aquatic metagenome | biome: Brackish water; feature: Chemocline; material: water | place: Baltic Sea | collected 2014-10-26T21:54:00 | depth 200 m ...
TGCGCCCTCGGCCCCCATCACCGCGATCACAGCTGAGCGCCAGGCCTGGACCCGGTCATAGCCCATGTCCTTTGAGACCAGGGCAATATAGGCTCCGCCAAAGGCTTTGCGCATCACCAGCGAGATCTTGGGAACCGTGGCCCTGGAATAGGCATAAAGGACCTTGGCGCCGTGTCGGATGATACCGTTGTGTTCGAGTTTGCTGCCGGGCAGGAACCCGGTGACATCGACAAAGTTGACGATGGGAATACCGAAGGCATCGCAGAAGTTGACGTGGCGGGCGATCTTGTCTGCGGCGTTGATGTCGATACAACCGGCCAGCATCATGGGCTGGTTGGCAACGATCCCGACGGTTTCGCCATTGAGTCGTCCCAGTCCCACCACCACATTGGGGGCAAATTGACTGTGCACTTCCAGCAAGGAATCCAGGTCGAGGACTTCACTGAGCACCTTCTTGACATTGTAGGCCCGGCTCGATTCCAGGGGAACCAGAGTCTCCAGGGAGGGATTTTCACGCACCGCTGAGTCGGTGGTTGCGACCCGAGGCGGCGCCTCCTGGTTGTTGGCCGGCAGATAGGAGAGGATCTGCTGTATACGTTGAATGGTCGCGGCCTCGTCGGCTTCCATGAAGTGGGCCACGCCGGAGCGGGTGGCGTGGACCCGGGCCCCGCCCAGGGACTCGCCATCAATCTCCTCCCCGGTGACGCTGCGAATAACGTTGGGCCCGGTAATGAACATGCTGGACGTGTCCTTGGCCATGAGCACGAAATCGGTGAGTGCAGGGGAGTAAACGGCAATGCCCGCGCACGGTCCGAGAATGGCGGAGATCTGTGGAATCACGCCGCTGGCCTGGGTGTTAAGCCGAAAGATCTCGCCCCCCCCGTCGAGGCCGGCGATGCCTTCCTGAATCCGTGCCCCGCCAGAGTCGAGGAGGCCGACGACTGGGCTCCCGGTCTTGAGCGCGAGTTCGATGGTGCGGGCGATCTTGCGTGCATGCACTTCACCGATGGAAGCCCCTTTGTAGGAGAAATCCTGGGCGTAGACGAAAATCCGGCGCCCCGCGACGGTCCCGGACCCGGTGATCACGCCATCCCGGTCTCGGGGATCGGGCATGGTTGGGGAGCGGGCGAAGGCACCGAACTCCTCGAAGGAATCAGCATCCAGGAGAAGCTTCAGCCGCTCTCCTGCAGTAAGGCGATTGTTGGCGTGTTGGCGCGCGGCATCCGCCGGAGTGGATAGCGCGGCACGGCGTTGCTGCAGCCTCTTCTTCTGTTCTTCCAGCGACATGTCCCCCCCTACTCCAACTCCGCACAATCAGACTCCCTCAGAGCTTCGGCCCCAGCCGGAGTGGGCGGTAGGTTACCACTCAGGGAGGGACGATTTCCAGCGAAAAGGGGGGATGGCTCAGGCCAGTGATGCCGCCAGGCGTTTGTGCTCCGGGTCATTGAGCACGGCCATCAAATCGCCGGCGTTTGCGGCCACCGCGGTTTTGCGGGTGATCTGCTTGAGACGCTGCACGCGCTCCCACGCGGCGAGGATGGTTTCGGGCTTCAGGATACGCCCGTCCACCGCCTTGTAGACGGCTTCGATGGCCGCTATCTGGCGTGCCATTGAGTGGCAGAAGAGCATCACATCAACCCCGGCCTTGAGGGCCATAATGGCCGCGTCGTCGGGGTCGTAGTGGTCAGCAATCCCCCGCATCTCGAGGTCATCGGTCATGACGACACGGTCGAAACGCAGGTCCCTGCGGAGGAGGCCATGGACGGCAGCGGGGGAGAGCGTGGCCGGGCGCTGCTCATCCAGACCTTCGTAGACAACGTGGGCGGTCATCATCGCATCGACCCCGGCCCGGATCGCAGCTTCGAAGGGAATCAATTCCCTGGCTTTGAGGGCCGCACCGCCGTGGCGCAACCGGGGCAACACCTCGTGGCTGTCATCCCGGGTGTCCCCGTGGCCTGGGAAGTGTTTGCCGCAGGTCGCGATTCCCGCGGCCTGCATCCCCTTGATGGTGGCACTGCCCAGACGGGCGACAGTATCGGGATCGGCGGCAAAGGCGCGGTCGCCGATGACACGATTGACCGGGTTGGTGTGAATGTCGAGCACCGGCGCAAAGTTCAGGTTGAAGCCCAGCGCCACCAACTCTCGGGCCTGGGCAAAACCCGCGTCAAAAGCAATCTTCGTAGAACCAGTGAGACCGATGTTGCGAGCTGGCGGGAAGTGCGTCACCGGTGCTTGCAGGCGCTGCACTCGGCCACCTTCATGGTCGATGGCGCGCAGCAGATCGCGGCTCTTGAAGGAGCGCAGGAGCTCCCAAGCCTGGAGCGGCTCCGAGATATTGCGGGCAAAAAGGATGATGCCGCCCACATGGTAGCGGGTGATTAGCTCCTTGAGGGCGGGGGTCTGACTTCTCCCTTCGAAGCCCACAAGGAAGAGCTGTCCGATCTTCTTGCGAAGTTCTTTGTCAGGCATTGATCAACTCCTGGAAATGGGGTCAGGTTGGGCCAGCCGGTCCCGGAGCCGGTCCCCGATGATGTTGAAGGAGAGGACGCTGAGGAAGATGGCCAGCCCCGAGAAAGTCGCCACATACGGTGAGCAGACGAAGAGGGCGGCGCCTTCGCTGAGCAGGCTCCCCCATGAAGCCATGTCCTGGGGCCCTAACCCGAGGAACGAGAGGCTTGATTCCGCAAGGATTGCCGCCCCCACGGCGAAGCTCACTTGAACGAGCACCACGCTCATGATGTTGGGAAGGATGTGGCGAAAGAGAATCCGCGCGGTGCCGGCACCGACGGTGGTGGCGAAATTGACATACTCCTTCTCACTCTCCTGGAGCACCTGCCCCCTCACAAGTCGGGCCCACCCGGCCCAGCCCGTGGCCGAGAGCGCAAGCATGACATTGGTAATGGAAGGCTGCTGGGTAATAAACACCAGAAGAATGGCCAGGAGGATGCCGGGGAAGGCAAAAAAGACCTCTGACAAGCCCATGAGAGCGCTGTCCACGAGGCCTCCGCGCCAGCCGGAGAAGAGCCCCAGGGGCACCCCGATGAACATGGAGATCAAGGTGGCTCCAAAACCGACGGCCAGGGCCACCCTGGCCCCATGCAAGAGCAGGCTGAGGGTATCACGGCCCTGCTGATCGGTCCCCAGTACATGGGCGGCAGAAGGAGGAGACAGCAGTGCCGAATCGCTCCGCTCGTTGGGAGGATAGGGAGCAACATAATCGGCCAGCAGTGCGGTAACAAAGAGCAGTGCGACAAAGGTTGCCGCAAGCCAGACCAGACCATTTTGCAGCAACGCCCTCATTCCCTGCCTCCTCGCGCAAAGGAGTGGGCGATCCGGGGGTCGATGGCCATGTAGAGGAGGTCAACGACGAAATTCACCAGGACATAGACGGCACCAATGAAGAGGGCAGTGCCCTGGACAATGGCATAGTCGCGCTGCGCGATTCCCTCTAGCAGCAAGGTCCCAATGCCCGGCCGGGCGAAAACCTTCTCGGCAATGATGGCACCAGAGAGGAGGGCCGCGAACTGGAGTCCGAGGACTGTGGCGACGGGAATCAGGGCATTGCGTAAAACGTGCCTGATGACAACCCGGTGACGCGGCAGTCCCCGGGCCCGGGCCGCCATAACATAGGGCTGCTCGAGGACGTCGAGGACGCTGGTTCGCACCATCCGAGTGAGCTTCGCCGAGAGGGCCAGACCGAGGACGAAGGCGGGGAGCACGAGACTGGGCAATCCCTGGACCCCCGCCGCCGGGTCGGGCAGCAATCCCAGGCGGATGGAGACGAAGTGAATGAGCAACGGCCCCAGCCAGAACCCGGGCATGGCGATGCCCACCAGGGTAATTGCGAGGGCCCCGTGATCCACGGCTCGATTGCGATAGAGGGCTGCCAGGAGCCCCAGAGGCAGGGCCAGACAGATGGCAACCAGGACTGCGCTCAAGGCCAGTTCCAGGGTATAGGGGATGACCTCCCGGACAAGATCGCCAACGGTGGTACCAGAACGCGCCCGAGAGTAGGGGGTACCCAAGGAACCATCGAGAACCTGACCGAGATACCTTGCAAACTGCTCAGGGAGGGGTCGGTCGAGGCCCATCTCGCCTCTCAACCGAGCCAGTTCCTCCGGTGGCGCCTGCTCGCCCAGAATGGAAACTGCCGGGTCGCCGGGCACCGCACGGACCACCACGAAGACAAGGGTCAGAACCCCGAGCAGCACAACAACAGTCCGAAAAAGCTTTCCGAGAATGCGCAGAGCGAGGAGCGGCAGGGGGCGCAAGGCCATGGGACTAGAGGGTGTCGATGAGGAAATATGCCAGCACAACGCCCCCAATCGCGGCCAGCGCAAAGAGCAGCACCAGGTAGCCCTGGGAATGACGTGTTTCCTGGGCCTTGAGGAGGCGTGTCTTGCGAGTCGATGTCGGCGTCTGGGCCACCGTCAATTCCATCTCGACGGTGGGCAACCCGCCCAACTCACCAGAAGCCTCATTGACGAGGCCCCCGCTCCAGCAGCCCACTTCCAGCTCTTCCCCGTAGCGCAGCTGCACTTCTTTGCCGATGTGATACTCGCCATTGACCTTGGTGCCGTAGCGACTGCCCAGATCCTCAACGAGAACGGCATCGTCGGCGATGCGGACCTGACAGTGATACCGGGAGATGGTCTGGTCCTCCAGGACGAGATCGCACTCCAAGGAGCGGCCGATGGTCTGCGGCTCCTCGCTGATCTCAACGTCCCGTGACAGGGACTCCGGCCCGGTGAGCCGAAGTTTCATGGTCACCTCCTGGCTCCAGATATTGGCAACACCTCCTTATGGTTACACCATGATGCGGGTGAACACAAGAATTAGGAGCCTAGATGATCTTGCAAGAAGGTTAGCATTGCAGCCTCCCCAGGGGCGACATCGTCGGGCGAGAACCAGAGCACGTCCTCCATCTTGCCAAACCAGGTGCGCTGACGTTTGGCGTACCGGGCGTGGTGAGAGAGAATCTGGGCCCTGGCCTGGTCCGGCGACAGCCGCCCGGCCAGGAGATCCATGGCCGCCCGGTAGCCGAGAGCCTTGAAGGAACGCAGGGTGGATGGCCAACCCTGGGCCAGCAGCCCTTCCACTTCAGCCACAAACCCTTGGGCAAACATCGCTTCGATGCGCTGCGCCAACATTTTCCGGTGTTCCTCACGGGGGACATCCAGGCCGAGCAAGAGCGCTTCTCGCCGCTTGCCGGCAAAGCCATGTCGCTGCTGAAACTCGCTGATGGGAGTGCCAGTGTGGCGGAAGACCTCAAGGGCACGGGTGATGCGTTGCGGGTCATTGGGACTGATTCGCCCGGCAGAATCCGGATCCACGGCCATCAGGGTGGCATGCAAGGCGGCAACCCCAACTCGGGCCAACTCCTCTTGCAAGGTCCGGCGCACGGCCACAGGTACGTCGGGGATCTCGGCAAGCCCATAGAGCAGCGCTTTCACATAGAGCCCGGTGCCGCCGACCAAGAGGGGGATACGTCCCCGGGAGACGATGTCGTCGAACACCGGCAACGCCAACTGGACATAGCGGCCGGCATCCAGGGGGTCGTCGGGCTCTACAATATTGAAAAGATGATGGGGAACCTCAGCCCGCTCTGCCGCGGTGGGAGTGGCGGTGCCAATATCCAGGCCGCGATAGACCTGAGAAGCATCGGCATTGACAATCTCCACTGGGTGGTGACGTGCCCAATTCAGGGCAACTCCGCTCTTGCCGGTACCGGTGGCCCCGACGAGGATTATCACGGGATGCGGAGGGCTCATGTGCGGTGGAACCACCGGGCGACCTCGTCTTCGGAAAGGAAGGCCACCACGGGGCGGCCGTGGGGACAATAGGCCGCGAGGTCGATGCCATCCATTTGCTGCAGCAGTGCCGTCACCTCGCGTTCGTCCATGGGGTCGCCGGCGCGCACTGCCATGTGGCAGGCCATGGTAGAAATGGGCTTGTGGAAGAGACTCCCAGCATCCAGGGAGTCGTCGGCATCCGAGAGCTCTTCGAGGACGGCACGCACGGCGGGCTCGGCGGAACGCTGCTTGAGGAGCACAGGCACCGATTTGACGGCCACGGTGTTGCCGCCAAACGGCTCCAGGACGAAGCCCAGGCGTTCCAGCAACTCGGCGCGGTCACTGACCGCCGCAATCAGGGAGGGGTCCAATTCAATCAGCTGTGGTACCAGCACTGCTTGACCAGGAACACCGGCCGCCTTGAACTGCTGCTGAAGGCGTTCGAACATCACCCGTTCATGCGCAGCATGCTGGTCGATGAGCACCAGTGAACGGCCGATCTGCCCCAGCAGGAAGCAGTTGGCAAACTGCCCGAGATAGCGCATTGAGGCAAAACTCCCGGCGGCCTGCCGGGAAAACACCAGCTGACCCGAAAACGGTTCTTGCGAACGCAACGGGGAAGCCGGAATGGGAAACCCCGGATTGGAGGTGCCCATTGCGGAAGGTGGAGAGAACGGCTCCAAAGATGAATCGGTCGCTCCGGCAAAAGCTGACAGCGCATCTCGATTCGTAGCCGCGGCCTCATCGGTCTGCAGGCGGCCCCGAAACCAGGGTGCCTCCGAGACAGTCAGGCGGACCGCCCTGGCGATGGCGGCGAAAACCTCACTGCTGCGCTGGAATCGCACTTCACTTTTGGCCGGATGGACGTTGACATCCATCTGGTTGGGAGGCACTTCAATGTCAAGGATGGCATAGGGGTAATCGCCGCGACCCAGTAAGGTGCCATACCCATTCATGACTGCCTGAATGATCAGCTTGTCCCGAACGAATCGGCCGTTGACAAAGGTGAAAAGGCCGGTGGCTCCGCGCTTCTTGAGGTCCGGTTCTGAGACGAAACCGCGCACTCCAACGGGGCCCTCAAGGTAGCATTCATAAAGGTGGTCGCAGACTTTGCGGCCAAGAATCGCGAAGATGCGGGACAGACGGTCCTTCTCTGGGGGAGCAAGGATGACCTGACGCCCGTCGACGCTCAGTTCAAAATGGACCTGGTGGTTGGAGAGGGCCATCCGCTGCACGACATCGACAATGGTACGGTTTTCGGTGGAGTCGTTCTTGAGGAACTTGCGCCGGGCGGGGACGTTGTAGAAGAGCTCATTTACGGCCACGTCGGTACCCGCTGGCATGGCAGCCTCCTCGGCCTCCCGATGGCCGCGGTCGCCGATGGTGACCTGGGTACCGGAGGGGAGTTCCGCCTGACGGGTGCGCAAGGTGAATCTGGAGACCGAAGCGATGGAAGGCAAGGCTTCTCCGCGAAACCCGAAGGTGCCGATATTATGAAGGTCTTCGATGGAGGCACATTTGCTGGTGGCGTGACGCTCCAAGGCCAGGACGGCTTCGTCTCGGGACATACCACCGCCGTTATCGAGGACCCGGATGCGGCGCTTCCCCCCCTCCTCGACTTCAATGGTGATGCGTGTGGCTCCGGCGTCGAGCGCGTTTTCCACCAGTTCTTTCACCACCGACGCTGGGCGCTCGACGACCTCGCCGGCGGCGATCTGGTTCTTCAGCCACTCTGGCATGATCTGAATGCGGGGGGATCTCAACTACCTACCTCTTGCTTACGGGCGGGGTAGACGATAGCATCAAACGGTGAGCGGAACAAGGCAGGGGGAGCATTGGGAAAGATAACGCGAGGCCACATCAAGGGAGTGGTTGCCTTGCTCATCGCCGGCCTTGCAGGCACGCAGTTTGGCTGCCTGCGAGAGCCTCCCTCACCTGGCGAGCGTGAAGAGCGGGTGGTGATCCTCATTGAGAGCGCCCCGCGGGAGCTTGATCCGCGCTATGCCAGCGACGCGTCGTCAACCAAGCTGACCAGACTGATCCACTGCTCCCTCTTTCACGTGGAAACCGAGGATGTGCGGCCGGTACCGGAGGCTGCCCAGTCGCTTGAGCCAGCCTGCGCTGAGGGGGTCGAGGGCTGCCGCCACTGGGTGGTAACATTGCGACCAGATATCTACTGGCATGACGGCGTCCGGGTAACCGCCGCAGACGTGCTCTTCACCTTCCGCTCCATCATTGGTGCCAGACGTGCCTCACCCTTCCGGGGCGAACTTCAACGCCGAATTGAGCGCATCTGGGAGGAGGACGGGAAGGTCCATTTCCAGTTGCAAACGCCATACGCTACTTTTCCAGTGGATCTGGCAATCGGTCTGGTGCCAGAGCATGTGCTTGCGCCAAGGGGCGGCCTTGATGGCGAGTTTGGCGACAACGTCGTCGGCTGCGGCCCCTACAGTCTGCACTCCCGGTATCGCGACCAGAAGATCATACTTGAGCGCAGCGAATTCCATTTCGAAAAGGTGGAGCCGCGTTACGTCGAGGTACGAACCCTTCCCGACGAGGCCACCCGAGTGCTGTCGATCATGGGTGGCAGCGGAGATATTCTGGTCAATGCGCTCTCGCCGCCGGTGGTTCGCACTCTGGAAGAGAAGGGTAACGTGCAGGTGCTGCACCGTCCTGCGGCCTGCACCACCTACCTGGCCTTCAACCTGCTCGACGACCGGCTGGCGGATCGGCGGGTGCGCAAGGCCATGGCACTGGGCATCGACCGCAACAGCATTGTGCGAGAGCAGTTTCGGGGCATGGCCGTAGTGGCCGACAGCATCATCCCCCCGCTACACTGGGCGGCCGGCGGGGAGCTGGAGCGGCACTCCTATGACCCGGACGAGGCACGTCGCTTATTGGACGCGGCGGGGCTTCCCGTCGATCCCGAGACGGGGTTCCGCTACTCACTGACCCTCAAGGTGACCACCGACTTCTTCCGCAAGAACATCGGGGCCCTCATCGCTTACCGGTTGGGTGAGATCGGCGTGAAGGTGGAACTGCTCCCCCTCGAACTGTCAACCTTTCTGGCCGATGTGAGACAGGGGAACTTCGAGCTCTACATTCTGCAGTTGCCGCAGATCATCGACCCCGACATTCTGCGCTGGCTACTCTATTCCCAGGCGGCTCCAGTGCTGACTCCCCAACCCGACAAGAGCTCCTTCGGAACCTTTGACCGCCGCTTCTTTCCGCCGCGCTTCGAAGAGGTGGCAGGACCCTTTGGTGAGGAGTGCCAACGACGCTGGATTCCCCTGGTGCAGGAGCAGGCAGCCGAGAATATACTGCGTGATGCCTTTGGTCTGCCGGTCTCCATTGGCAACGGCAATCGTAGCTTCTACGCTAACCCGGAATTGGACTGCCTGCTCGATCTGGGCAGTCTCACCATGACCGAATCTGCCCGAATGCCATACTACGAGCGGGCTCAAGCCATTATCAGTCACGATCTGCCCATCCTGCCGCTCTGGCATGAAGACAATGTGGCGGTGTTGCGCACCGGCATTCGAGGCTATCACTTGCTCCCGCTCAACCGCTATGGACCAGTCACAGCCGTCGTGCGCACCCCCTGACAGGCGTTACGTGCGCGCTTTGCGACCTTTTCCCGTTCCCCTGGATGTGCTAGGATGCGACGGTTGGATCGTGGTCTGACCCCGAGGCAATTGGAGGCAGTGATGGAATCATCAGGAAAGAGGGTGGCCTTGCTGCTAGTCTCTTTCTGCTTCATGGTGGCTGCGTTCGGGACGCAGAAGCTGCGACTCGACCAGAAGCTGACCAAGGCTCGGGACGTGGATCTGCGGGCGGCGGAGACCACCTACATGCCCCCCAACGAGGTTGTGCGGTTCTTCTCCATGGGCTACGAATCGTTCACTTCAGACATGGTCTTCATGGCCGCCAACAACTACTTCGCCACGCACTTGAGTTTCGACCGCAAATACGAATGGCTCGACACCTATGTAGACGCCATCATCGGCTACTGCCGAGACCGGTTCGGACGCAAGCTGCTGCTCCCCCCCGACAAATGCGAACCACCATGCAAGAACGCAGCTGATTGCCTGGAAGAGGGAGCTGTCTGCGATGCCGGAATATGCCAGACGGAACTGGCCAGCCATTGGGTCAAAGGCATCTTCCCATTCAACCCGCGGGTCTTCCTCTGGGCTGCGCAAGTTATCAAGTTCGCGCCGCAGCTCTCCAACGAGATCATCGACCGCGCCATTTACTATGGCCTCACCGGCATCTACTTCTGCCCTGACAATTGGGAGCTCTATTTTGATGTCGGCTTCAACCTCTATTTTGGGTACCGCGACAAGACTCCCGATGAACTGCTGGCCCTGCGGCTGGAGGGACTCGACTACTTCTCGGTGGCCTCTGTACTGCCCAACTCCTCGGTTGACCCGAACTTTGTCGCCGGTAATCTATGGGACAAGGAAGAGACGGAGCGTGCCATCCAGCAGATCTACCTGACCTACTACCACGCCTCCGACAGGCAGCGGAAGGAGATCAGAACCAGGGCCCGGGCCTACGGCGAAAAAGAGCTGGCGGATCGTTTCGAAAACGAGGACAAGCGCTGGCAAGACCAGTTTGGATACATTCCCCAGCCTCTCTTCCACGTGGTCGGCTCAATGGTGCCCGTGGAGCGAGCGAAAGAGGAGCAACTGTGATTGAGAACAAGCGCATTCTGATTACCGGTGGTGCCGGCTTCATCGGCACCTCCCTGGCGGAGCGTCTCAAGGGCAACAATCGGCTGGTGCTCTACGATAATTTTCACCGTGACGCACTCAGTGGGACGGGCCTGGCTGACCACCCAAATATCGAGGTAGTGCGCGGTGACGTCCTTGATCGAGACCAGCTTTTTGCCGCGGTGAAGGGCGTTGACATGGTGGTCCACATGGCCTCCATCGCCGGCGTTGACACGGTCATGAAGCAGCCGGTCAAGACCATGCGGGTGAGCTTACTGGGGACAGTCAATGCCCTGGATGCCTGCCTCGAAGCGGGGAACATCGAGCGTTTCATCGATTTCTCAACCAGCGAGATCTTCGGCCGCTATGCCTACAACGTTACCGAAGGTGATGTGGCCCAACTCGGGGCGGTGGGGGAAGCCCGCTGGACCTATGCCGTGAGCAAGCTGGCCACTGAGCATCTGGCTCTCAACTACTACAAGGAGTTCGGCCTTCCGGCCCTCTCCATCAGGCCCTTCAACATCTACGGGCCGAGTCAGGTTGGTGAGGGGGCCATCCATCACTTCATAGTCAAGGCACTCAAGGGTGAACCCCTTACGGTCCACAATGACGGTAGCCAGATTCGCAGCTGGTGTTACATCAGTGACATCATCGACGGTATCTGCACGACTCTGGAGCAGGAAGAGGCGGTGGGGAATGCGTTCAATATCGGCAATCCCCGAGCCACCATCACCATTTACAATCTGGCCAGGCTCATCGTGCGACTGGCTGGGTCATCCTCTCCGGTGGTCTCGATTCCCTGGGACTTCCCCGACGTTGAGCTCCGCATTCCCAACATCGCCAAAGCCCGCAAGTTGCTCTCCTTTGAACCCCAGGTGGAGCTTGAAGACGGGCTCGAACTGACCCTCGATTGGTATGCTCGCAAGCTTGGATTGGGGGCCTGACCGATGATCCGCCTCGCCCATCCGGCCCTCTCCGAGGACGTCCTGGAGCGGCTACGACCACTGCTGGCCAACGGCATGTTGACTTCGGGGCGCCTGGTGGGCGAACTTGAGGACCTGCTCTCGGCACAGGTCCAGGGCCGGGAGGTAGTGCTGGTTTCCAGCGGCACGACCGCGGCCCTGCTCGGTTTCCAAATCCTCTACGACCTCGGTGTTCGCCACTTGCTGATCCCCGACTTCACCTTTCCGTCGGTGGCCGCGTCGGCATTACGGGTGGGACTGAAGCTGACCCTCACCGATATCGATGCCCACTTGCTGTCCATGCCCCCCGAGGCCCTTGATGGGTGGCCCGCAGGTCCGGAATACGGCTTCCTCTCCATTGACCAGTTTGGCATTCCCGGGCCCAACGAGGCACTGCGCCAACGAGCTCTGACGGGCGGCTGGCGCTGGTTCGAAGACGCCGCATGCGCCCAGGGTAGCACCTCTGATTCCGTGCCTTGCGGCACCCGGGCAACCGTTTCCATCTTCTCCTTCCACCCGCGCAAGGTGATGACCACCGCCGAGGGCGGGGCCCTGATTCTGGAGGACCCGGAGTTGGCCCGACAGGCCAGGGAACTACGCAGCCTGGGACTGACAGGACAGGGGCTGGACCGGAACTTCACATCGCTGGGCTACAACGCCCGCCTGAGCGAAGTCCATGCGGCCCTGGGGTTGGACCATATCACCCGGCTCGAGGCCATGCTGCAAACCCGACGCGACCTTGGAATGCACTATCTGAAACTACTGAATGAGTGGGGCGAAATCGCGGTCCCTGGCGGCTTTGGTGTGCCGGGCGCCAACTTCCAGTCCATGGTCGTCCTGCTGCCCCCGGGCATCGACCGAGGGGCCGTGGCTCGGGAACTGCTCCAGCGAGGAATCGAATCGACGCTCCCGGGTTTTGCCATTCATACCCAGCCAGCCTTTGCCGGCTTGCCGCGCACCGGGCCGCTGGTACACTCGCACACGCTGCACGACCGGGGACTGGCGCTGCCCCTCCATGACGGCATGTCGGCACAGGACGTAGCCACGGTGGTAGCCGGGTTGCGAGAGGCGGTGGGCGACTAGTGAGGAGAATGGAATGACGGACCGGATAATGGTCGTGGAGGACCTCAAGAAGACCTTCAAGGTCGGTTTCGCCCGCAAGGTAGTGGAAGCCGTGCGCGGGGTCTCTTTTGTGGTCAACCAAGGTGAGATTTTCGGCTTTCTAGGCCCCAACGGTGCCGGCAAAACCACCACCATGAAGATGCTCATGGATCTCATTCGCCCTAGTGGCGGTCGCATCGAGCTCTTCGGCTCACCTCCTGGCTCCATCGAGGCGCGCAAGCGCATCGGCTACCTCCCGGAACAGCCCTACTTCTACGACTACCTCAAGCCCGGCGAGTTGGTTGATTTCTTTGGCCAACTCTACGGAGTACCGCGGGCGGTGCGGCGGAAACGGGTAGACGAGTTGCTCACCCTCGTTGGCTTGGACCACGCCCGGGACCGAACATTGCGGAAGTTCTCAAAGGGAATGCTGCAACGCGCGGGCCTTGCGCAAGCCCTGATTGGAGACCCTGAACTGGTGATCCTGGACGAGCCACTATCGGGACTGGACCCCATTGGCCGCAAGGAGTTGAAAGACATCATCGTGGCGCTCAAGCAGAGGGGCAAGACGGTCTTCTTCTCTTCTCACATCCTGGCCGATATCGAGCTACTCTGTGACCATCTCGCCATCGTTCACAAGGGGCTGCTCAAGTACTTTGGGGCCACCAGCGAATTCGTGCTTCAGGGGCAGAAAGAGGTGGAGATAATTGCCTCCAACGTCTCAGCTTCGGTGAAGGCCACGGTCGTAGCACGAGCACTTGCGGTAGAAGACTTTGGCGAAAAGATGAAGCTCCTGGCCACCAGGGCGGATGCTGCAGCCATCGTGGAACTGCTCGTCAAGGGTGGGGCGCAGGTGGATGTGGTGGCACCGCGTAGCGAAAGCCTGGAGGAGATCTTCGTTCGCACAGCACAGGAGGAAGGAGCATGAAGACCAGCCTCTATCGCATGCTCGCCATCGGTCTCAACACTTTCAAGGAGGCGGCCCGCAATCGCGCCTTCATCGGCTTGATGGTCGGGGCTCTGGTGCTGATTCTGGCCTCCCTGATTGTCTCGGAGCTGGTGGTCTTTGATCAGCAACGTCGAGTGGTGCAGGACTTCGGCCTCTTCTTCATTTCCTTTGCCGGAGTGGTCATTTCCGTGACCATCGGTGTCCTGCTGGTCTTCAAGGAGTTGGAGCGCAAGACAATCTACTCGCTGCTGTCGAAGCCGGTCTACCGTCACGAATTCATTCTCGGGCGCTACCTGGGGATGTTCCTGATTCTGATTACCGTTACTGTCGTTCTGGCCCTCGCTTGGGGCTGCGTGCTGTTGCTGCGCGACGTACCCATTCGCCTGGTCTTCTTTAAGGCGGTACTCCTGGTACTGGCCGAGTTGTCCATTGTCGCCGCCGTGGCGGTGCTCTTCTCCTCCTTCTCAACGCCAATACTTTCGGGCATCTTCACCTTCGGAATCTACATACTGGGGCGCCAGGTCCTATACATTGAGGAAATGCTCCTGGCCCGCAAAGGGCTGTTCGTCTCGGCCCCGCAGCTTCGCCCAATGGGCAAGGCAGTCACAGCCATCTTTCCAGACCTCTCCATGTTCGATATTGGCAAGGAGATCCTGCTGGAAGTGGAGGTGCCCTGGCTCTATGTCGGACAGGCGCTGGGCTACAGCCTGTCCTACGTAGTGATCCTCGTTACCATTGCGGCCCTGGTCTTCCAACGGAGGGACTTCGTGTGAAACGGCTGGCTCCCTATGTCGGTGTACTGGCGGTCGCCATCGTGACCTTGGCTGCGGTGGGTCGGGTTTGGTGGGATGGCCGGAGTGCCTTAACTGCCGCTGATGCAGCCCTGGCAGACGGTGAGAAGGTGGAGGCACAGAACTACTTCCTGACTGCTGGGCGGAGCTTTGTTCCGCTCATCGGGTCACACCACGATGGAATCAGGGGGCTGCTGGCGCTGGGGGACATCTATGTCGCCGAGGAGCGGTGGCCTGAGGCCGTGGCGGCCTACGATGACGCTCGGGGTGCACTCTATGCCACGGTCTGGATCGGTGTTCCCGACGAGACACTGATGGCCGCGGCAGATGCCGGCTATGCCAGGTCCCTGGCTGCATGGAAGAAGAGCCGCGACGAGACCACGGATATCGCTGCCGCCGAGGCCCGCTATCAGGCTCTGGCCAGCTCGGTGGAGACCCCCAGCGGCTTCTGGGCGCTGCTCATGGGCCTCTCCTTCGTCTGCTACGCGGCTTGCCTGGCCATGCTGGCCTGGCGCTGGGACCGGCCATCGGTGCCTCGCTGGCCGTGGATCGCCGGGGCCGGGGCCGGATTCGCCCTCTGGGCAGTGGCACTGCTGCTGATCTGACACCATCCGCGCATGCCTGAGAAACCAACGAGGTACACGGAACAGAAAGACCGCGGCGACCCGCTGTTGACGGCTATCGTGGGCACGTGTTAGGATTAACACGTGTGTAGAGTGCGCGTATGGACGACTCACTACTACGCTGTTCTGGCGAGTGACGAATAGAGGATCAAGATATGGCCGACTATACTTCCGGTGGTGGTGATCGTAGGGGTCCCGGCAACGCAAACGCGGGTTCCAAAGGGGAGGTGCCACGGGCACGCTCGGCCAGTGCCGGTCTTGGTGAAGTCCTGCTGCGGGAAGAGGTTGTCTCCCTCGCTCAGCTGGACGACGCCCGCAAAGAGATTGAGCGCCATGGTGGCAAGCTGGGCAACACCCTCGCCAAGCTGGGCTATGTCTCCGAGCAGCAGCTCGTGAGTTTCCTCTCGAAGCAATACGGAGTGCCCGCTGTTTCTCTCGAAGACATCGCAGTGCCGGAAGAAGTCATCAAGATGGTTCCCAAGGAAGTGGCCCAGCGCCACGGCATCATCCCCGTGGAGAAACAGGGCTCATCGCTCATTGTTGCGGTGAGCGACCCATCGAACATCTATGCCATGGACGATATCAAGTTCCTCACGGGGTACAACGTCGAGATGGTGGTGGCGGCAGAATCTTCCATTCGGGAGGCACTCGAGGACTACTACCACGAGGAAGAGCAGGTCCTTGAGGACATCTTTGAGGGCATGGCCGAGGAAGATGTCAGCATTCTCCAGGAAGATCAGGGCATCGACATCGAGGAGTTGGAGAAGGAATCCAAAGATTCTGCGGTCGTCCGCCTCGTCAACCTGGTGCTCGTGGACGCCATCCGTCGAGGTGCCTCCGATGTCCATATTGAGCCCTACGAGAAGGAATTCAGGATCCGCCTGCGCATCGACGGTGTGCTCCATGAGACCATGAAGCCGCCGCTGCGTCTGCGTAACGCCATCGTCTCTCGCCTGAAGATTATGGCAGAGTTGGACATCGCCGAGCGCCGTCTCCCCCAGGATGGCCGTATCAAGCTCGTACTGGGCCGCGAGAAAGAGGTCGACTTCCGAGTTTCCGTGCTGCCCACGCTGTTCGGCGAAAAGGTGGTCCTCCGAATTCTCGACAAGTCAAACCTGCAACTCGACATGACTCAACTCGGCTTTGCCGAGGATCAGCTGGCAATCTTCAAGGATGCCATCAACCAGCCCTGGGGGATGATGCTCGTTACCGGTCCAACAGGGTCCGGTAAGACAACAACTCTGTATTCTGCACTGATGGAATTGAACAAGACCTCAGAGAACATCTCCACCGCCGAGGACCCCGTTGAGTTCAACATGGCAGGCATCAACCAGGTGGCCATCAACGACGCAGTGGGACTCAACTTCGCTGCGGCCTTGCGCTCCTTCCTGCGGCAGGACCCTGATATCATCATGGTTGGCGAGATTCGAGACTTTGAAACCGCCGAAATCGCGGTCAAAGCGGCACTCACCGGCCACCTTGTGTTGTCCACCCTCCACACTAACGATGCCCCCTCCACCATCAACCGCCTGCTGAACATGGGGGTTGAGCCATTCCTGGTGACCTCTTCGGTGAACCTCGTTGCGGCCCAGCGTCTCTCCCGCAAGATTTGCAAAGACTGCAAAGCTCCCACCGAGATTCCGGTGCAGTCCCTGATGGACATGGGCCTCACCGAGGAGGAGATCGAGAACTTCGAGCCCATGGCCGGGGAAGGATGCAAGACCTGCAACGATACCGGTTACAAAGGCCGACTGGCCCTCTACGAGATCATGCCCATGGCTGACGAGCTACGAGAATGTGTCCTCCAAGGCTACTCCGCCATGGAGTTGAAGCGAGAAGCAATGCGCCTGGGAATGACGACCCTGCGAGGCTCCGGCATCCAGAAATTCATCGGCGGTCAGGTCAGCATGGAAGAAATTCTGCGAGTGACTCGTCGAGATTAGTTGTGTTTTGATGGAGCGGTGCATCCATGAGCGAGAAGAGAACTTCGGTTGATATCCACAGACTGCTGAACATGGTCGTTGACAAGAACGCCAGTGACCTTCACATCACCGCGTATTCGCCCCCGGCCATGCGGATTGATGGAAAGCTGTACAAGCTGAAGACTGCACCTCTTACCCCAGCCGATACTCAGGAAATCGCTTACTCGCTTCTGACCGAGCGCCAACGTAAGACCTTCGAAACTGAAAACGAAGTCGACATGTCCTTCAAGTGGAAAGAGAAGGGACGTTTTCGGGCCAACTTCTTTCGGCAACAGGGTTCCGTCGCAGGAGCACTCCGCCTGATCCCTACCAGTATCATGCCGTTGGCGAAACTGGGGCTACCAACTGTTGTCGAGGATGTCATCGACAAGCCCAACGGGTTGGTACTGGTCACCGGTTCCACCGGGTCGGGGAAATCGACAACTCTGGCCTCCATGATTGACGAAATAAACAACCGTCACCGGGGCCATATTCTGACCATCGAAGACCCCATTGAATTCTTGCACCAGCACAAGAACTGCATCGTCAATCAGCGGGAAGTGGGAAGTGACACGTTCTCTTTTGCAGCCGCGTTGCGCTACGCTTTGCGGCAGGATCCTGACTTTGTGCTGGTGGGTGAGATCCGCGACCGTGAGACCATGGAGATCGCCCTCAAGATCGCCGAGACCGGCCACCTTACAATGGCCACACTGCACACCAACTCGGCCGTGCAGACCATCCATCGAATTCTCGACTTCTTTCCCTCTGAGCAACAGGACGCGGTGCGCACGCAGCTCTCCTTTTCATTGCAGTGCATTATCTCCCAATCGCTCCTGAAGCGGGAAGACGTCAAGGGTGGCCGGGTCCTGGCCTGTGAACTGCTGATGCCCAATCAGGCCATTCGCCACCTCATTCGTGACGACAAAACGCACCAGATTTACTCGCAAATGCAGATAGGCCAAAAGAACTCGGGGATGCAGACCTACAACCAGGCGTTGGTGCGACTGGTGCAACTGCGAGTCATCTCCAAGGAGCATGCCCAGGAGTACAGTCCTGACCGTCAGGAATTTGACAAAATGATCGCGAGCGCGGACACTGGGAAGTAGAGACCACGGGGAGTAATGCGCCATGCCGGTATTCGAATGGGAAGGCACTAACGATCAGGGTCAGTTGCAGACCGGCGAGATGGATGCGAAGTCTCGGGCTGAGGTTGAGAAGCAACTGGCCGTCAACAAGATCAAAATCATCGGCATTAAGAAGCAGTCCAAGGGACTCGTAATTCCGGGTTTTGGGGGGGTTAGCTCCAAGTCCATTGTCGTCTTCATTCGTCAGCTCGCGACCATGATTGATGCCGGTCTTCCCCTGGTCCAATGCCTTGAGATTCTTGGCACCCAGGAACCTGACCAGAACTTCAAATCAGTGCTACTGGCGGTTAAGAAGAGCGTCGAGCATGGTAACACCTTCGCCGATTCGCTCAAGCCACACTCGAAGATCTTTGACGAGTTGTTCATCAACCTTATCGCCGCCGGCGAAATGGGCGGTATTCTCGATACGATTCTCAACCGCCTCGCCGACTACACCGAAAAGAACATGAAGTTGAAGCAGCGCATCAAGGGGGCAATGAAGTATCCGGTCACCGTCCTCCTGGTCTCGCTGGCCATTACCGCCGGCCTGCTCTGGAAGGTGGTTCCGACCTTCGCATCCATGTTCTCCAGCCTGGGGGACCGAGAATTGCCCGCCCTGACTGTCTTCATGGTCAGCGTCTCCGACAACTTCATCGCCAACATCCCCTACCTTATTGGCGGTTCTGTCGCACTGGTCGTTGCCTACAAAGCCATCCGTGCAAACACGACGGGCCGGTACATCACGGACAAGATGTTTACCAAGATGCCCATCTTCGGTAACCTCATCATCAAGGCCTCAATCTCCAAGTTCACCCGTACCCTCGGTACTCTGGTCGGTTCTGGTGTACCCATCCTTGATGCCATGGAGATCGTTGCCAAAACGTCTGGCAACAAGGTTATTGAGAGAGGCGTTTTGTACACTCGCGACCGCGTCGCAGAGGGTAAGTCAATCGCCGCTCCGCTGATGGAGCAGCGGCTCTTTCCGAAGATGGTTATTCAGATGATCGCGGTGGGTGAGTCCACCGGTGCCCTAGACGTCATGCTCACCAAGATTGCCGATTTCTACGACGACGAAGTCGACGCCGCGGTTGATGGCGTTACCTCCATGATGGAGCCGCTCATCATGGTCGTTCTGGGTGGGATCATCGGTACCGTGATGATTGCCATGTACGCACCCATTTTCAACATGGCCGGCGGCGTATAGGATTCCGGTGGATCCGACCAGCCTTTCGAATAAACTCAAATTACTGACACTCTTCCGCCTCGTGGTGGCAGTTGTCTTCCTACTGGCCACCTTCTTCGGCATCCAGGATGAAATCCAGTTCCTCTCACGGGGCGGACGAGAGCTGGTCTATGGCGCCATCACTGGGCTAATGCTGCTGTGCGTGGTCAGCGCCGGGCTGCTGGAACGATGGCAGGATGACCGCCGACTGTTGGCCCTGGCCTACGTGCATTTCGTTGGTGATGCGCTCTTTGCCACTGCCCTGGTGACACTCACTGGTGGAGTCGAGAGCATCTTCACCTTCCTCTACTCCCTGGCCATCATCAATGCCAGCATCGTCCTCTACCGGAAAGGGGCCGTCTTCCTCGCTGCCTTCAACACGTTGTTGCTGGCTGGTGTTGCCGCCGGACAGATGGAGATGCTTGGACAACCAATCCACGATCTGCTCGGGGACGGCACCACCCTCTGGCAACGCGAGGCCGCCAGGGGTCTCGCCGGGATTCTGCCCAGCTTGACAGTCAACATCCTGGCCTTCTTCGGCATCGCCTTCCTGTCGAGCTATCTGGCAGAGCAACTGCGCTCTGCCGACGTTCTGGCCCGGGAGCATGAGGCCGATCTGCAACAACTGACCAACCTTCACGAGTCGATTCTCTCGTCCCTCGAAAACGGCCTCATCACCGTGGACTCCAGGCGCCGCGTCGCCTATATCAATTTGCGAGCATGCGAAATGCTGCAAAGCACTGAGGTGGAGCTTCTGGGACGCCGGGTTTCGGAGATCTTCCCTGACATGGGGCCTGTCCTTGAGAACCCTGACAAAGCGCACAGGAGCCATACCGAAACGACAATCCAGATGATCGGTGGCCGTCGCACTTACCTACGCTGGACCATCTCGCCGCTACGCGGCTCCGACGGCCGACAGGTCGGGTACATCCTCCTCTTTTTCGACATCACCAGAATGAAGGAGATGGAGGAGGAGGTTGAGCGCTCGGAAAGACTCGCCGCCCTCGGCCGCATGGCGGCCAACATCGCCCACGAGATTCGTAACCCCCTGGCCTCCATGAGCGGCTCAATTCAACTACTGGCAGACAGCCTCAATGTGGACGGTTCTGAAAGGCGTCTCATGGATATCGTCGTGCGGGAAACCGAACACCTCAACCAGTGGATCAGTGAGTTCCTGGAGTATGCCCGCCCCCGAGAGGTTCAGCGGGAAGAGGTGGATCTGGCGGAGCTGGCAGCAGAGGTGGTCCAGATGTTGAGCCATGACGAACGGGCCCAGAGCGTCTCGCTCCGCCACTTCCAATCCGGCCTCGGGACCCTCATGGGCGACCGGGCTCGACTGCGCCAGGTGGTGTGGAATCTGGCCCTCAATGCCATTGAGGCAGTCGAGGACAACGGCATCGTGACGGTTTCGGTCCATGGCGGCATCGACCATGTTACCTTGCAAGTAGAAGACAATGGCCCGGGAATCTCGGGAGAGGATGCCAAACGGGTATTTGAGCCCTTCTTCACGACCAAAGCGCAGGGCACCGGATTGGGGCTGGCAACGGTCTATCGCAACCTGATAGAGCATCGAGGCAGCATTCAGGTGTTGCCTGCCGGGGATTCTGGCGGTACTAAGTTTGTGGTGACCGTGCCGCGCACACACATGCACGGAACTGACGATTTGGATGAAGCGATCCAGTAATTCTGGAGGTTGCGGCTGATGGCCAAAGTGCTGGTAGTGGACGATGAGCGCAGCATGCGTGAGTTTCTCGAGATCTTCCTTGTCAAGAAGGGCCATGAGGTAGCTCTAGCGGCCAATGGCAAAGAAGCTATCGAGCTCTTCACGGAAGAGGAATTCGATCTGGTACTCACTGACTTGCGCATGCCCGAGGTGGATGGAATCACGGTCCTGCAAGAGGTCAAACGCCTTTGGCCGGACACGCAGGTCATCATGGTTACAGCTTTCTCCACCACCGAGACAGCCATTGAAGCCATGAAGCTGGGAGCTTACGACTACCTGGCCAAGCCCTTCAAGGTCAATGAGGCCGGAGTCATCGTCGACAAAGCCCTGGAGAAACGTGAACTCGTACTCGACAACCTGCGGCTGAAGCGAGAAGTGGCTGGAAAGTTCTCCTTTGAGAACCTCATCGGCAAGAGCGAGAAGATGCAGGAAATCTATCGGACCATCCGCCAGATCGCCGATACCCGTACCAATGTTCTCATCGGCGGCGAAAGTGGCACCGGCAAGGAACTCGTAGCGCGGGCGCTGCACTACAACTCCTCTCGGGCCACACAGCCATTCGTGGTTATCAACTGCGGTGCGATACCTGACAATCTCATGGAGAGCGAGCTTTTCGGCTACGTCAAGGGCTCCTTCACCGGGGCCGTTGCAGACAAGAAAGGACTCTTTGAGACTGCCTCGGGCGGTAGCTTCTTCCTGGACGAAATCGGCGAACTGAGCCTCCATCTCCAAGTCAAATTGCTGCGAGCCTTGCAGGAGCGCAAGGTGAAGAGGGTTGGCGGCGTATCAGAGATTGACGTAAACGTACGCATTATCGCTGCCACCAACAAGAACCTGGAAGATGAGATTCGCAAAGGCAACTTCAGAGATGACCTCTACTTCCGCATCAACGTCATTCAGATTACCTTGCCAAGCCTGCGGGAACGCGCCGCAGACATCCCGCTCCTCGCCCACCACTTCCTGACCCGGTACAGCGAAGAGTTGGGCCGGCGCATCATGGGCTTCGATCGGGAAGCAATGGCCCTCATGAGGTCTTATGACTATCCGGGAAATGTCCGTGAGCTTGAGAATGTAGTGCAACGCGCAGTGGCCTTCGAGCAAACCGAGTGGATCACCGCCCGCTCACTCCCATCCCGACTGCGAGGACCTCGCACCGAACGCACCGACCCTGGTGTTATTCCAGACCCGGGCGAGAACTTCTCCATGGACAACTTCGTGGAGCAGGTTGAGCAGAAGCTGCTCACCCAGGCTCTCTTCCAGTCCTCGGGCAACGTCACTGACGCCGCCAAGCGCCTCGGCATCTCCTTTCGGGCCATGCGCTACAAGCTCTCCAAATACGGCATTCGTAAAGGCGATTTCGAATAGGACGGAGTCCTGCGGCACGGTCAGAGAGCCCCCTTCCCGCTTCTACTTGTGATAGGGGTGGCCGGCAATCATCGACGCCGCTCGCCAGCACTGTTCGGCCAGCACGACCAGCGCCAACTCGTGGGGCATAGTCAACTTCGAAAGACAGATCTTGCGACTGCAGGCCTGCTCCAGGGCCGGCGGCAACCCCTCTGCATCACCGATCACGAAGAGCAACGAACGACCGGACATGCCCGCCTCTTCGAAGGACTCCTTGAACCATTTCGAAGTCACCTCAAGGCCACGCTCCGACATGAAGATCGATGCGCTTGAGGAGACCCGCTCCAGCAATTTCGCCGGAACCTTCCCGCCCCGGTCCAGATAGGAGGCTATCTCAAGGTCAACTCGCAGCGTGCGGGAGGCCAGCAGAAGGTAGTCGTCGACCATTGAGGCCGCCGCACTGTTCCTAATGCGGTGTGGAAAGAGGATGGTTGCTTTCAATCAAAATCGGCGAAGAGGTCTGCATCTTCCTCCTCGTCCTTGAGGGAAGCGGTGTGCATGGGTTCTATCAACTCCAAGTCGATCCGCGGAGCATCGGCCCACAGCTTCTCCAACTCGTAGAGGTCACGCAGCGGCTCAAAGAAGAGCTGGACAATTACATCGCCGTAATCCATCAACACCCAGCGGTGGTGCCCCTGTCCCTCGACTCCCACCGGCTCGACACCCAGCTTCGCCAGTTCTCCTTCGATGTACTTAGCCAGACCACGGATATGTTGCTCGGTTCGACCAGTTACGATGAGGAAGTAGTCTGTGTAGTAGACCAGCTTGCTAACCTGAAGGGCCACTATATCGTGACCCTTCTTCTCGTTGGCCAGCTCGGCCAGACGCATTAGAAGCTCTTTTCCTGCCAACGTTTTGGGGGCTGACGTCTGCTCCTGCAAGAGAATCCTCCGAGTTCCGGGCTGCTATGCAACCGGAACATAGGTCATGTGACGTTTGACACGACGATACCTGATCCAGGCATCGACGAAGAACCCGACAGTACCCAGCATCAGGATAACAGCCACGATGATGAGATAGAGGAACGGTGCATAGTCTTCGGGTTTATCACCTTCCAGCAGCAGTCGGATCTCTCCCACCTGCACGCCGCTGGAGTTGGACATATACTTAATCACCGGCTCCGCCCACTTCGGAAGCTGCTTACCAGCAACGATGCGTCCCTGCCCGGCAAACGTCACCGCCAGGTCAGCCGGAAAGGCCTTGCGCTGCGAAATCAATCCAGCCTCAAAAGGACCTATTTCCACGATCCTGTCGGAAATCCGGAAGATCTCTTTGTCCGGCAGAGCCCGCTCCGTCCGCACCACGAAGTTGGTAATGGGGGAGTAGTAGAACGAGAACTTCTCGGATTCCAGGTCATCAAAGACCACAACGTCATTCTCGAAGGAGACAATATCGTTGGTCTCGAGGGCCTGAACCTTGCTGTAGTCGAAATCCTTGGCACGCAGATTACCCAACTCAACAATCTCGGCCTCTTGCTTGAAGTAGTAACCGACATCCTCACGTGAGACGAAGACGAAGTAGATGCCGATGACGAAACCGATTGCCATCAAGCCACCCCTCAGACCAAGGCGAAAACGTGCCTCTCTGAGGTGCTTGAGTCGCTCGAAATAATGCTCGTCGGCACTCTCAAGGAAGTCTTTGTCAAAATCTGAATCTGCCATCTCTCTTCCCCAACCAGTCCACATCGCACACCAATGCGACGTTTGAGATAACATACTTGCGGGAAAAACCAAAGCAATTTACAAGATGACGCCGGCTCCGGTCAAGCCGCGGGTGAAGAGATAGACCCCTTCGCCATCAGGTAGGGGGACGTCACCAGTCCAGATGTCCGCTCCCATCTCGAAGCTGATGAAGAGATGAACAAGATCGGTCAGTTCGAACTCCATGCCGGCCTTGAGGACCAGGGGAATGCGCGTGGCAAAGCCCGCCTCGCCTTTGACCTTACTGGCATAGAACCCAAAGGGCACCGAGAAACCAAGAATCGCATGGTTCTCGTTCTTGATCGCGTAGTCATAGACAATGCCGGGGAAGCCGATGGTAAGGCCGCCCACGAAATCACTATATCCGGAACCCAATTCGAGCGCCGGATTGGCCACTAATGCCAGCGAATGCTGGCCATCTTTGTAGAAACGCCATCGCGCTTCGCCAAGGAACTTGCCACCGTAGACATCTCCGGTGGAGTTGGCATTGAAGCCGTAGAAGAAGCCGCCGCCAACTCCAAACTCGATGTCTGTGTCCCATGGCATGTGATAGACGGCATGAACCTCAGGATAGCCCACAGCGATGCGCAACGCCGTGTCTTCCCGATCCAGCGCGGCCGCACCCAACACGGTGAATGGCCCTCGCTCGCGTGGGGCTCGACTCGAACGCTTGAGCACGACCACGCCCTTCTTCTCTTCCTTGGGCTCGTCCTCCGCCGCAGCTTCTTCGTCATCCGCTACAGGTTCTTCGTCCTCCGCCGCAGCTTCTTCGTCATCCGCCGCAGCTTCTTCGTCATCCCCAACCTCCTCGTCTGCAGTCGTTTCCTGCTCTTCCGAGGGCTCCGGGTCTCCCGCGGTATCCTCCGCTGCCTCTACCGACTCCCTTTCCGCAGGCTCCGGAACTCCTTGCGCAAAAGCTGTGCGGACCAGCAACCCGGCCAGAATAAGGGCCAAACCCAGTACTATT
>ERZ890953.417-NODE-417-length-25004-cov-4.380296_pt1 | contig 25004 bp, 19 predicted proteins | sample MGYA00521264_ERZ890953 | MGnify/ENA primary metagenome ERZ890953 (study PRJEB32303, sample SAMEA104408629) | aquatic metagenome | biome: Brackish water; feature: Chemocline; material: water | place: Baltic Sea | collected 2014-10-26T21:54:00 | depth 200 m ...
GCCCAACCTGACCAAACTCTCATTTCAGATGGGTATAAAAACTGAGGCATGTCACAGAGATGGCGATATCACCGAAGTTAACGAGCAGGCTATTTTTTACAGCGGCTATACAAAAAACGAACTGCTGCAAATGAGTATTCAGGATTGCCACAATATCGATACCGAAATTGTAGGCACCAACCTTGAACAAATCAGCGCCGAACAAACGTTTTCTTACGAAGCCGAACTTCACGAGCGCGATGAGCGTGTCCTCCCCATTCAGGTGCACGTCCATATCGTTCATATTGCCGGTGAAGAACACCTGCAATGGACCTTCCGCGACATTACGGAACGCAAAGAACTCGACCAAATGCGCGACGATCTGATCTCGATGGTATACCACGATTTGCGCTCCCCCCTCGCCAATGTGGTATCCAGCCTGGATGTATTGGAAAGTATCCAATCTTTCGACGAAGACCCCACCATCCAATCTTTGTTTGGCATTGCGGTGCGCTCCACCAAACGCATTGAGCGCCTCACCAACTCACTGCTCGATTTCAATCGTCTCGAAGCCGGTCAAGCCGTCACCAACACCGCGCCGACTCTCGCCATTGATATTATTCGTGCGGCAGTTGACGCGGTGGAACCCATCGCAAAAAACAAAAGTCAGGAAATCATCGTCCGTATTCAAGATAAAATTCCACGCGCAGAAGTCGATGAAAGCATGATTCAACGCGTGCTGATCAACTTAATGGAAAATGCTGTAAAATATACACCTCCGGAAAGCCATATCACCGTGGGGGCGGCCAAAACCGGACATGAGTTATGCTTCTGGGTCGAAGATACCGGCCCAGGGATACCTCAAGAAAAAAGAGCCACAATCTTCGATAAATATACCCGTCTGCACGGCAAGGGCGGCCCGAAAGGCATTGGCCTGGGTCTGGCGTTTTGCAAACTGGCCGTAGAAGGCCATGGTGGACGCATTTGGATTGATGAAACAGCCAGCGGTGGAGCGCGATTTGCATTTACACTCCCCATCGCGGACGAAAAAGTAATTTAAGGAGCCGCTATGCAAGCCCTTGCAGAGAATATTTACTACCAAGATTCGTATGCCGGTGTGATTCTGGGCGCCGTAACATTCCCCGGGGGGACATTATTGATCGATACACCGCTACGCGCGGAAGATGCCCGTACCTGGAAAGCCGCTCTGCTGACTCAGAGCCGGGGCACGCACCGCCTGATAACCGTGCTCGATATCCATGCCGACCGCACCCTGGGCAACCGGGCGATCGAATACCCAATCATCACCCACAACAATACTGCATTAGCGTACAAAGAGAGAACTACCATCTTCAAAGGGCAACATATCAAAACCGGAGCAGAATGGGAACACTACCCCGAAGTCAATGGTACGCGTTGGGAACGACCAAATATCACGTTCAGCACGACGCTCTCCCTTCAATGGGGCGGCCCTGAAATTCGCATTGAACATCACCCTGGTCCTACTTCCGGCGCATCCTGGGTACATATACCAGAGCATCGCATCGTTTTTATTGGTGATGCGGTCTGCAACAACCAGCCGCCTTTCATCGCCAGAGCCGATCTCGATGTATGGCACGAAACACTCAATTTACTTTCTTCCCGCGCTTTTGCCGACTACACTATCATCAGCGGCCGCAGCGGATTCATCACCATTGATGATATTCGTGAGCAACGCAAATTCTTAAAATCTATCAGTGGACGCCTGGAAACGGTCAGCAAACGCAAAAATCAAATGGAAGAAATCGACAAGATGATTCCCTCCTTGCTGGAAAAACTGGACTACCCCCCCGAATTCAACGAGTTCTACAGCCAACGTCTCTATTATGGCCTGCACGAATATTTTGCCCGCACATACCTGCAAGATAGCATCCTGAATGAAGCCGAGGAATAACTTCGCAACCTGCCATGACGCCATTCCAAAACTATCAGCCTCTTTTAGAGTTAACCCGCGGGCCTATCGGCGAGTCGCTGCATTTTGGCGCGCTTGCCGTTGTCGATGCCAATGGGAAACTGCTCGCCTCGCAGGGTAATCCCGACACGGTCACATTTCTACGCTCATCTGCCAAACCTTTCCAAACCCTGCCGCTCATCGAGAATCAGGCCCACACGCACTGGAAACTCACCGAGCAAGAAATCGCCATCACCTGCGCCTCCCACGCAGGAACTGCCGCGCACACGGCCACTGTGGCGAGCATCCAGGCCAAAATCCATGCCAGCGAAGCCGATTTACTCTGCGGCACGCACCCCCCCATGGATAATGATACGCGCCTCGTGCTCACTCGTAGTGGCCAAAATCCTACTGCCAACCAACACAACTGTTCTGGCAAACATACGGGTATGCTGGCCCAGGCGCGTTTTTTGGATCTCCCCATCTCGGATTATCTCAACCCAGAGCACGCCATTCAAAAACAGATTTTGCAGGCATTTAGCGAGATGTGTGGCATGGACCCCGCTGAGGTGATTCTGGGTACCGATGGTTGTTCTGCCCCGAACTTTGCCATCCCCCTGAGGAATGCGGCTTTGGGGTTTGCGCGCCTTTGCGACCCGCGCGACCTGTCTCCAAAGCGGGCGCAAGCCTGTAAAATCATCACCAACGCCATGACCCACTATCCCATGATGATCTCTGGCCCAGGCCGCTTCGACACCCGTCTGATGGAAGTCACTGGCGGAAAGATTGTGGTCAAAGGCGGAGCCGAGGGTTTTCTGGCCATGGGCATTATGGCTGGCGTTCTACAGCCCGATTCGCCGGGAATTGGGATTACCCTCAAAATAGCCGATGGCGACCTGAAAAGCCGGGCACGCCCTGCGGTGGCACTGGAAATTCTGCGCCAGATCGGCGCAATCTCACCCGATGAATTGGCTGAATTATCTACATTTGGCCCCAGCTTTAACCTGTATAACTGGCGTAAAATTCATATTGGCTCGGCGCGCCCGGTGTTTACACTATCCTAAAAGTCCCTCTCACAATGAACAAAGCCATTGAAATCCACGAGCGTTTGCTGCAAAAATTCGGTGAGCCGATCTGGCGTAACCCGCTACCGCCGCTGGATGAGTTGGTTTCGACGATTCTCTCGCAAAGCACTAATGATAATAACCGCGATAAAGCATTCGATGCCTTGCGCGCCCGCTTCCCCAGTTGGGAAGCTGTGCGTGATGCAAACGGATCCGAAGTGATCGCAACTATTCGACCAGCGGGCCTCGCCAATCAAAAAGGGCCGCGCATCCAAAATATTCTCCAAAGAATTACGGAAATACGCGGTGAGCTAAGTCTCGATTTCCTGAAAGATTCATCTCCCGAAGATGCGCTAAACTGGTTGGTTCAATTCAAGGGAGTCGGGCCAAAAACGGCATCGATTGTGCTGCTATTTTCGCTCGGCAAGCCTGCCTTCCCGGTGGATACGCATGTAAACAGGCTCTCTGGGCGACTTGGGTTGCGCCCTGAGAAAATGAATGCCGTTCAGGCACACGATTATCTGGCTGCTCAATTTCCGCCCGAAACGTATTACGCTGCACACCTCAATCTCATCCGACTAGGGCGCGAAATCTGCAAAGCCCGTAAACCCCTGTGCCTGAAATGTCCCTTGCAGGATATATGCGTCTACTACGCCGAAAATCCGGAATGAAACATCCCCTTAGCATTCGAACATTTTTGAATGCCGCGCTCGTCGAGGGCGTTGTGGCACTCATCTGGTTATTACTGATCCCCGGCGAAGGTGGGCTTTCCGCATCCCGGTTGATGCTGCTCGCCGCCTTGTTGCTTCCCATGGGTGCAGTGGCGTTTCTTTCCTGGAAGGCAAACAGCAATCCCCAATGGAGCCAGAAGACCACTGAAAAGGTAGAAGCCATCCTCATACAAGATGGAACCCGCCTGGGTTGGATAACCATCATTCTGGCAATTATTATCGTTGGCGGAATCTATTTTTTAAGCTTCACATTATTATCTACCGATCAATTCATCCGAGGCTATCTGATCCGCCTGACGCCATTGGTGTTCTGGGGATTAGCCGTTTGCGGGCAACTATTTGCGCTGATCGCAATCTTGCAGTTCGAGGTTTGGCGAAATTTCCTTCTGCGCAATCGAACGGCTTTTTTTTATTCTCTGCTAGCACTTTTTATTGCTACAGTCACTTTTAAAGTCTCGGATTTCAATATTGAGCGTTGGAACAAACTTGCCGATGCAGCGTATGGGGTTATATTGCACACACCGCATTGGCGCGCCTATGCTAACCGGCTACTCGGGCCATATACAATTTTGGCGCTCTCCCAATTGGGAGTTTCGTTCGAAACAGCCATGCATATCTTCAATTTCTTGATGATCAGCGTGCAGATCATGATCATCTATTCTGTGATTTTGCGTTTCAGTAATCTGGCCTATAAAACCGCGATTCGTTATGTAATTTTCTTTTCGTTTATTCTGCTCTGTATGCAAGATTATTATTCGTATCCGTGGGATTATATTGACACCGCAATATTTATCTTGTTTGTTTGGGGAATTTTTCGCGGCAAAGCGACAATATATTTTGTAGTGTTATTTCTTGTGGAATTACTCAATCGCGAAATTGCGATTTTAATTTCGTTTTACTTGATCCTAGATTCATTCTCTATTTCGCTCAACAAAACATCGCCTAAAATCACTTTAAATTCCAGCCAAAAAAACAAGCTAACGCTAGGTATGATTCTATCCATAGGGGGGATTCTATATACAAAATTATTGCGTGATACTCTTTTCATAAAATCGTCTTTACAAGGCGTTGGAGATGACATAACTCACAAGCTATTTGGGAATCATTTTCAGTTCACTCTCAATATTAAAGAGTTATTTGTTAATAATTTTTCATCTTTGAATTTCATTACCTCACTATATATTTTTGGTTTAATAATCTTTTATCTGATTTCGATATCAAAATCTAACCCGCAGCACATTAAAGCATTGATTATGTTGGTCATAACCTGTTTGGCGATATTAGCATTTGGACTTATTAATGAAACACGGATGTTAATGATCACAATCCCTTTTCTAATATTTTTAATTTTCGACCTGGATATTCAAGCTTCGCGGCCCGCTCAGAATTAAGAATATCTCCACAGCGAAAAGGATAGATGGACATTTCGGTAGACTTCTCGATCCGTTTCTTTTGGCATTAACTCAAGAATAATTTCACGAAAATAAATTCCTATGAAAACAAACATACTCAAAACACACTTTTATCTAATCACTGTTGAGGGAATCATCGGTTTTCTTTGGCTAGCATTAATCCCCAGCGAATCCGGCGGCAGTTGGGTATTTCGATTATCCACATCACGCGCCACTTTTTTGGCAATCATTTTTATCTTTTTGGGGATTAGTATATTCTTCACGATCAAAGCATATAGGAATAAGAATTGGATCAATAAATTATTCCATTCCTTGGATACCTTATTTCAGAAAGATGGTCATCGCACGAGCGGGTTGGTGATTGCGCTGGCTAGCGTATGCATCGGTGGATATGTGCTGTATGAATCATTTTCCACAACCGATTTATACATCCGTGGATATTTTTCACGAATTGCACCAGCCATGTTTTGGCTGACTGCGATAAGTATTCAGGCACTGCTGTACCTATGGAATGCGGATCCAGAGACACGAAAAAAACACCTTCAGCAACATGGCCTCGCTTTACTTTGTTTGCTGGTCCTTATCGTAGCAGGGTTTTTCATGCATAACTATCTATGGAAATTGGAACCCGACTCTTGGGATACGTATAAGATGTTCAACAAAGACAATAAATTTGATCTCATGGAGCAGGATATCAACGCGATTTTTAATGAGGGCGATCGTCTCCAAAAAGGCGAGAACCCTTACGCTCGCGCCTTAGATTTAGGTGAAAACCTGAAATGGAATCAAATCAATGCCACATATTTCCCAGTATTCTATATTCTTTCATGGCTGACGCAAGAATTCGGATTGGAAGATTACCTTCAATGGCTTGGGTTTTGGAGAGTTATTTTCCTATTTGCGAACTTGAGTATTCTCTATCTACTCTTTTATATTCCCTATCACCGCCATAATAATCTGGTTTTTGGAATTCTAGCAGGGACTTTCTGGCTATTTAATCGATGGACATTACATATGACAATGATTTACCATATTGATTTCATCGCCATGTTTTTCTTCTTGCTCTCCCTTGCTGCCTGGCCTAAATATAAATATCTATCGCTGCTATCCTTTGGCACGTCTTTAGCCATCAAACAGATCGCGATCTTCATGATACCTATCTATATCATATGGATTTGGCAATCCGTCGAAAATCGCTCGCTAAAACAATTTTTCACGATGCTCATGGTCATGGCAGCCATCCCTTTAATATTTTCAGCCCCGTTTATTGTCTGGAACGCCAAGGGCTTCTTCACTTCGGTTCTGATCTCCGCTACACGCATTTCCGAAAGCCATTTCGGAGTTCCCGGAGTAGATACGCTACTAGGGTTATCCGGAATTCCTGCGAAGCTGCCCATGCTTGGATTAATGATGCTCACATTTTTCATGGTTTGGAAACAGAATACCAAGCCTTTTGTTGCCGCCATGCTGATTATGCTTATCTTTGTTGATTTCAACTCCGTACTTTTCCGGCAATATATGACATGGGTTGGCCCGCTTTTCCCACTGGCGCTTTCTGAAATGTTGGAGAGGCCATTGCCATCTTAACGCTGTTATACTAGTGAACAACTATGATACTTTGGCTTTGTGGGATTTCGTGTGGTGACTCTCAGAAGCTCATACTTTTCGTGGATAGCTATTAGACTTGTTCTGATATATAGCGGAAGATTTCAGCCACAGATACCCTAAACCCGGACGAGCCGGAACCAAATTTTAACCACGAAGACACGAAGTCACTAAGATAGGATTTACGCAACTCGATAAAAAATATCCCGAAAATAGGGGTGTGGGGGGGCTTCGCCCCCCCACACCCCTATTTTCGGGCATTCTCTTGTACAAGTGCGTAAGTCCTATAAGAAAAACAAAAAACTGTTCTTCGAGTCTTTGTACCTTTGTGGTAAATATTCTTGCTTACCGTCAGAATTCGCACTATATTTCTTCATTCATTTATTTCGGAACAACTCTATTAGGACAATCTGACAGATTAGGAAACGAGGTTTCGTATGGCCTACAAATTCCCCAGCGCGGCATGGCTCGATGCGCTCAAAGAAAAACTCAATAGCGACGAAAAATACGCCCGCATCGCCAAAAATTGGGAGGGCGATATTATGTTTCATATAGAACCGGGCGGTGGTTTGACGGAACCGATTAAACTTTATATTGATCTTTGGTATGGAACTTGCCGCGAGGTCTTCGAAGTTGGTGCCGCCCAAGAAGACAAAATCAACCCGGCGTATATTCTCAGCGCGCCCTATGATAATTTTCAGCGCATTTTGGATAACCAACTCGATCCGATGCAAGCCATGATCACCCGAAAATTGCGTGTCAAAGGCAGCATGAGCTATATGATGCGCAATGTCCCCGTAGTGCTCGATTTTGTGCGGTGCGCTCAGGAAATCGACAGTGAGTATTTATAGATCCGCGATCACCGCCAGCCCTTACTCATGGATAAATCATGAAACCAGAACTCCAGACTGAATCGCTCAAAGAACTCCAAAACGCGCTAACGCATCTCGAAAAACAAACCCTGCCCATTCAGACCCGTGCCGCGCTGCATAATGCCAAGAATCGGCTTGACCAATTTTCGAGATCATTTCAGCAGGAATCGGAGCAAGGGCGGCTGGCAGCGTTATACCACGTTTCACAAAGCCTGGGGATTTCGCTCAATATCGATGAAGTCCTCACCCAGGTAATGGATGCTGTCATCCAGCTTACCGGCGCTGAACGCGGTTTTATTACGCTGGTTCATCCAGAAAGCGGCGAGCTAAACCTGCGCGCTGCCCGCAATATTCAGCAAGAAACCCTGAAACAGAATAACCTACAAGCCAGCCATACAGTGATTAAATCGGTCATCGAGAGTGGGCGGGGTATTATCACTACCGACGCGCAGGATGATCCACGTTTTGCCCGGCAGGAATCGGTCATTTTTTATGCGTTGCGTTCGATTATGTGCGCACCGCTACGCGCTCAAAACCGGGTTATCGGCGTAATCTATGTCGACAACCGCGCCCAATCGGGCATCTTCCGCCCCGACGATCTCGATCTACTCGATACATTTGCCGGGCAAGCCGCCATCGCCATCGAAAACGCTCAACTTTATACGCAAACCGATCAAGCACTGGCTGCCCGTGTGGCTGAACTCGAAACCCTCAGCCATATCGATCAGCAGCTCAATACCCGCCTGGATGTAGAACGAGTTTTGGAAATTGCGCGCTATTGGGCTGTACAAGAAAGTGGTGCTGAAAGCGGATGGGCGGCGCTCATTGCGGAGGATTCTGACAACCTGAGTTTGATTTCTATCCCTCAGGGAGATGTTTCCATCCCGGAACATCCAGAGTTGCTGGCCGCCATTCGAGAGAATCCTACCCCCATGCAGATTCCACCTAAAGACGGGCAACCCGCTCAATATATCGTCCCGCTGATCCACACCAAACATATTATCGGCGCGCTGGCGGTCATCCATCCCCACGGATTTTCAACCACATCCCAGGAATTTCTCAAACGTCTGGCTGATCGCACCGCGGCGGTGGTTGAAAATGCGCGGCTATATCAGGCCGTGGAATATGCCAACGAAGCAAAATCGCAGTTTATTTCTATTGTGACTCACGAACTACGCATCCCATTGACTTCGATCAAGGGCTACAACGACCTGCTGCGCCAGAAAATTGTAGGCGAGGTAAATGAGCAGCAATTGAGCTTCCTCAACGTGATTGGCAATAATGTCGAACGTATGTCGGCGCTGATCTCTGACCTTTCAGATATTTCGCGCATTGAGCGCGGCAAAATTCATCTGGATTATAACTATTTCGTTTTGCGCGAACGCGTGGCCGAAACGCTGACCAGTTTGAGTCACAAAATAGCAGAAAAGCGGCACACCTTGCACACCGAAATTCCCGACGATTTACCTCAAGTGTATGCCGACCCCATTCGGGTGGTGCAAATACTAACCAATTTACTTAGCAACGCCTGGAAATACACGCCAGAGGGCGGAACAATCCGCACAAAAGCCTATGCGCAAGATGGTATGGTGCATATTGAAATCAGCGATACCGGTTTGGGCATCAGTGAGGAAGATCAATCGCAACTCTTTACACAATTCTTCCGCTCTGAAGCGCCACAGGTGCGCGAACAAACCGGTTGGGGATTAGGCCTCAGTGTGACCCAACGCATGGTCGAAATTATGCATGGCGAAATTGGTTTTCAAAGCCAATTAGAAAAAGGCAGCACATTTTGGTTCACACTGCCCACGCAAGAATACAACGCTGAGCATCGCTACATATAACCCACGGGGTGAGATGTACCCCTAGCAATGGTATTGCAAAGGCTTTCGTTGGGTGCGTGCAGTTGTCATACAGTCGGGGAGGTTCATCATATATGCTTTATGATCTTTGACCATCTAAATTTCCCGGCTTATCTGATACTATTTCTTGCAGAATGGGGAGAAATCCCTTCATTCATCGCTGTTTCCTCCTTTGGCGAAGTCTCCATTGGGTACCTCACCACCCAATGGAGACTTACTCTTTAATAGCACAGGGGGTTTCGGTAGCAAAAACTTTGTGCGCGTTTTAAGATAAAAAATGGGTATGGATAGGCCACATCGGCTTATCCATACCCATTTTCTGAATCCCTCGCTTTTCGGGGAAATATCAATGTGGAGTCGTTATTTGCTCGATGGGGAGAACCACCGTAAAGGAAGAGCCTTCGCCTTCCACAGAATCCACCCAAACCCGGCCCTGATGATTTTCCACAATCGATTTGACAATCGCTAATCCCAGCCCGCTGCCGGAGATATTCTCGACAACATTACTAGCGCGATAGAATTTTTCAAAGATATGCGGGCGATCTGCTGCGGGAATGCCACAACCATTATCCAGAACGCATAGAAGAACCTGCTCGTTTTCTTCCTTGGCGCTGATAGAAATTTTACCGCCCTGAGGTGTATAACGAATGGCATTGCCCAACAGATTATCAATCACCTGGCGCAAACGCACAGAATCGCCGAAAATATTGGGTAAATGCGGCATAATATTGACTTCGAGTGTCAGTTCTTTTTCTAGAAGTCGGCCCTTCAAATTCTCCAACGAAAACTGAATCAAATTTCCAATGGAAAGGGAAACTTTACGCTCATTAAAACCTGCCTCGATACGTCCCAAATCGAGCAGGTCGTTGATGAGTTCTGTGATATTGCGCACACTGGTCTGCACGCGCTGAATGAAGTTTCGCTGTCGCTCATTAATCGGGCCGACTCGCTCCAGCAATTCAACATAGCCCAATATCGCCGTTAGTGGCGAACGTAAGTCATGCGAAACTGTGCTGACAAAATCACTCTTGATGCGATCCAGTTCTTTAAAATAGGTAATATCATGCAGGGTAATCGTCATCCCAACCCCGGGGATGGTATTCAATTGAGCATTGACGACGCTTTCGCCATCAATTTCCAGTTCGGTGCGATAAGGAAAAGTCTCATGACCATCTTTTATCAGGGCTAATAACTGGTCGTGCGAAAAGCACTCCGCCGCCGGACACGGGTATTTCAATTGTTTTGGGATTTTAAACATGGCACATGCCATACGATTCGCTAAAATTACCTGCCCGTCGGCATCTACAACGATTACACCATCTTCAATCCGCGTCAGAATGGATTCAAGTTTTTTGCGCTCCACTTCAGTACTTTCAAAAAGGCGCGCATTCTCAATCGCAATGGAGGCATAATCAGCCAATGCAGAAACCATAGTGATATGTTGTCCGTGGAAAGAGCTTTGTTGTTGGCGATTATCCACCCCCAAAACGCCAATTACTCGATCTTTAACTTTTAGCGGCACATAAAGCAAGTTCGTGACAAGATAGGATGTCTTAATTTTCTGGGGTGATTTTTCATCCAGTAAAACCGGCTTGCCTGTACGCACAACTTCTCCGGCGAGTGTGTCACTTATCGGTATACGAAAGGTGCTGACCAGATCATCTTTTAGATTACGGGCTGCGCGCATATAAAGCTCCCCCGTCGCCTCATCCAAAATCAGCAGGCTGCCCTCTTCTGCGCCGGTAATCTCTACAGCAGTATCAACAACAATTTTTAGAATTTCCTCAAGATCCAGGGAGGCAGTCAGGGAACGGCCAACATTCCCCAATGTTTCAAGCACGTTCACGCGACGGCGCAAAATATCAGTATTGCGACGGGTTCGATCTTTTACCCAGTTCTGAATACGTTCGCGACGTTGTAAGCCGCGCTGTACTGCATCCAGAATGGCATCAGGCTTCAATGGCGGTGATAGAAAATCTGAAATGCCCGCTCGAAGAGCATTGAGTTCTAGCTGGCGTTCATCAGCACTGGCAATTAATATCAGTGGAAGCGCAGGAAAAGTTTCGGTTAATTCAATCGCCGAGCGAAACCCGACCAACTCGCTTTCAACGATCACCAAATCCACGGATGAGGAGCGAATCATTGCCTTTGCCGCTATGAATTCGCCAACCTGTGTCACCTGATAACCGGCGGGCGCCAATACGCCTCTCTCTAGCAAATCTCCGGTTTGTTTATTCGCAATGATGAGAAGAGTTGTGTTATTCATACAAGAAGAGTTTACGACCCAACTTCCCTCGCTCGCGTAGAATCACGCAATGCTTTTTTGATATGTTCGAGATTCGTGCGGATATTTTGTATCGCCCTGCGCTGCTGGGCGATCAGATTGGCATCGGTTGCCATAATAACTGCCAGATGCTTTTCGATTTCCAGAATGGAGCGCTGGCATTCTTCACCGTTACCAGCCAGCATATTTCCGTTCTGACCAGAAACATCCACAACAGGTTGCGAAGAACGCGCCCGCTGTTCAACAACCTGAAACAAGCGCGCATTCATTAGCGAGATCGATGCATAATCCGACAACGCTTCCAACATGGCTTGATTGCCATCATCGAAAGGCAATGCTTTTTCACGCATAACGACCAATATACCAACGACTTCTTCCTGAGCTTTTACGGGAACTACCAGCGCCGATTTCCCCAAACGCGCAGCTTTAAAATTTTCCAATGCCGACCCATGGATGGAGAGCGTTTCGCCAGATAATGCGACCAAAGAACTAATCCCATCATCCCAAGGCTGGCCGATTTCGATGCCTTTATAATTCGGCAAATTTCGATACGCCATCAAAGCGAAATTTTTACTATTCCCCATGCGCAAATGAAGCCAGCCGCGGTCAGCTTCAGTGACAAATACAGCACCTTCTACCATGCGGTCAAATAACGTCCGCTGGTCAGTCACCGAAGTCACGGATTTACCAATGCTGAATATGGTTGTCAGGTCGCGCACCCGGCGCTGGAGTTCACGATTCGTTTGCGCAAGCTTCTCGGTAAGTCGTTCTCGCTCACGCCGCGCCCTCACCTGTTGAAGCGAGCGCTCCACTGCAGAAACCACCTCGGCTTCGCGCAGCGGCCACTTCAAATAATCAGTCGCCCCCAACCGGAAAGCCTGAATCACATCGGCTTCTTGCCCGTCTTCTGCTAAAACAATCGTCGGTACAGCCACTCCTTGCGAAGATAATGCCACCAACAAATCTTTGCCACTCAATCCCGGCAAATTCATATTCACGAGCACCACATCGGGCGAAAAACGAGCCGCTTCCTGAATGGCTTGCGATGCATTCTCAGCCACTTTGACGCGATAACCCATCGGCCCCAGCGCCTGACGAGCAATTAAATCACTGACCCTGGGATCATTTTCAACAATTAGAATGCGTTCAGCCGATGTACTCATACTCCAATATAATAGCATGGTTCATAAAAAATCGGGGGAAGTTATTTTAGCACTTTAGCACTACACTGGCAAAACTTGCGCTCTTCGGGAATGCTCCTGGTAATTATCCGCAATACGAAGCGACTCACGGCAATTATTCGAGCCCAAAGCTTAGAGTTCAATAAATCTTTGCCAAAAACGCTTGACGTAAGATGCCCGCAGCACATAGAATCAATTAATCATAATGTTCGATGCAAATTGCAGAAATAAGGACTTGCGCTCTTTTTTTGGATAATCTCCGTCTGAACTGCAAAAGCCCAAATCGAGTAGAAATAGGAAGTTCAACCATGAACAAATTAACCCAGACGCTGGTCGCCATCGTCGTCGTACTTTCAATGCTCTCCGCAGCCTGCGTTGTTACAGGCAATGTATCGACCGATACCGAGCCCGAAAAAACGGTCGAAGTGCTCGAGCCTACCCTTGAAGTTGTAAGCCCCCCCGCGCCTGCACTTGATCTACACACGCAAGAAGAACTGCTCACATCGCTTTATCAACAGGTAAACCCCGGTGTTGTAGCGATTCACGTACTCTCTTCGGATAGCACTGGCGGCGCTTCACTCGGTTCGGGTTTTGTTATGGACATGGCAGGGCATATCATCACCAATTATCATGTGGTTCAATCGGCAGCCGAGTTGGAAGTCGATTTTCCTTCTGGATATAAAACCCGCGCAGAAATTTTGGGGACAGATTCCGATTCAGATATCGCGGTGCTCAAAGTGGATGTTCCCGCCGAGGAGTTGGTACCAATTTCACTGGGCGATTCGGATCAGCTCATGGTGGGGCAGACCGTGGTGGCAATTGGAAACCCCCACGGATTGTATGGCACAATGACCACAGGTGTACTCTCCTCCCTGGGGCGCACCATGCAATCCCTGCATGAAGCGCCAGGCGGCGCTTATTTCACCGCAGGCGGCATCATCCAGACCGACGCCGCCATCAACCCCGGCAACTCGGGCGGCCCGCTGCTCAACCTGGATGGCGAGATCATTGGCGTTAATGTCGCCATTCAAAGCTCTACCTTTGACAGTTCTGGGCAGCCTGTCAACTCTGGTATTGGCTTCACCATTCCGATCAACATCGTCAAACGTGTGGTCCCCTTTCTGATTTCTGATGGGCACTATAATTACCCCTATATTGGTATTGGCAGTTTGCCTGGCGGTGATTTAACCCTCACGCAGCAAGAGGCTTTAGGACTACCGCAATCCACCGGGGTATATATTCTCGAAGTTACCAGCGGCAGTCCAGCCGAGACCGCGGGGTTGCGCGGCGGCTCATCTGATAGCGGCATGACTTATCTCCCTAGCGGAGGTGACCTGATCATTGCCATTGACGATGCCGATGTACGCAACTTCAACGACCTGATATCTTATATCTCCATGCATAAAAGCCCCGGAGATGATGTTGTGCTGACCATTTTGCGGGCGGGATCAGAAATTCAGGTAGACCTCACTTTGGGTGAACGTCCATAAACCCCCAGTTCATTAAAAAAGGAGTGGCAGTCAATGACTGCCACTCCTTTTTTTATATTTTTAAGGCGTGCGATCATAAAGCCGCCGGTAAATTGAGAAAATTTCGTATACCCCTTTGATATACCGGCGCGTCTCATCAAAACGAACCACTTCCAGGAACAAATCGGGGTCGTCTCCGGCAAGCGATTTCCAAACGGCAGCATTCCCGGGACCACCATTATACGCCGCCAGCGCAACATACAAATCGCCGTCAAAGTACTCGCGTTGTGTGCCGAGATAATCCGCCCCAAAAGCAATACTGACCTGTGGGCGGTACAGATCCTCATCGCTATATTCGGGCGGCCAGCCCTTTCGTTCGGCAATCGCGGCGCCTGTGCTGGGGATAATTTGCATCAATCCGCGCGCCCCAGCCGACGATTGTACCCAACCGGCAAACAGGCTCTCCTGACGAACAACGCTGAACAAAAACAGGGGATGCAGATGATTTTCCTGCGCCGCAGGGACAACTAATTCGCGGTAGTAACTGCCAAAACGTACATGATTAAAATAGATCGGAGCGTTCATTGTGGCGGCATCGTCCATCTGGTTGAGATCCAGTACATCGCGGGCCGCAAATATGGCCGTGCGATAGAAACCCAAATCGAGTAGATAATTGACCAGGCGGTAATTATCCATCGGATTGGTGCGCACTCCCTGCCACAACGACTCAAACTCCAGACGAGCGTCATCAACCAAACCCAAATACCAAAACTCGGTTCCGCGTATCATGCGCGCATCGGACATTAATGGTGATGGATCATTGATCTCGACATCGGTCGGGATAGCAAAGACTTCACGCATCCACGCTTCGGCTTCAACGCGCTCGTGGGCCAGGTCGTAGCCTAAATCGTAAACCAGGGGTGGAGCGAACGGTTCGCGCCCCAACAGAAAATCGCGGGCGCGTTCGCTATAGTAGCCGGTGGGGTCGGTGTTGGCGGCACGGCTGAAAGCTGCGTCAGCGGAATTCGAATCACCCACTGCCAGGTACGTTTTTCCCATCCAAAAGTGGGCTGCGGCACGGTCTTCCAAATCGGCAGACGCGCCTAAATATTGTTCGAAACTCGTCAATGCCGCGGGGTAATCCTCCAAACGGGAGAAAGTGATTCCGGTGAGGAATACCGCCTGAGATACATATTCGCTGGACGGATATTCGGGGGCAATTCGTTGCCAAATGCGTGCAGCCAACCCCAGGTCGCGGTCGCGTTCCGCTACGCGCCCGGCATCAAAGAGAAATTCCGCGGCCCGATCATGCCAGGGCGCTTCGTCCACAAAACTCAATAAGGTCTGTTGGGCAGCATTATATTCTTCAAGATAAGCCCATTGGGTATAGGCTTTTTCTTCCCAAGCATCGTCCCAGCGATCGGCCTCAGGATAATTCTGAATGATCGCATCCCAGATGGCTATGGCGGTAGCTGAGTCGCCTAAGGCGCGGTAAGCCAGGGCGCGATAATAATGGGCGCTGGCGGCGTTTTCATCGGTCGTATTGAGATACCGGTCGAAAGCGGCGATAGAAAGCGTGTATTGTCCTGCAAAATAATCAATTAGGCCGCGATCAAACTCGCTGACAGTGTAGCCTGACTCTACAAGCAAAATAAGGGATTGATAGCTATCGTAGGAAAGGGGATAATTTTCTACAGCGTCGAGATAGGCAGCGTTAGCTTGATCCAATTGCCCCAACACAGTATAGGATTGCCCCATCAAATAATCGAGAGTCGCTTTGGTGAAGTCGTTGTTGGTGCGAGTATAGATGTCTTGATAGGCTATGATGGCGGTGGCGTAATCGCCCTGAAGGTAATAGGCATTGGCGATTTTCGTTTCAACGGGCAGGCTGTCACCCAGCCGCGGAGCCGATAATGCCGCCTGATAGGCACCAATCGCTCCGGCGAGATCGCCACCAGCAGAGAGCGCATCCCCACGCCATTCGTGAACATATGCGTCGATCAACCCCGGGCGAAGGCTGAGATAGGATCCATACGCATCTGCCGCGGTGAGATATTGTTCCAGGGCAGTGTAGGCCAGGGCGCGGGTAATATGCGCGGCTGGGATTTCATCGGCATCGGGATAATCGACCAGCAAGCGCTGGAGAGTATCCAATGCGGTCTGGTATGCCGCCTGATGATAATAGGTTCTTGCCATTCCCAGCAGCGCCGCGGAGCGTATTTCGGCATCGGAGTTGTTTTGGTAGGTGCTGGAATAAGCCTGCAAGGCACTTTCCCAATCGCCATAAAAAAGCGCACGGTCGCCATCTTCAATGCTGATCGCGGGTAGCGAAAAAATCACAGGGGTGGACGTTGGCGGCAGCACGGGGTCAGCAGGCTCCGCGACTACAACCGTCGAGGGGGCTGGCAATTCCACAGGGCGGGTTTCGCCTTTCGGGAGGTTGCACCCACCCAGGCAAACCACCAAAAACAATAATAGTACTTTAGATTTATTCATAAGCAGATTTCCGAAACGAATTTCCGGCGATATTTCAAGATTTATTACATCAACGAATATGATTCGTGCGTTATTTTTGCTTCAGGGCAATTGCACCTAAATTGCTTTTCGCCGGAAATATCACCGTAAAATCACAAAGTGCGCAAAGAGTATTGAGAAATGGCTGACAACTTGATTCGAAATGGCACATTTTAGTTCAGCGCTCGTTCACCTTCATGTAGTTATTCCCATTTCTGCGCGGCCTTTGTGCACTTTCGTTCAAAAATAAGATGCGTTTGCCCTGAATCTTGCCTCCATATTACAGTAATGCAATGCTGATATGTGATATAATCAAACGGATACTTGCGCGTTAGTAGACCGCTTACGGACACATGTTGACAGCAGTGCAATTTTCATTCGGGCACGGAGGTACTTTCGATCCAGTTTATTGGAAACACCCAGCCTAACAAAATACACTCGGTTCGCGTTCGTGAACGTTAGCCGGGTTTTCATTTAACATGCGTTCCGCACAGGTTTGGATATTTCCCATCTTTATTACGTAGGATATATGGGAAATCTGGGATCGTGCTGAGAGATTGTATCCCAGAGCGTACGACAACGCAACTTGATGAACCTAAGTTGTGTTTTGTTATTACTCGTGCCTGTGCTATTATGTAGTTATAGTTTTTGCAGCCGCAAAAGTTAGAGTAGTGCAAATTATGTCAGGAGATAGAATTTTTTTATGGCAAAAGCAGAAGATAAGATTCGAGTAGACGGCACGATTACGGAAGCGCTGCCGGGAACCCAATTCAAAGTAGAATTGGATAATGGGCATGAAATTCTTGCCTACCTTGCCGGCAAAATGCGCAAGTACTATATTCGTGTGCTGCTCGGCGACAGAGTGACGATCGAGATGTCCCCTTATGATATGACCCGCGGGCGCATTGTTTATCGACACAAAAAATATACACCACGGTAACCCTGCCTGTCGGTATTTTTGGCGTTTATGAGAACTATAATTAACGATCAGATTTTAGATTCGCTGGATGACGGCGACAGCCAATACTCGGCTTTGGGGAAGCTGATTGAATTGGGCCGAACACAAGGTTTTGTCACGTATGATGAAATTTTGCGTCATTTTCCTGATGTAGAACAAGATGTCAGCCAACTGGAAGAAGTATTTGCCGCGCTCTTGAATGCACAGATTCCATACGCGGATAGCGACGATATGGAACTGCCCGATGATACGGAATTGGATGACGACTTTCAAGAAGAGCGCGCTCCAAAAGCAACTCAAGAAGATCGTCTTGCAAATATTGATACCAAAGATTTGCTCGGCCTTTACTTTAAAGACGCAGCGCATGTTCCCCTATTGACCGGGGAAGAAGAGTTAAGACTTGCCAAGCAAATTGAGCGCGGTCGCAAAGCGCGCCGCAAACTTGCCAAAGGGGATGTTGCCCCGGAGGAGCGAGCCAAATTATATACATATATTAGCGGTGAATGGGAATCTGTTGAGCATCTGATAACAGCCAACACACGCTTGGTTATCAGCGTAGCCAAAAAACATATGGGACGCGGTGTGCCCTTCATTGATTTGATTCAGGAAGGCAATATCGGCCTGATGCGCGCCGCCAAGAAATTCGACTATAAGCGCGGCTATAAATTCAGCACCTATGCCACCTGGTGGATTCGCCAGGCCGTTACACGCGCGATCGCTGATCAGGGGCGCACCATTCGTATCCCTGTGCATATGGGTGATCAGATTTCGAGATTATTCCGCACGCAGCACAAACTAAAACAAGACCTTGAGCGCGACCCAACCATCGAAGAATTAGCGGATGACCTTCAAATTCCACCTGATAAAGTGCGCTATATGTTCCAGGTGGCTCGGCGCCCGTTATCGCTAGAAATGCCGACCACTATCGAAGGTGACGCTGTTCTCGGCGATTTCATCGAAGACGAAGAAACACCTTCACCTGACGAAACTACCACGCACCAAATTCTACGAGAACAACTCGAAGAAGTAATGGAAGAGCTTCCAGCACGCGAAGCCCGAATTTTACGGTTGCGCTATGGTATCCCCGATGGCAAGAGCCATACCCTGCAAGAAGTCGGTAATAAAGTTGGTGTTTCGCGTGAACGCGTGCGCCAGATCGAAGCCCAGGCTCTGCGACGTCTCCGCCGCCCTGGCGTGCGTCGAAAACTGCAGGATTTTCTAGGGGCCGTTCAGGTCAGTTCGAATTCCTAATCCAATTTTTAACAGACCGAAAACAGGAGGTTGCGGGGTACGCCCTCCTGTTTTCAGAATAGCACGACAGCGAAAAATATTACGAAAACCAACCACAATACAAATTCAGATAACAGGGGGCTAAATCGGGAACTATTCGCATCTAAAACGGTAGCATTATGACGAGCGATTTCTTCAAAGAAACCACAAATCATCCTTTCTCCCACTCCGCGCATCAAGCCGATTACGATGCCGATTCTTCCCACAGAACAGCCTACAGTCAAAAAGATGATGATTGGGTCGCGGCACAAAATTATTATCAAAACGGGGAAATGTTTGAGCTAAAAGTGATCGACCAAAACCGCGGCGGGCTGATCGTACTATTCGGTCAACTTCAGGGCTTTATCCCCAATTCGCAAATTCCAGGCTTGGCCCCCGGCAAACAAGACGAAATCAAACATCGCAAGATTGGTACGCTTATTCCCGTAGTTGTCATCGAAGCCAACAAAACTCGCAATCGTCTCATCTTCTCCGCAAAAACCGGAGTTCAGGAAGAAACCAGCGAGTGGGCGCCCAATCTGGAAGTCGGCCAGATTCTGACCGGAAAAATCGTCAATCTGGTTGAGTTTGGCGCGTTTGCCAACATTGGCAACGGAATCAATGGGTTAATTCATATTTCCGAGCTATCCTGGCAGCGCATCGAAAGCCCGGCTGAGGTTGTAAAAATAGGCGACCGCATCAAAGTACGCGTTCAGGCTATCGACCACCAACGCGAGCGCATCAGCCTGAGCCATAAAGCCATCAGCCCTGACCCCTGGATCGGTATTGAAAAACGCTATAAAATTGGCGATCTGGTAGAGGGTATTATCACATCGCAACGCAAATTTGGTATTTTTGTGAAATTGGGTGCGGGCGTTGAAGGCCTGTTGCACCAGAGTGAAATTCCCATCGGCGGCAGCCTATTACCACAAGATGCCATCAAGTCCGGCGCAAAAATACTGCTGCGTATTAGCAATATTGAAGTGCCGCAACAACGCATCAGCCTCAGCTTGCAACAAGTGACAATCGATGAACAAATTTCCTGGCTGATGCACCAAAAGTTTTCCTAATCGCAAAAGAACCAAAGGGTTTCCCTTGGGAGGGTGATATGACCCCTGAAGACTCAACTCCAACGTTTGGGCAGCGAATGATAAACCTGATTCGCTTTGTGGTGCGCCTGCTTTTCACGCTGATTGTTGCCATCGGGCTGGGAGCCGCGGTCTATTATGCCGCAGCGTTTGGGGTACCAGCGTTGCGCGAGCGTTATATTCAACCCGTGGAGGAGAATACCCAACGCATCGCTGATCTTGAAGCCCAACAGCGGCAGTCCCTGGAAGCGCTCACCCAGCAAATTGAAAGCTTGCACACGCGGCTGACCGATCTGGAAATCCAAAATGATCGCGCCAAAGCACAAGTCGCCGAACTCGAAAACAATCTTGCCGCCGCGAAGAGCGTCCAGGCAACCCAGGCCGCTGCGCTGACAACCCTGGCTCCCATGCCTGCCGTTCTCGCTGAAACCCAAAACGAATTATCTCAGGTCTTGACCACCCTTGAAGATTTATCCGCGGGGATCGATACCTACGCTCTCAATATCGGAACCTTGCAAACAGAAAGCCTGAATAATACAACGCGCGTGGTTCAGATGCAAAACGAACTTCAAATGTTGCGTCTTATGGAAGCGCTGACGCGCGGGCGTCTCTTTATTTCACAGGGAAATATCGCCCAGGCCGAGAACAGCATCCACGCCGGGCTGATGGCCGCAGACAAGCTCAGTGAAACTGCACCTGGCTATCAGATGGCCGCATTGAAACAAGTGCGCGATCAACTGCAAAATGCGCTGGAATATCTGGTACTTTCACCGCTTCGGGCCGCCGACCAACTCGACGGAGCCTGGCAAATTACCCAGCAAGGGCTGCCCGACAAACCCAGCCCCACGCCGGAGGCAGAATCCACAACGCAACCAGCACCCAGCCCTACCCCCAGTCCGACGATCACGCCGGAGAGTTAATCCATATTCAATCATGGAAATTTCACCCCAAAGAGACGTATTCGTGTCTTTGGATGAAGGTTAGGAGTATCTCATGCCCGGTATTGTTTGCGCCGTCCGAGGCGGGCCAGCCAGCCAGCCTACCATCCACAAAGCAATCACACTTGCCGAAGAAACCCGGCAAACGATCTATTTCTTATACGTGGTTAATCTGGATTTTTTGAGTCTAACTGCAACCAGCCGCGTGCATGTAGTCGCCAAAGAAATTCATCAGATGGGCGAATTTATTCTACTCGCCGCGCAGGCTCAGGCCACCAAGCATAATGTCGCTGCGGAGGCTGTGGTGCAGCACGGGCAAGTTCGCGAGGAAATTATTAAACTGTGCAATGAGATCAAAGCCGATTATGTAATTTTGGGGCAGCCGCGCGGGCAAAACGAAGTAGATACGTTTACACAGGATCACATGCAACAGTTTCAAGCGCAAATTGAGCAAGAAAGTGGGGCAAAAGTGGTTTTGGCCGAGGATATTCCGCAATGATCCGATATGCGAATATACGGCGCACCCTTTTTTCCGCGCTATTGCTGATCGGCGCGCTGGCCTTAGGATGGCCGAAATCCAGCGGATTGGCGCAAGACAGCACCGCGCTCGGCACGATATTCGGACGCGTGCTCGATGAGCAGGGTCAGCCCGTAGAAGGTGCAACGATTATTCTGCAATTGACGGGAATCATTGACCCAGTGCTGCACACCGCCACACAGAGCGATGGCAGTTTTGCGCTTACTCTGCCAGCATCCATTGAGATTACATCGTCGGCTGAGACTCCGGCGGCACTGCAACCCCTGGCCGGACTACTTGGCGAAACAGTGCTCTTGCGGATCGAACGTCCCCACTTTGATTCTGCCGAAATCCAGCTCGATGCAGCAAGCGTGCAACGCATCCAATCGGGTGCTGCGGTTGAAATATCCGCCATAACCCTGGTGCGGAATGTCGATCTGGCATTCTGGATCGCCACGGCGATTTTCATTGGCGTACTCTTGTTAATTGCCACCGATAAACTTCATAATACATTAGCCGCTCTGGTTGGCGCGTCATTGGTGCTGATCATCAGCTATTTGGGGCACCCAATTTCGGAACATCTCTATATTTTCGATTTCACCGACTCGTTGAAATATATCGACTGGAATGTAATCTTTCTGATCATGGGCATGATGATCGTGATTGCTGTGGTCGAAAATACGGGTATTTTCCAATGGTTGGCTTTCTTCGCGTATCGCATTTCTGGCGGCAACGTCTTTATCTTGTTGCCAATTTTGATGCTGATCGCGGGGATCGCATCCGCATTTTTGGACAATGTCACCACCATGCTGCTGATGACACCGATCACCATCCAGATTGCCATCGCATTGGGCATTAATCCACTGGCCTTTTTAATCCCAGAAGTGATGTCCTCCAACGTTGTCGGTATCAGCACGCTGATCGGCACGCCCACTAATATCTTGATCGGTTCGTATGCCCATATTTCTTTTCGCGATTTTTTGACCAGTCTGACTCCCGGCGTGCTGATGGCATTTGGCGGGTTACTCTTATACAGCATATTGGTCTACCGTAAAGAGCTGACGGTGGCCAGTGAGGCTTCGCCAATGCTTCTGGAGCATCTCGCCGAGCGGGGGCGCATCACTCAGCCAGAGCACCTAAAAAAAGCAGGATGGGTCGGCCTGGGGATGCTAATGCTCTTTATTTTTGGTGAGAATATTCACCTGCTGCCTGCAGTGACCGCACTGGTAGGTGCCACCACGCTGATGGTGTGGATCAAGCCCGATATTGAAGAAATGATTGAAGCCGTCGATTGGACGACGCTGGTCTTTTTTATGGCTTTGTTTATGGCGGTGGGCGCGATTCAGGAAGTCGGTCTGATTAGTTTTATCGCCGTATTCATCGGACGAATGGTCGGCGAAAACCTTGTCCTGGCGATGATCGTCGTGACCTGGTTGAGCGCTATTCTCTCGATGGTGATCGCCAATATTCCCTTTACGGCGGCCATGCTGCCAGTAATTGGATTCCTCACCGCAACCATCCCCGGCGCAGAGAGCAAAGTTCTCTTTTTCTGCCTATCCGTTGGCTCGGCAATGGGTGGCAATGGATCATTGATTGGGGCATCGGCAAATATGATTACTTCGGGCATCGCCGAACGCGCCGGATATTCGATCAGCTATATGTATTTTCTCAAAAAAGGATTCCCAGTGTTACTAATTACCGTAGGTATTGCCACACTGTGGTTGTTATTCAAATTTTAGCAACTGCTCAGGCTCTGGCCTTGGCAGAAACATTCCGTAGCAGGTGATGATGTCGGAACAAAAAATTAAATCAATTATCTGTGCCGTATATGGCAAACCTAGCAGCCGCACCACCATCAGCCGCGCCATTGACCTGGCACTGGAGTACAATGCCAAACTAACCTTCGTCCATGCCATTAACGCCGAATTTCTCAAATCATCCACCCCGGCGATGATGCCGCTTAAAACCGTGTACAAGCAGCTCCACGATATGGGGAATTTCGCCATGATGATGTTGATGGACCGCGCAGAGCGCCGCGGCGTTTCGCAAACCGATTACCGGGTACGTGAGGGAAATGTGCGCGAGCAGTTGCTATTGGCTGTACAAGAACTGCGGCCCGATATTCTGGTAATTGGCAAACCCACATCCCTGCTTGGCGAATCGGTTTTCAAGGAACAGCCCCTCAAAGAATTCATCGACCAGATTCAACTTGACATGGGTATCCAAATTGAAATAGTTGAACCGGAAACAGCATAGAATCCACGGCGAGACGCAAACGTAAAGGCGATCTGCCTGTTTCTTCGCGTTCCGCGCGGGTGAAAAAGAAAAATTATGATCACAACTGCATTAATTGTCATTTTGCACGAACCAAATCTCTTACCCAGGCTGCTACGCGCCTGGGACCGTGCCGGGGTTCCCGGTGTCACCATTTTGCCTAGCATGGGCGGATTCCAGGCTCAAAAGCAAGTTCACCGCGGCGGGCTTAGCGGCCTGCTGAATATGTTCACCCCCGAAGAACCCGGGCAGCGCACCCTGATAAGCCTGATTGACGAAGCTGAAATTCTCGAGCGCGCCATCTCAGAAGCCGACCGAGTTGTCAAAGGTTTCGATAGCCCACGCAGTGGCATTCTGTTCACCGTGCCCATCGGCAACGTCTTGGGGTTGCAAAAATGGCGGCACGCACCGCCTACCCCCGAAATCGACGATCACCCCCAAAAAGAGCCTTCCAACTTATTGAAATGGTTCCATGAAGATATCAAAGAAACCTACGGGCGTGAAGCACTCATCGATTGGTCCGGCCAACGCCACAGGCAAATCGGCGAAATTCTCCACACCCTCGATCTGGATCCCATCATCGCCAGGGTGGATACGCCGCTAAACGAAATCTTGATCCGCATGTTGCGCAACCCAACAGTCTCGCTGATGTGTGTGGTTAACACCGAAGATCGCTTAATGGGTATTATTTCCACAAATGTGCTCGCCGAAGTTATGTTGGCGCCGATTGTGCCTGAGGCCTTCGTTGACGAGCATGACGGCTACCACAAAGCCCTGAAATATTCGGCACCGGATCAAACTCTGCTGGCCGCCGATATTATGCATGAGCCGGTATACGCCCATACCACCGCCAACCTGGCCGAAACCTACCAGCGCATGCGAGAAAAAAATCTGACAGAATTACCTGTCGTCGATGAGTTTTATCACGTTGTCGGGCATATCAACTTGTTAGAGTTGCTGGCGGCGTGTTACCCGGAACACATCAATGAATGAAGCAAGAGATGGGGTCTCTGGGAATCCCCGTGGTAGTAGTCCAGATTTAGGGGTTTCTCACGGC
>ERZ890953.418-NODE-418-length-24978-cov-4.979697_pt1 | contig 24978 bp, 22 predicted proteins | sample MGYA00521264_ERZ890953 | MGnify/ENA primary metagenome ERZ890953 (study PRJEB32303, sample SAMEA104408629) | aquatic metagenome | biome: Brackish water; feature: Chemocline; material: water | place: Baltic Sea | collected 2014-10-26T21:54:00 | depth 200 m ...
CCAATTTTGCTTGAGCCGTTGGAACGCGGGCTTGCAGATGTCGTGTATGGTTCGCGCTTCAAGGGCGCACGGATGTCGAGAGTGCACTTGTATTGGCACCAGATGGCGAACAACTTGCTCACTTGGGCCTCGAATATGTTCACCAATCTGAACCTCACCGATATGGAGACTTGCTACAAAGTTTTTAGGGCGGAGGTGCTGGAAGGTATGGATTTAAAATCGAATCGTTTCGGATTTGAACCTGAAATTACCGCCAAGATCGCGCGCAAGCGTTTGGATGGGAAACGGGTACGGATCTACGAAGTGCCCATCAGCTACTATGGCCGTGATTATGCCGACGGCAAAAAAATTGGCTGGAAAGATGGCGTGGCAGCACTTTGGCACATTGTGCGCTACAACGTGTTTTCCTAAGCCCGCTCTGATTTACTTGCATTGGGGTGCGCTGCGTAGTGGGCCGCGCGCCGGAGCTACCACCAGTTCCACCGCGCTAAGCCCACGTTGTTGTAAACCTTGCGCGGCCGCAGCCAGCGCCAATTGGGGCGTATTATTTTTTAACGATAAATGCGCGAGCACCAAAGTTTTTAAACCATGCGGCGCCGCTGCCGCAAGGAACTCGCTGGTTTGATCGTTGGACAAGTGACCAAGATTACCGCCGACGCGCTCTTTGAGTGCCATGGGGTATGGCCCTCGAGAGAGCATCTGTTGATCGTGATTGGATTCCAGCACGAGCGTTTCTATGCCATCCAAAAGACCGGCTTCTTGTAGCACTTCCGTACGCCCTAAATCAGTGAAGTAAGCGGCGCGTTGGCCGTCAGCCTCGAAAATAAAACCGAAAGTGGGATCAGCATCGTGGGGAACTTCCACTGGGGTAATCAGCAACGGTCCAATTTGAAAACTACCGCGGTCTGCGATGGCTCGAAACTCGACATTGCGGCGCTGAAGTTCCGCCCAACCCGTACGCGTATTGGTTCCCAGCGCGGCTTCTGAAGCGTATAACGGCGCGCGGGCGCGGGCGGCCACCGGCACAATGTTGGCGGAGTGATCGCTATGCCGGTGGGACAAAAGTACTGCATCCACGGAAGTGAGCGCTAAACCCACCGCCTCGGCGAACTGGCGTGCAGTGCGTTGGGCAATCCCACAATCCAAGCAAACGGTGACTTGATCGGTGCCGGAACCAGCGACAATGAGGCTGCAATTGCCTGTAGAACCGCTTGCTAGAGTGTAAAACCTCATGAAGTCTTCAAGATTAGCCGCCCGCAGCCTATAATGCTCCTATGAACTCGCTGCAGCGATTCGCTTGGATACTCCTCGGACTGATGGTCCTGCTAGGAGTTGCCCACGCCCCGCTGCACGCCGATGCCGATCGCTGGGGTGAAGAGTGCGGCCAACTTGCGTTGTGTTCCGGAGCGGTGGTGTTGTTGTTCACGGCGGTTGCGCCGTTATTTCAGCGCTTTTTCACGCCGTTGCGTTTGCGGGTCATGGTGGAGCTGCGCGCGCCCTTCTCTCTGGCGCAGTCTGTCTACGGCAGTCGCGGTCCTCCCGTTCACTAGTTTGTCTGTTTTCTGTGTGCACTTTGCGGTGCACCTTCCGGCTGCGTGCAGCCTAAACGACTTACTTCAGGATTACCATGTACTTGCATGAATGCGTAGCTACTTTTGTCGCGCTTTGTTTTTTCTCTCCATCAGTTCTTGCTCAAGAACTGGAACCAAAGGTCATCGATTCAGAAACTGCTTTAGCAGATTCCATGCTGCAGGGAGCGTTCCCTGGCTCCATGTCTGGGCGTGGCGGAGGCTTTACTTCGCGCTTTGACCCAAGCTTCAATCCTGCCATGGGTGTATTTTTTGATGGTTTGGCAAATTGGAGTGGCGCGAGCGGCAGCGGGGTTGACAACTTTGATTTTCGTACGGTCGAACTCAATTTGGCTAGCCGGATTGACCCTTTCGGCTGGGCGTATATGGTTGCACCTTTTGAAGACGGTGATTTTTCGTTGGAAGAGGCGGTGCTCATCATGGATCAACTGCCTGCCAACATGAGTTTAAAAGTGGGCAAAATGCTCAGTGATTTTGGCAAGTGGAACACCTTGCATTTGCATGATAAACCGTTCACGTTTGAGGATGGAGTGCGCGATGAGTTCTTTGGCGGCAACTTAAATATGACCGGAGTCGAATTGCATCAATGGACTGGCTGGGGAGATTTGCCAGTACGTTGGTCGCTGGGTATGGCTTCTTCCTTCCAAGGAGAGGGTGATTTCCAGTCGGGGGTAAGGGATAACCGCGGGTGGCAGGAAATGGCGTTTAACGGCCGCTTGACTACCCAGCAAGATTTTGGCGATAACGGTTCTTTGCAATATGGAGTTAGTTTTTTCCATACCCCGAAGGGTTTAATAGAGCAGCATGATCACAACGCCGATGCTGTAATCGACCACAGTTTTGGGCTTGGTCAAACCACCGCCGCCGTGGACTTTACGTTGCGCGATGTAAATGCCACCACGCGTACAGCGAATACTCTTTCTATGGAGGTTTGGCGCAATAGTCGAGAAGCGGTCGAGTTTAGTTCCGATGTCATCAGCAACCACGATGCCAACGGCTTGTGGGGGTTTTACCAGCATAGTTTTAGTCCCTTTTGGTCCGCTGGATTACTAGCCTCCTGGTGGCAAGACGCCACTAATCAGCAGTCAGCGCAATGGTTTTCCGCTGCCGAAGCTGGGGCACAACGGGCACTGTTCGTCACCCGCAATTTTTCCGAGTTCAACCGCCTGAGGTTGCAATTGACAGAAATGATGCCCACCGATGGCGGCCCCCTTTGGTCACTCTCTCTGCAATGGTCTGTCATTCTCGGCAGCCACAGTCACGCAATGGATTGGTAACATGAATTTTTCCACACGCAATTTGAAAGTGAGTTTGATGATCTTGGTGTTCATGGGCCTTCCAACCATGTTATTCGCACAAGAAAAGCTAAACATCATCGCTACGATTCCCGACCTCGGTAACTTGGTGGAAATCATCGGTGGCGATCGCGTCGCTGTCGAGGTGCTGGTAAAACCTGGTTCCGATCCGCACTCTGTTTTGCCGAAAGCCTCGATGCTACTGAAACTGTCGCGCGCGGATGGTTTGGTGGTGATGGGGATTGATTATGAACATGCTTTTTTGCCGGCAATGCTTGAAAAATGCCGCAACGCCGCAATCTCCCCAGGGGCAGTTGGGTATATGAATGTGGGCGAACGAATTGAGGTACTGGAGGTTCCAAAGAGTCTCGATCGCGGAGCAGGTGCCGATTTACATCCTCGCGGCAATCCGCATTATAATTTAGACCCCGAGAATGGCCGGATTATGGCCGCGGCCGTACGCGATCTGTTGCAGGCCATGGACCCGGCTTGCGGCGCTGCTTATCAACAACGGTGGGAAGTTTGGGATGAGTTGGCCAAGGAAAAAATTGTCGAGTGGAAGAAATTGATGGAGCCACTGCGCGGCAGCAAGATTGTGGTGTATCACAACTCCTGGCCCTATTTCACGAAGTTTTTTGGCTTGGAGGTGGCGGCATTTGTAGAGCCGAAACCGGGCATTTCGCCCAGTGCTGCGCATCTCATTCAAGTGCGGCGCATCATTGAGGAGCAGAAAATCCGCGTGATTCTGATGGAACCTTGGTATAGCGCGGCCAGCATCAAAAATTTGCGTGCCGAAGGTGTACAAGTACTGCAGCTTTCCACTGCCGTCGGTGCGCGCAAAGACTCGCAAAGTTATTTGCAAATGATGGATGCTCTGGTCAAAGATTTGCGTGTAGGTTTCGGCATCCCCATCGCGGAGGAACAGTGAGTTTGCTGCACTTCACCGATGCGGCTTTGGGCTATCCAGGAAAGAGCGTGCTGCGTGCCGTCAATGTCGAAATTTCTGCCGGTGATTTCCTAATCGTTGCCGGTGCCAATGGATCCGGCAAAAGCACCTTGCTGCGCACGCTCATCGGCGCCTTGCCGTTAGTGGCCGGAACCATGCTTAGCCCAGCTGATTTACGCATTGGTTATGTGCCGCAACAAATGACGCTGCCAGCATTCTTCCCGGTCACGGTACTGGATGTCGTGGCGATGGGAACTTGGCGTCGGGCCAAAGCCAAGGAGCACCTCAAACGTACCGATGCCGCCGCCGCACTGGATTTGATTGGACTAGGCCCGCGCGCGCAGCAATCCTTCGCGCAATTATCGGGTGGACAAAAGCAGCGTGCACTGTTGGCGCGAGCCTTGGTTTCTCATCCTAATTTACTCATTCTCGATGAGCCGATTTCAGGAGTCGATGAAGCGGCTGCCGCCGTAATCGTGCAAGTCCTTGCTGAAAGAGTCCAGGCTGGGGTGGCAGTGGTCATGGTCACACACCAACCTTTGGCGCTGGCCGACGTCGCCAGCAGAGCCGTGTTGGTGCATGACCAAAGTGTTGAGGAGATTCCGGTGCAGGAAATGTGTAGTCTCGAGGGGGTGGCCAGATTATGGGCTTGATAGAAAACTTTGCGCTCTACTGGGAGATGTTCGCAACCAGTTTTTTGGCATCTCTTTTGGTGGGGGTGGTGCTCCCGCAAATTGGGGGCATGATGTATCTGCGCCGAGAATCCTTCGTTGGCATTGCGGTTCCGCAGTTTGCCGCAGCTGGTGTGGCCCTGGGATTGTATTTGTTGCCGCAGTTTTCAGGTTTGCAAGAAAGTTTTCTCGAGCACGGCCACCCTCCGTTGGATTACTTGCTAGTTTTTGCGGCTGGTGCCGCATGTCTCAGCATGTGGCTGTTCAGTTGGGTGCTGCGTCGCCAAAGCGGTGAACCCGGGGCGTTTTTGGCGGGTGCTTTTGCCACCGCAGCCGCACTTGCCATCGTTTTTTTGGATGCGGCTCCAGCAGGAAATAATCTCGCAGAAACTGTGTTGCGAGGTGCGGTTTTGTTGCTGGATCATCATGGTTTGTGGTTGCTTGGTGGGGTTTGTATGGCCGCATTTCTATTTGTGCTGCTGGCTCGCCGCACTTTGCTAGCCACGGCCTTCGACCGTGACAATGCCATCGCCATGCGTTTGCCGGTAGCGACTTTGGAACTCCTGCAAATGATGTTATTTGGCTTGGTGATTGGTGCTGGCGTCATGACGGTTGGCCCCATCCTGGTGTTCGGCTTGCTTTTTTTACCACCGCTTGCTGCCGCCGCTCTCACCAAGAGCCTGCGCGCCTTTCAGTTTCTGCTCTCGATTTGCGGCGCCCTTGCCGTTTTCATCGCCTGGCCATTGTCGATTGATGCCGATCTCCCGTACGGTCCAAGCGCGGTCATCACAGCTGCGGCTTTAACCCTCCTCGCTTTGACCCTAAAGAGACTGTTGCGACGAGATTAAGCAACTGCCCGGCTTGCAGCAGGTAGAATGCCGAGTGGCCATGCCGCTTACGGTCTAGCCAAATGTCAATTCAACATGAGTAACCTCTGGTTTTACGCCCTCGACGGCACACAGCACGGCCCCATGCCCACGGAGGAGCTCCAGGCTCTCTTGGGCACCAAGCTTCCTAAATCCACTTTGGTTTGGTCCGAGGGAATGGAGTCTTGGGTGGCTGCGGAAAAAGTGGAGGAATTGGTGGGCTTGGTGGCACACCCTCCGCAGCCACGTTTGGTGGTGCAGCCGCGTGTGCCACAACCGGTGGTGGAAGCGGAAGGCTACGGTGGCTCTAGTTCGGCGCGCGCGAACCCCGCGCAGCGGAATTCCCCGCCAGCAACGAGTTATAACGACAGCCTAGTCCGCGGCCGTCAGGCGTGGGCACGTTTTTTTGCCCGCAGCATCGATGTCACCCTTTTTTATGTGCTCTGCATCACTTTGCTAGGCGGCGAAATTATCGGTGGCAATATGGCCACGCTTTTTATTCCAGTGATGATGCTGTGCATGATTCCGGTCGAAGCCTGGTGCTTGTCCCGCTGGGGCTTGACGCCTGGAAAGTGGGTTTTTCGGGTGCGCGTTGTGCACCAGGATAATCGTTACCTCACTTTTGAAGAAGCCATCCGCCGTACTTTGAAGGTTACGATTTCCGGCATGGCACTAGGTTTTCTGTTGTTGCAAACGCTCTTTAACGTCTTGGCCTACAAGGAATTCGTGGCCACCGGCACCACCAGTTGGGATCGCAAATATCACTCGGTGGTGCAGTTTGGCGCGCGCACTTCGATGCACACCGGCATCGCCATTCTGATGGTCGTTCTATTTATGCTGTGGCTAAACACCATGAATAGCGCCGCTGGAGCCTTGTAGACAGCACCATGTAAGCTGGGCGCTTCAGGAGCGTGTGATTCTCTAAGGTTTTTGGGCGCGCTCATGCCACCACTGCACTCGGCGTGCGGCTTCGCTTGGATCCAAGCCTGGCGGCATCACTACTGCGCCCATGGTTTCTGCAGGTGCGCTTAACAGCCGCAGGGAATAACGAGCTTCTGGGCTGAGTGGCGTTTGTGACTGGAGTAATGCAGTAAGCTCGGCGTTCACCCGCTCATCGGCGCAACGCAACAGCGCATCGGCAGCGGCAGTGATTTCTTCCAGATTGCCTGTACGCAACCACGGCAGCAACAAATCTTGCATGCTACTCAAGCCACTCGCACCCATGGCTTCCATGACGCGCGGGCGGAGGTCTGGGGAATCCAGTGCGGCACCGTAGGTTACGGCCAAGTTCGCGTTTTGCTGCTGGGCCCACAGACCAACGGGATAACCAATCCAGGCCAGGGTTTGGAGCGCGTGTTCGCGCACATAACGGTTTTCATCAAAGATCGTTTGTTGCAGCGACTCAAACACCCAGTTAGGCAGGCGCGTGTATACAAAACGCGCATCATCAACCGGACGCAGCGGCTGGGAACGTAGCCGCGTCATCATGCGCCAGAGTTCCGCGCGTTGAGCATCACTCGCCGCAACGGGCTCCACATCGGGTAACTGCCGGAACTTAAGCCAATACGCTTGTACTTCCAGCAGCCGTTGCCAATTGCGATCGAAGTCGTCGCTAGCTTGCCAAGCCGAACTGGGCGGCAAAAAAGCCAAAGCCTGCATGGCGCGAAAACGTGCCAAATCAACGGCCTCTTGATTGGCGCTATTTTCAGCACTGAGAATGTTGTGGATGGCATCCAGACCGGCGCCCGAACCATATTTTAATAGCGCCAACGCCAAATCCACATTGGCCAGCCAATCTTTTTCGTACTTCAAGCGCAGAGTCAAGCGGGGCAGCATCGCGGCATCGCCACGCGCCCGCAGCCAGGCGTAAGCGCGCGTTTTATCGACGCTTTCCGCAGTGAGGTCTTCCACCACGGCAAGCAAAGCCGCAGTGAGCAATAAGGGATCTGCATCTTCCAAACGACTGCGGAAACGCCCCGCCATTTGGTCGCTCCCTTCGGCTAGCTCCATGGCTTCGAGAAAATCATCGCGGTCGTCAGCCCTTACTTCTGGCAGTCCTTGTTCGGCATAGATTTGCAAATGGTCTTCCACCACCGCGCTCCAAACAGGTGCAGGGTTGTTGGTGCTAGGGGCCATGCTTGGTTTGGCACAAGCACTCACACACAGGGCTCCAAGCAGAGTGAGCGCAGCCATGCCGAGGGGTGCGCTGGGCTTCATGATTGCAGCACCAAACGCACGAGTTCCTGGGCTTCGTCATCGGGCATGTAAGGGTTGGTGCGGTAAAGCAAACGCACTTCCGCCGTTTGCGTATCACTATTTTCCATGCCGTCCGCAAGCGGCAAAATAAATTGCTCGGTAGCTCCCGCTGGCAATTGCGTATTCACCAAATCAGTTTCATCACGGTAGGGATCGCGGAAACGATGAACCGCAAGCCATGCTCCCCAGCTGCCGTCGGCTGCCGCCCAGCGCACTTGCAAATCCGCTGCGCGGGAGCGTTCGTCGGTGGGGAAGTTGTGTCCTGCGCCATGGTTATACACAGAGACCCAAGCACCCTCAGCATTTCGCCCCACTTTCATTTCGACAGCACTCTGCAGGGCGGCCAAATCATGGGAAGCGGGGAAAGCATGATTGCGCCCCTGGCGACCACCTTGGCGAAAATTCGTAGGCATGTGGCAATCGATGCAGCCGTTGTTCTGTAATGCCGCGGGGGCGGCGCGCCATTGTTCCACTGTTTTATGTTGGTTATGACAAGCAGCGCAATGCTCCACCGATGCCATCCGCGCGGAATACCTTGGTCGGCAGGGCGCATCCAATTTCGCGGACGGATTCTTGGTGCCCACGCCACCTTCAGGATGCGCATGGCAAGTCAAACAATCCACCCCGAGAGCGCGTTCGCTTTGACGCGCAAGCACCCGCTCGCCAGGTTGGAAAGACAGCACCGGGCGTGGTGCATGGCACGCGATGCATTCTTGATTGGCGAAGTCATTCGATAGCTTACGCACTTCCGGATTTTCAAAAGCAAACTGGTGATGCGATTGCTGCCACTCGGCCGCAACCCCCGCATGACACTCTAAGCACTGATTGGAAGACAATAACCGCAAAGGTTCAGCATGGCTCGGTGGCTTCAAAACCCATACCAGGACCACCAAACCCGTCACTGCGATTGCGCCCGAAAATACCGCTTTCAAATGCATGCTAAGACTCCATCGACAAGGCGCAGTTGGGAGCCGCCCAGACGCGTTGCTTCTTCAGGGTCATGGGTGACTAGAATGACGGCAGCAGAAGTTTGGTCGAGCACTTGCTCCAGCAACTCAAAACCGGCATGCCGGGCGTCGGGATCCAAGCTCGCAAAAGGTTCATCCAGCAAAAGTAACTTGGGCTCCATGGCCAGAGCGCGTGCAAAAGCGAGGCGTCGGGCTTCTCCTCCCGAAAGCTTGCCGGGTTTACGTTTGAGAAAATCACCCAGTCCGAGGGCCACCAAAACTTGGGTACTAACCTCCTTTACATGGGGCAAGCCAGCTGCTTGACGGGCATCCATGACATTTTGTAGTACATTGCGGGTTGGCCACAAGCCGAGGTCTTGAAACACCATTTGTACGCCGCGCTGCCACGGTTGCAGTTTGATTTTGGCGCCTTCGGTGGCCACCTTACCAGCCAGCCAAACGCTGCCAGAGTCCGCTGCTTCAAGCCCAGCGATGATGCGCAGCAAAGTCGTTTTGCCGGTGCCGCTAGGGCCTTGAATACTAAACCTTTGCCCCGCTTCGACGGCCAGCGAGACATGGTCTAAAACCACCCGTTGGCGGAACGATTTGGTGAGAGCGGAGAGCGCGAGTTGGGGTGGATTCATTGATCAGAAGAGCGCAAGCTTTGCCACCAGCCATGCAGCATGACCGGCAAAAATAACAGCAGGATTAAAATGAGGCCATAGGCAGCCACGAAGTTGTCGCGCGAGAAATGTAAGGCGTTGTAGTAGCGGACCGCAGCGGAGGCATTGGCCGCCGGCAACAGAATGGCGAAATCAAGTTCGCGCACGCCAAAGGCCACCACTAAGCCAGCAGCGAGCCACAGCGAAGCATGTTGGGTTCCGAGACGATAGCGAAACAGGCGCTGCAGATAACTGCAGCCAGCGAGTGCGGCATTTTCTTCGCGGGAATCAGGCACGCGACTCATGGCGTCGAGCAAAAGAAACACCGCAATGGGTAAAAAGCGTCCGGCAATCAGTAAGGCCGGCAGTAGCGAACTGGAATAAAACTGATCCAGCCACGGCCGGTTAAACATCAAAATGGAACCGAATCCTAGCGCTACGGACGGCACCAATAACGGTAAACTCACTAACACCACCAGCGGAAGTCGGAGCCAATTCTTGCAGTGCAAGAGCATGTGGGCCCAGAGTGGTGCAAGGAACAGACACAGCAGCCCAGCGAGTCCACTAAAACCGAGGGTGCGCATGAGGTCGCCGCGACCGCGATCGATACCCTCGCGGAAGGCTTGTTGGCTTACTTCTAGCCAAGTACGTTCGCTGAGTGGGCCTTGATTACCCGTTTCAAAAATTACGCGCCCCAGCGGAGCCAGTAACAACACCGTCACAATGGTCAACATGAACAGCAAAATTGGCAGGGTGAGGCGACCGGCAGAAATCGCCGTGGCATAGCGCCCGCTGTTCTTTTCATAACCCAGTTGACGTTTCAGCAAGATGGCGTTGCCCAATAAAATCACCACACCAAGCAAGACCAGCGGCAGGCTGGCAGTGGCCCCGGCGGTGAAATCAAAATTGCGCGAATGACCGAAAATTTCGGCAGCGTAGACATGAAAAAGATCGCCCACCGTTGCAAAATAATCGGGTACGGCAAAATCGGCAGCGGCAAACAAAAAAGCAAAGCCAGCGCCAATCATGGCCGGCAAAAAAGAAATCCGCAGCAACGACCCAAAGGCCAAGCGCGGCGCAATAAGCAAAGCACTTTCAAAGGAAGAAGCTGCTTGTTTGTGGAGGCTGCGTGCTGCCAGTAAGGCTGGCAAGGGCGCGTAACAAACTCCAAAAGTGAAGACCGTGGCCAGAGGGCCGGTCATGCCGGTTAAGCCAAACCATGCTTGCGCCACCATCAAGGGAGGCAGCAGGATGGGCAGCGGCATCAACAGGCGAAAAAGGCCCGCACCAGGAAACTGAAAGCGCGTGCAAAGCAGTGCATACGGCCAACCCAGAACAATCGCGAGCAACGCGGCAAGTCCGGAAATCCAGGTAGAACGCCACAATAGAGCCGCGGTACGAGCATCCAGCATATGCGCTAGACGATCAAACCGCAGCAAGGGTTCTAGAATCGGCAAGAGTGGCAACCATGCTGCAAGCAGCGTGAGCCCTACCGCCAGCGACCACCATGGGCGTGGACTGCGACCGTGAAAAACCGCAATCACTTAACGAAGGCCTCCTGGAAGGCCACTGCGCGTGCCGAAATTGCCGCAGCCACGGCCGGCCAATCGACCGCCATCACTTGGTAATCTTGGCCGGGTATTTGAACCCCTGCGGGCATCGCCACACCAACATGCAACGGAATCTGTTGGGCCACGCTAAATGCAAGTTGGGTCTCCACCTCGACCGATAAAATATAGTCTAGAAATTGTTTGGCGGCATCGAGGTTTTTGCCGCTATTCAAAATGCAAATACTATTTGGAATCAGCAGCACGCCCAGCGAGCCGTCGCCTTGTTCCAAATAACGCACGGCCACCGGGTGCCCTTGGGCAATGGCTTTGGCAGCATCATCGGTATCGGTGAAACACCACAGGAAATCGCCGTTCGTGGTGCGCCGCATGACGTCGGCATTACCGGCGCCAAACGACAAACCGGCGGCTTCGGCTGCGGCAAACCAGGAGAGCATGGCATCATTGCCGCGCTGCAGAGATAAGACCGTTGCATTGGTCAAAGTAGTGCCCGTCAGTGGTTGCGCCATCGCGCCGCCCACGGCATAGGCGGGGTTGAGGAAATCATCCAGCTTTTCAGGCACTAGGCCCTCGCGGTCGGTGCGATATAAAATCACCCGAGCCCGCGCGGCGAATCCAGTCCAGTGATGATCCGCGTCACGGAACGCAGCCGGGATACCATCCGCTGCTGGGCTTTGATAAGCAACAGTAAGGCCAGCATCTTTGAGTCGCAGGGTATGGGCGATTTCGTTGTTCCAGTAAACATCTGCACGCGGGTTGTTTTTCGCTTCGGCGATGATGCGGTTGACTAGCCCGACGGTTTTGTTGCGCTCCACATCAAATTGAGTCTCTACCGTGAATCCAGTGCGGGCCTCAAACTTGGCGATGATGTTTTCGGAAAGATCCTGATCTAAAGAGCAATAAACCACGAGATCTGGACCAGAAGACATGCCATCAGAATGGCCGCAAGCAAGGGTCAAGAGTGGTAGGAGTAGGGTGGCGCGGGAGATTCGCATCAGCAGGAATGTAGCAAGCCCCGTGCCACCTTATTCCTATGGTTAAAGAGTGGCAGATGTTCCCCCTAGGGAACCGCTTGCTGGCCCGTGGGCAAGTCTAGAATAGGGCTTCATCCTGACCCTAGACCCGTGTCCCAGATGCCTACTACCCTTCCCGCTCTCAAGCTTGCCACCCGTATGGGTCGGCTTGGAACTGAAACCGCTTTTGAAGTCCTCGCCAAAGCGAAGGCCCTCGAAGCCCAAGGCAAAAATATCATCCACTTGGAGATTGGCGAGCCTGATTTTGATACCCCGAAGAACATCATCGAAGCTGGCGTGGATGCTATGCGTAGTGGCTGGACTCACTACGGACCAGCGAATGGTCAGCTCGATGCTCGTGAAGTGGTGGCCAATTATGTGGCGCAATCCCGTGGAATCGAGGTGCATCCAGACGAAGTCACGATTGTGCCTGGTGGCAAGCCAACTATGTTTTATGCCATGCTTGCCTTGATTGAAAAAGGCGATGAAGTCATTTATCCAAACCCAGGTTTTCCGATTTACGAATCGATGATTAACTTTACTGGTGGCACCGCTGTCGCCTGCCCGATTCGGGAATCGAATGCCTTTGCTTTGGACCCAGAGGATGTTATCTCGCGCCTCACGCCGCGTACCAAAATGGTGATTTTGAATTCACCCGCCAACCCAACCGGCGGCGTCACACCAAAAGAATCGTTGGAAAAAGTGATGAAGGCGCTGAAGGATTATCCGGATGTGTGGATTTTGTCCGATGAGATTTACAGTCGGATGCTTTATGACGGAGTAGAACATTTCAGCCCCTTAGTCGATCCAGAACTTCGTGATCGCATCATTTTGTTGGACGGGTGGTCGAAAACTTACGCCATGACGGGCTGGCGCATGGGTTTTGGCGTCATGCGGCCGGATTTGGCGGCAATGTTTACCAAACTCATGGTCAACTCCAACTCGTGTACCGCGGCTTTCTCGCAGCGCGCCGGGATGGAAGCGCTCACTGGCGACCAATCCGCTGTGGATGCGATGTTGCTGCAGTTTGATGCGCGGCGTAAACACATCACCAAGTTGATTAACGACATCCCAGGTTTGAGCTGCCACCTTCCTACTGGCGCCTTCTACGTGTTCCCGAACATCAAGCAAACTGGTTTAAGCTCTAGCCAGTTACAAGACAAGCTCCTCTTTGAGGGAGGAGTTTCTTGTTTGGCCGGCACGTCCTTTGGTGCTGAAGGGGAGGGCTATCTTCGTTTTAGCTATGCCAACTCAATTGAAAATATTGAGGAAGGAATGCGCCGTGTTCGTAAAGTCATCGAGAGTATCTAATGTCTCATCCACTTGCAGATTTCCGTTCCGATACTGTCACCCTGCCTACTGCGCGGATGCTCGAGTCCATGCTCGCCGCGCGCGTGGGCGATGACGTGCTCGGCGATGACCCCACCGTGCGTAAGTTGGAAACCCGCTTTGCCAGCTTGTTCGGCAAAGAAGCAGCCTTGTTTATGCCTTCCGGGACCATGGCGAATCAAGCCGCAGTCGCGGCGCACACCGTGCCGGGCGAAGAAGTGATCGTCGATGCCAGCGCCCATATTTTTCAGTTTGAAGTTGGCGGTTTAAGCCGCGTGGCGGGGGTGCATGTGCGCACTCTGGATACTGAGAATGGCCAGTATGCATTTGGTCAGTTAGCGCGTGCCGTGCGCCCTGTGAACGATCACATGCCCCGCACGGGTTTGATTTGCACCGAACAAACGCACCTATTTTCGGGTGGCACGATTGTTCCACTGGATTATCTCGAAGAGGTCTACAGCTTGGCTCATCACCACGGTGCGTTGGTGCACATGGATGGTGCGCGGATTTTCAACGCCCAAGCTGAAACCGGCATTGATTTTGTCGATTACGGCAAGTTTTGTGATTCGTTGATGGTGTCGTTATCCAAAGGCCTCAGCTGCCCAATCGGTTCCATCCTCATCGGCGACGGTTCCTTTATTGAACGGGCGCGGCGGGTGCGTAAATGGCTTGGTGGCGGTATGCGTCAAGTGGGTTACATTGCAGCTTGTGGCTTGGTGGCCTTAGAAGAAACGGTCCCCATGCTGGGCGAAGACAACGCTCGCTGCCGACGTCTTGGCGGCGCCATTCTTGGCATCGATGGCGTGCAAATGGCACAAGCTACCATTGATACCAACATCCTTTTCCTTGAAATCACGCAGGCTAGTATTGATGCGCCCATGGTCGAAGCCGCTCTTGCTGATGAGGGTATTCTTACCTTAGCGCTTGGTCACCGTTTGTTGCGGTTCGTGACTCACCGCCACATCACGGATGCCGATTTAGAGCGTGCCGTGGCTGCCCTGCAAACCGTACTCAAACCTTAATCATGTCTGTTTTCAAAGCTTACGACATTCGCGGAACCTACCCAGATCAGATTGACGCAACCCTTGCGCGCCGGATTGGGCGCGCATTTGCCGATTTCCTCGGCGCTGGACCGTTCGTGGTTGGTCGGGATATGCGTGAGATGGCACCTGAAATCCACAACGCGGTCATCGAAGGAATCCTGGATGGGGGAGCTGATGTTGTCGATATTGGGTTAGCCTCCACTCCGCAGACCTATTTCGCGATTGGTCATTTAAAGGCCGCTGGGGGCATGTGTGTGACTGCAAGCCACAACGCGAAGGAATACATTGGCTTCAAGTTATGTGCGCAAGAGGCCAAACCAATTTCTGCCGATAATGGCATCAAAGAAATTGAAAGCATGGCTACTCAAGGCCAAGCACCCACGCCGCTGGCGATGCGTGGTGTACGCTCGTTTGTAGATACCCTTGGCGATTATGCCAAGCACGTGGCGCAGTGGGCCAACCTTGCGCGCGATGTGCGCATCGTTTCCGATGCGGCAAATGGCATGGCTGCACACAGTTTTCCTGCAGTACTGAAAGAAGTACCGCAGATCCACCACAGTGGTTTGTACTATGAGTTGGACGGTACTTTCCCCAACCATGAAGCCAATCCACTCAAGCTGAGTACTCTGGTTGATTTACAGGCTTATGTGGTTGCACAAGGCGCGGAACTCGGCGCTGCCTTTGATGGCGATTCCGATCGTTGTTGTTTTGTGGATGAGAAAGGCCGCGCGATTGGTAACGACATCGTAACGGCTTTGGTTGCGCGTGAGGTTCTGAACACAGAGCCCGGCGCTGCCATTGTTTATGACTTGCGTAGTTCCTGGGTGTTGCCGCAAACCGTGCTTGCCGGTGGTGGTCGCCCCACGCGGGAACGCGTCGGGCATAGTTTCTTGAAAGCCAAAATGCGTGCTCATGATGCACCTTTTGGTGGCGAGTTGTCTGGCCATTATTACTTTCGTGATAACTGGTACGCAGACAACTCGGAAATCATTCTGTTGATGGTGCTGAATCTGGTTTCACGTAGTGATAAACCATTCAGTGCTATGTTGGATGAACTTATGCTTTACCATTCCACCGGTGAAGTCAATTTCCGCGTGGAAGACAAGCAAGGCGCCATGAACAAGCTAAAGGAAGTTTTTCATGATGCTGACTCCATCGATGAACTAGATGGTGTCACTATTTCGTATGGTGCAGTCACTGCGCCAGGTTGGTGGTGGGTGAATGTGCGCGCTTCCAACACCGAACCCTTGTTGCGCATGAACATTGAATCCGACCAAAAAGATCAAATGGTTGCCATGACCAAACGGGTGATTGAGATTCTTGGTGTAGAACCTATAGCTTAAAATGAGTAGCTTCAAAGAACGGCCAGTGCGCATCATCGGGGTGCCGTTGGATTTGGGCGCCAGTCGTCGCGGCACGGATCTTGGTCCTGGTGCCTTAAGGGTGGCTGGAGTCGGCAAGAGGCTGCGTGAGATTGGCTTCGAAGTGCAACGCGAAGAAGATGTATTTGTACCTGCCATGGAAACTCGCGCTTCTTTTGGTAATCCTCGCGCCCGTTTTCACGATGAAATTTTGCAGGTTTGTGAAGACCTCGCAGATGTCGTCAAACGTGCCCTTGATGAGGGTGCCACTCCTTTGGTGTTTGGTGGCGATCATTCCATTGGGATGGGCACGGTAGCCGGTGTGGCGGGGCATTTTCGCGCCACCCAGCAGAAAATTGGATTAGTTTGGTTCGATGCCCATGGGGATATGAATGTGCCCTCCAGTTCTCCCAGCGGCAATATCCATGGAATGCCTTTGGCTCATGTTATTGGCCATTTGGGTGGGGTCGATGCCGCCCTTTCGAACATTGGTGGCTTCCGCAACAAAGTCGCAGTAGACAATGTAGCTTTGGTGGGCTTGCGTGATATCGATCGCGAGGAAGCGCGCATCATTCGCGAGTCAGGGATTCACACCTGGACCATGCGCGATATTGATGAGAAGGGTATGCCTAGGGTCACCGCTGAGATCCTCGAAGTCGTGAACCATGGCACCGCCGGCTTTCATCTGAGTTTTGATGTCGACGGTCTGGATCCCTCCGTGGTTGCGGGAGTGGGCACGCCGGTTCCTGGTGGTGTGGGTTTTCGCGAAGCGCACCTCATGTTGGAGCTAATGGCGGATACTGGTTTGATGACTTCGATGGAAATCGCCGAATTGAACCCCTTACTTGATAATTGCAATGCCGGCGCCCAAAACATGCTGCATTTGATTTGTAGCGCCTTCGGGAAATCGATTCTGTAATGGATCCGCGCTTGCGCAAGCTCGTTGATACCGCACCAGGGTGGTTGCAACCGGGTGGCCCGTGTAGTGATGTGGTGGTGGCGTCGCGTGTTCGTTTGGCTCGCAATGTTGCTGGGTTGGCTTTTCCGCAACGCCTGGACCACCAGCGCGCAGATGATTTAACCGCCGCCGCCGCCGATTGCCTGCGCCGCTCCAAGCTCGAGGGTGAGGTGCTGGAACCGCGATCTCTTAGCCGTGCCGATGCCGATTTTATTGTGGAACGCAGTTTGGCCACCCGCGATCTGATGATGGCCAAGCGCCCAACCCAGGTGTTTTTCTGTAGCCTGGGCCTCCATGGGGTGATGGTGAATGAAGAGGACCATTTCCGCATTCAAGGCCTCGCACCGGGCCTAGACTTGAATTTAGCTTTCGAGCGCGCGCAACGGTTGGAACGACGCTTACGCGAAAGTTTTGAATTTGCGGTAAGTGAACGCTTCGGCTTTCTCACTTCTTGCCCTACCAATACTGGCTCAGGTATGCGTGCTAGCTTAATGCTACATCTGCCTGCTCTAGCCCGCGGCAAAGCACCGATGCAGCGCGCTCTGCAAGCCGCACGGGTAGCCTCTTTGGCCGTGCGTGGCGTACATGGGGAAGGCAGTTTTGCTTTGGGCCATTACTACCAATTCAGTAATCAACGCACCATGGGCGTGAGTGCTCAGCAACAATTAAAAACCGTCACTGAATTTGGGATGGAAGTGACTGGCTATGAGCGCGAAACGCGTAAGCAGTTTTGTGACGACCCCCATGCCAAGCAAATTCTGTGCGAAGATTTGCAAAAAGCCATTGATTTAGTGAGCACCGCGGAAAGCTTAACCACCGCCCAGGCCTTGGATGCCCTGAGTACTTTACGTTTGGGGGCTTTGCTGGAGTTGACTGGTGAGTTGGGTTTTGCGTGTGCGGCAGATCATCTGTTACGGTTAAGCTTTCAGTTGCAGCCAGGTCACCTGCAAGCGCGCACCGGCACCGAAATGACTCCTGAACAACGCGATGTAGCCCGCGCAGCGCTGCTGAAGGTAGAGCTTGGCTTTGCCACATAATGTTTATTCGCCCTGCTGTTTTCCATCCTTGGCCTAGTGCAGTTTAATGCAGGTCCCTCATCAGCCGTTGCAGCAGCCTACCGCACCCTCCGTGGGTTCGGCAACCAATCGGCAGCCCGCGCCTCTCCCTGGGCCAACATTATTTCGCGGCGGCCGTCTTTTTGACGGTACGACTTTTCTAGCCGCCACTGATTTGCTTACCACGGAAGATGGTCAAATTGCTGCGCTTGGCAACGGTTTGGAACTTGCCGCTGGCACCCAATTGGTGGAGCTGCATGGCCGCTGGTTGTTGCCAGGATTGGTGGATTGTCATGTCCATTTCCGCGAGCCTGGTTTGGAATATAAAGAGGGCTATGCCACTGGTTCCAGCGGCGCTCTGCATGGCGGTGTCACCACGGTTTGTGAAATCCAAAACAATCCACCGTTGATGAGTCGTCCAGAAGTTTTGCTGGCCAAACTCCAGAATCTGCGCGGGATTTCACGCGTAGATTACGCTCCTTACGGGTCTTTGGTGGAAAGCAGTCTCCCACACCTGGCAGAGCTCGGCATGTTGTGCCCGGCGGTCAAAGTTTTCCTCGGTGGCAGCACTGGCTCCGGCGGCATTGGCAGCGAAGAAAATATGCGGCGCTGGTTTTCTGCAGCAGCAGCAGCGGGATTGAAGGTAGTGGCCCACTGTGAAGACGACGCCCTCATGGAAGCTGCCAGTGCTGCCATCGCCGATGACCCGCAGCGCAACACCCGCCACGATTTACACCGCACCGTGGCTGCCGAGGTACAAAGTATTCGCGATGCCATACGCGTAGCCATTGAGGTTGGCCTGGATTTGCATATTTTCCACGTTAGCACTGTAGAGGGCGCACAACTGGTGGCCAACGCTGCAGCTGCGGGACATCCGATTTCCTGCTCCACGGGTACGCAGTATTTGTTGGTCACGGCAGAAATGGCACATGCTGCCAAACAGAATCGCTTCAAAGTAAATCCTTCCATCAAGTCGGCCGAAAATCGGTCGGGATTAGGCAAGATGGTCATGGAAGGGCGTATTTCGGTGATTGGCACCGATCACGCTCCGCACCCCTTGGCGCATAAAGACCGGCCCTACAAAAAGGCACCCTCCGGATTCCCGTCCATCGATTTGTTACTGCCGATGATTTTTGCGGCAGCAGACTTCAACCAATCCGATCCATCGCCATTTTTGCATGCGGTTACCGCTGGCCCCGCACGCGAGTTTCTGCTCGCCGGCAAGGGCTGTCTGGAAGTGGGCGCCGACGCCGATTTAGTGGTTGTCGATCCCAATATTCGCCGCGTGGTGGATGAGCGCGCACTCCTTTCGCGTTCCGGCTGGAGCCCCTTTCATGGATTTGAATTGCGCGGGTTTCCGCAAATTGTGTTTTTGCGCGGCATGAAAGTTTTTGAAAACGGCGCCGTGGTGGGAGAGCCCCACGGACAGCCGTTGTTCGCTTAGTGCACGGCCACTTGTGCGGCGCGTGGATTCCGTCCGACAAAGCGCACAATCAGAATCAGCAACAGGGCGCCAATACCAAGGCATACGAAGGGGTTGGCACCCCACAGTGCCACTGGTAAATAAGCCGCGCAAATCGCCACGAATGCGGTGACCAGAGCGTAGGGCGCCTGGGTGCGTACATGTTCTATATGTTTGCAGCGCGATGCCGTCGAACTTAATACCGTGGTATCGGAGATGGGCGAACAGTGATCGCCGAAAATAGCGCCTTCCAATACGGCACCAATCGAGAGGATCAGCAATTGGTGGCCACCCAGGGCGGATTGCTCTCCCAGTTGGTAGGCTAGTAAAACAACGTTGGGCTGGAGAATCGCCATCGTTGTCCATGAGCTTCCTGTTGCGAATGCAATGAAGCAGGCTGTGATGAACAAAATAATGGGGAGCCACTGCGGCGACATCAAATCCTGGAACAGCACTACCAAATAGTTCGCGGTGCCCACTTCGTCGCAAACCTTGCCAATGCTCCAGGCCAAAATCAGCACCAATACCGCATCTTTGAACAGCGCCTTGGCGCCACTGCTGCCTGCTTTGATGATTTCTTGAGCCGAGAGCAAGCGTTGCCAGAGAGCCATGAATGCAGCGAGGATTAGCGCTGCAAGGGAGCCCATAAAAATGGCTTTGGTGCTATCCGATGCACCTAGAACCGCGCGTAACCAAGTGCCGCCACCGGCCTGCATGGATTCCATCGCGCTGACGTCACCGCTGGCTGCCAATGCATGGACGGCTTGTGCGCCATACCAATAAATCAACGCAGCTGTACCGAAAATCATCACCAGCAACGGCAACACACCATTGCGTGCGCGTGCCTTCACCCCAGGTTTTGCCTCTAAGCGTTGGTCATCAATCGCAGAGGCATCGACGCCATCTCCATCCTCATCGGAGCCAGCCGCGGCGCGTTCGGCGGCCAACATAGGACCGAAATCGCGTTGCAGCCAAATGATGGCCGCAACCATCATAATGGCAAATAGACAATAAAAGCGATAGGGAATGGTTTCCAGGAACAGTCCATAACCATCCGAGGCTTTCATCCCAACCGTAGGTAGTTGCGGTGCGAAAGTACTGATTTGGTAAGCAACCCAAGTGGAAAGTAACGCCACACCAGCAACCGGTGCGGCCGTACTATCCACAATATAAGCGAGCTTGGCACGCGAGATTTTCTGGCGATCGAACAACGGCCCGCAGGAGTTGCCAACCACAATGGTGTTGGCGTAGTCATCGAAGAAAATGGCAAGGCCAAGGAAATAAGCCACGGCTTGCACGCTCCGCGAGCTGTGTGCGAACTTCACCAAACGAAACACCATGCCATCAATGCCGCCCATGCGCGTAATGATGGCCACGGTGGAGGAAAGAAGAATGACAAAACCGAGAATGTAAAGGTGGAACGAATCGGACAGGATTTGAACCCACAAAATATCGTGAAAGAGCAAGATCAAAAAATCCGTAACCCCACCGCTCCCCGCAACTGCAATTCCCACCCCCAATAAAACTCCACAGCTCAAAGACAACAAAGTACGGCGGGTTAAAAACGCCAATAAAATGGCCAGCAAGGGTGGCAACAAGGCCCAGCGACTACCAAGACGTGTGGTGATGGAAGGGGTTTCTACATCGCCATCCTGCCAAATTTCCAAGCGCGAACTAGTAAAGCGCACTGCCAAGCGCGTCACTTCCTCGCCTGTTCCGAAGCGCAGTGAAAATTCACCGCTGCTGGCATCAAAGGGAATTTCCACATCAAGAGATAAACGCGTGGCAGACCGCAGGGCGTCGCGATGCAAATCGATTTCGTCGGCAGCGCTCGGCCAATGTACGTTTAGCGTGCCAGCTAGAGGAAAATCAGCGGCGGCGAGTTTTGCTTGGACCGCTTGAGCGCGCAATTGCTGATGGTTAGCCTGCATGAAAAACAAGGGCAGGCACAGCAGCGCGAAGACAGCAGTGAAGAGGAGGCGGGCTCTCATGGCAGCGCCATCCTAGAGGAGCGCGCCTGCCCCTGGAGCCAGCCCTCTAGCGACGCTATCCTGAAGGGGATTGCGCTGAACCTTGCTCATGGAATTTGCTCTCCAAGTTGTCCTGCTCGTTGTGGTCTGTCTCTTGCTCGCCGTGGTTATCGGCTTGTTGTGGATGCAACGTGGGCGTTTGGTTGTCATTGAGCAGAAGCTGCGGGAACTTGGAACTTTGGCTTTTTTACCTGATCGGGTGCAGGCTTTGGCCAAAGAACTCGAGGCCCTGGCCGTGGATGATGTGCGTGCCGAACTGGAGCAACTGCATAAAGACCTAGTGCGCCTCGAAGATTTGGTAGCAGCACCACGGGTTTCGGCCGCCGCCCCGGCTTCACGCAGTCAAATCGTGCGTGCTTTAGTCACGCGTCATTTACGCGAAGAGGGGTATTTGTCGGTTGCCATCGATGATGCAGCATCCGCACTCGACGCAGATCCGGCGCAGGCGAAAATCTCGGCTTTGCGCAATGGGGTGCAGGTACATGGCCATGTGCAAGTCGTCGGCGACACCATTGGCGCGGTGGTCCTGGATCCTTCCTACACTTCTTTTCCCTAAACTTTGGCTGCTACTTTCATGGTCCGCGTTAACCAATTAAAATCTCACGACGGTGAGTCCGTCACTCTGAAAGGCTGGCTATATAGCAAGCGTGGCAAGGGCAAAATGCTGTTCCTGCTGGTGCGTGATGGGAGTGGTATTTGCCAATGCATTGTGGCCCGCGATGCGGTTTCCGAGGAGACCTTTGTGGCTGCAAACAGCCTCACCCAAGAGTCATCCTTGATTCTGCATGGCGTCGTCAAGCTTGATGAACGCGCCCCGGGAGGCGTGGAAATCGTGGCAACGGATTTACAAGTGGTGCAAATAGCCGAGCCCTATCCGATTACGCCCAAAGAGCATGGATCCGCTTTTTTGATGGATCGCCGCCACTTGTGGTTACGCAGTAAGCGCCAAATGGCACTGTTACGTTTGCGTCACCGCATTGCCAAATCGTTTCGTGATTTTCTCGATAACGACGGCTTCTATTGTGTGGATTCGCCCATCTTCACGCCGAATGCCTGTGAGGGAACTTCTACGTTATTTGAAACGAAGTATTTCGACGAAACTGCTTTTCTCACCCAATCCGGACAGCTGTATGCCGAAGCCAGCGCGATGGCCTTAGGCAAGGTTTATTGCTTTGGTCCAACTTTCCGCGCCGAGAAATCCAAAACACGCCGCCATCTGACCGAGTTTTGGATGTTGGAGCCGGAAATTGCTTATGCCAATTTGGAAGATGTTTGTGACACCGCTGAGAATATGTTGCGCTACACCCTGCGCCAAGTGCTCGCCCACAACCAACAAGATTTGGCCGACTTAGAGCGTGATCCCGCTTTGCTTGAGGGTTGGGATTGTGATTTTCCGCGCCTGGCGTACGATGACGCCGCCAAGTTGCTGCTGCAATGGCAAGCCGCTGGGCTTTATGAATCCGACTTTAAACCGGGGGATGATTTAGGCGCTCCCGATGAAACCATGCTCGGAGAGCATTTTGGTTGCCCGGTGATGGTTACCCATTGGCCAGCCGCGGTGAAGGCTTTTTACATGAAGCAAGATGATTCTGGCCACGCGCTGGGGGTAGATATTATTGCACCCACGGCGGGGGAGATTGTGGGCGGCGCGGTGCGGGAAGAGAACTTGGAAGTGCTCAAGCAGCGCATCCAAGACCACGATTTACCGATGCAAGCCTTTGAGTGGTACTTGGATTTGCGCCGCTTTGGTAGCTGCCCGCATGGCGGTTTTGGAATCGGCCTGGAACGCACGGTTTCGTGGATATCTGGGGTAGAGCATGTACGCGAATGCATTCCCTTCCCACGTACCCTCAACCGCCTGACACCCTAAAAACAAGAGATGTTTGGCTGTATTATGGATAAAATCTAGAGTTTCAATTTGGGCCGTTTTTTTCCAGTACACAAAGCTATTTCCTGTTATCTGTGTATGGGCGGATGAATCAAGTTTGCCCTAGCCCAAGTTTATGGGCTTTGTACCCCTCACTCTCCTCTAACCCCAATCTCATGAAACCGATTCTTGCAATCCTCGCGGCCGTGGCCGTGGCTGGCAGCTTGTCAGCTCAAACAACTTTCTACAGTGAAGATTTCACAACCTTCACGTGGACCCCTACCAACCTGAACGGGGCTATTAGCCAAGGTTGGATTCACGATACCGTAGGCTTGCGTGCATGGCACGAAGACGAGTCCGGCGGACACACCGCTGAAAACCGTCTTGTAGGCCCAGGTTTTGACCTCTCTGCTGTTAGCGCGGCTCACCTGCACTTGAGTGGCAACACGAATTTCGCCACTTATCTTGCCAACAACCCAGCAGGGTATGCCGATGGTATTACCAACGTAGAAATCAGCACCGATGGTGGATTGACCTGGAGCATGGTCTGGACCGATACCAGTCTCACCAGCAACACGCCGTTTACTGCAGATGTTGATATCTCCATTTTTACCGGTGCGGGTATGAGCAACGTGCAGCTCGGCTTCTACTACTACGGGACCTTCGCTCACGAAGCTTGGTTGGATAACATTTTGGTCAATGATGATCCAAGCGGTCCTCCACCTCCTCCACCTCCTCCAGTTTCTTGGACTGTGAACCTGCCTACTACTTTCGACGCAACTTCGTACACGAACGATTTTGATGTTGCAGCAGGAACCGTTCCTAGCAACATGGCCATGACCAACATCGATACTTTGACCGGCCTTGCCGATGTCGAAGCATGGGCAAACGTTGGCCAACTGGCTGCTTGCATCATTCCTAACTCTGGCCTGTTCAACCTGGAAATGGGTTTGGATCCACTTTCCACCAACTACCACAACGTGCGTAATGCCATGGTTCTTGGCTTGAACGGTGGTGGCTCGAATGACCTCTCCCTGGATTTCATGGGCTACAACGCTGGTGAAGAAACCATGGACTTTGATGGTGTTTGGGTTTCGGCCGATGGCTTAGGTTGGTACAAAGTTTCGGGCGCATGGAATGTTGAACTTCCTTCCCTGAGCGTTTGGACTCCCGTTGTAGGCATGGATCTCACTGGCACTCCAGTAGACACCTCCGGTGACTTCTACCTGATGTTTGGCCAAGAGGATAATTTCCCTTACAACTACCTTGACGGCATTGGCATCGATGACATTTCGGTGGCAAGCCTTACGGGTGGCGGTCTGGTTTACTCCACTGGCGGTCTGGTCGCCAATGCCAACGCAACTCTGACCATCACGGGTGCAACTCCAGGTGGAAATGTACTCATCGGTTACTCGCTAACTGGTGCTGGCCCAACCAACACTCCGTTCGGTCCTGTAGACATGAGCAACCCAATCACCCAATTGCCAGTTTTGACTGCGAGTGGTTCCGGTGTTGCATCCATGACTACCATGGTTCCAGCGCGGGCGACTGGTTTCACCGTCTACACCCAGGCCGCAGATCTCAGCACCTCCACGCTGACGAACTCGCTCGCCGAAGTGGTGCTCTAAGGATTTTTCCTTAACCACAGCGGCCTTCTTCCTTCACGGGGGGGAGGCCGCTATTTTTTTGCATTTTCACTAGAAAAGTCCAAATTCTCCGCCAACTGCTCCAAAATTGTGATATTTTCCTGTAACGAATGAATTCAACATTCGCAATCTGCCCGTAGTTTCGGGCCTTTCCTCCTTTTACCTACCCCATGAAAACCATTCTCTCCCTCGCTGCTGTAATTGCCCTTGCAGGCTCGGCCTCCTCCCAGGTCCTCTCTGAGGACTTTTCAACTGGCGTACCACCTACAGGTTGGGTGCACGTCAACAACAACGCCGGCCTATCTGTAGGTTGGATTTTTGATTCCCTCTTTAGCCGTGCATGGTCCGAAGATGAATATGGCGTTGGTACTGCAGATAACACCCTCGTGAGCCCAGTGTTCAGCTTGGCCGGTG
>ERZ890953.419-NODE-419-length-24957-cov-4.272107_pt1 | contig 24957 bp, 18 predicted proteins | sample MGYA00521264_ERZ890953 | MGnify/ENA primary metagenome ERZ890953 (study PRJEB32303, sample SAMEA104408629) | aquatic metagenome | biome: Brackish water; feature: Chemocline; material: water | place: Baltic Sea | collected 2014-10-26T21:54:00 | depth 200 m ...
CTGTACCCAGAGTTCCCTCGCCGGCCGCTGGCCGGCCGCGGGATGACGACGAAGTGAGGGGCGCCGTCTACCGCGGCTTCCGCCGCCACACCATCAGCAGTGCGAAGAGCGAAATTACCAGGCAGGCGTGGGGGAAGAAACGGCCGCCGCGGCGATAGATAGTACCTTCTTGCAGCAGCGGCACCTCGGTAACGAACACTTCGGGTCCATGAAGGTCGGTCATGCGGAGGATTTCGCCGGTGGCGGAGACTACTCCGCTGATGCCGGTGGTGGTTGCTCTGACGAGGGTGCGTCGCTGCTCCACGGCACGGAATGCAGCCAGGACGAAGTGTTGGTAGGGTTCGTTGGTCTTGCCGAACCAGGCATCGTTGGTGAGGTTGAGGAGTACTTCCGCCCCCTGGGCGACGATGGCATCAGTGTGGGCAGGGATGATGTCTTCGTAACAGATGAGGATGCCGAGACTGTGGCCCTTGAATTCAAGTGGTGCTTGCCTGGGACCGGGGGCAAAGCGTCCAGAATCTGGGGAGAGATCATAGAGCGAAGGAAAGACGTCGCCAAAGGGAATGTGCTCGCCGAAAGCCAGCAAGTACTGCTTGTCGTAACGCCCCAGGATTTCACCTTGGGCATCTGCTAAGAAAGCGCTGTTGTAGCGCTGATTGTCTAGACTGTTGGGTTTCTCGAGTGTTTTGAGGGTACCCGAGGTGGCCCCGAAGAGCAGGGGCGTGGAGAACCCGCGGATGACCGCATTCTGGTCGCGCAGGGCCGAGCCCCGGTCGGCCTCCACCGCCTGCGGGAAAGAGTTGGCCGAAGGCAGCGGAACAGGGGAGACGTAGACGGCAGAGGTGTCCGCTGGCAGCCACCAGTAATGGCGGGCCAGAGGCACGCCTACCAGTGTGACTGGTGGCGACTGCTTCTGGCTGAGACGGTTATGCCGGTTGCTCCTGGTGTCAACTGTAGACCAATGACCGTCAGTCGTCACCGCGAGGCACTCGCCGGGGCTGGCGCAGGCAACCCTGGAAACCGACTCCAGCTCGATAAGCGCATGCAGTTCACTGTCAGAGAGCATGAAGAGCCCTTCAGTTGTGGCCAGCAAGATGCCCCCCATTCCGTCCGAAGCTGCATCCAGGACCGTGCCCGGCAGAGCCTTCGGGGCCGGGTCGAGGCGCATCGGCTCATCCTGCGCAAGGACGGCCAGGGTTCCGCGCTGCGAAACGAGGACCCCGAGTCTTCCCATCTGGATGCCCTTGACCCAGCGGTCTTTGGGCGTCTTCTGCATCGCCACAAGGCCGCGACTGACATCGCCAACGGCCACGCGGTCATCGCTTCCGACAATGAATGCGGTCAGGCCGGCAGAGGCGAGAGCCCGCCAGTCTGCGACTTCCGAAGACTTCAGTCTCACCCAGCCCGAGGGGCTGCGGACCAGCACGGCACCGCCATTTCCCGCGGCGAGAACAAAGCACTGGTCAGCAGACGTATCAAGCAATTCTGGCGTGCCCTGGCAGGCCACGGCCAGTGCATGGAGGTCTTCACTGGAGCCACTGTCTTCGGGGCGCAGCGTCTCTCGACCGACCTTCCAGACGGCACCACCCTGCCCGCCGACAAAGGTGCGGGTCTCCCCCGCGGAAACTGCGCTCAGCGCCGTGGCCGGGAGTTTCTCACTGCCCAGGAAGGTGCCGGCAACTCCCCTGCGCTGGAGTTCATTGCCGGCCCCTATCCAGCGACTCTTCCAGGTGCGAGCATAGGTGGAGAGTGCGGGGAAGTAGGTGCTCTCGGGCCAGATGAGGAGGTCGACGTCGGCATCCTGCAGGATTCCTCGGGACCATTGTTGGAGTGAGAGGATGTTCCACTTCAGGATGTCGATGGGAGAGGCCCCTTCAGGAAATCCCGCCTGCTGCTCCTCAAAGATGGGAATTTCGGGCTCGATGATGCCTAGCTTGAGCTTTTCAGCAGCCCCGATGCGCTCCTCGACCTGACTGACTCTGGGGCCGCCATAACCCAGGGTGAGGGCCAACAAGAGGAGCATGAGGGCCGGCGGAGTTACTACTGCGGCCAGAGCAGTGGCGTGGCGTCGGGTGCGAATGTCCACCCAGAGTTGGAACAATACGCCGTTGGCCAACACCAGCAGGAAGGTGAGCAGGCTGACGCCCAGAAGATCACACACCTGGATGAGCCAGAGTAGTTGATACTGGCAGTTGCCGAGAAACCAGGGGAAGAGGATCGGATGAAAGGCCTCCAAACCGGTGTAGAAAAATGGCAAAACCAGCCAGAGCGGCCAGCCCAGTCGTCTAGTGACTACCACCGAAAGAGCTACTGCTCCACCGATGGCCAGGCCCTGCCAGATGGAGCCCACGAAGATTATTGGAACCGAGACTCCATAGGGCAGATGGCCGAACCGGTGGAGCATGGTGACCATCCAGAAGAAGCCAACGAAGTTCGCCGTGGTGCCGGTCAACAGCGCCAGGCGGAAGGCCTTTCCTGCAGGTTTGCCCTCGAGGGCGAGCAGCAGAGGCACAAGGGCGAACCAGGCCAACGGCCAGATATCGAAGGTGGGAAACGCAAAGGCAATCAGGAGACCGCTGCTGCACGCCGCCAGCCGCTCTTTCCACCCTCGTCGCAGCCATTCGCGGCACGCTTCCATGCGTCGATTCATGCGACCTTGACCTTGATGTGGTGACGGAGGTTCTTTACCGAGAGGGGCAGGGTGCCTGGCTGTTCGCCGTCGACATCGAGGAGGACCTTGTCGTCGCTGGTGGCAACAACAGTTGAGGCCCTGGCGAACCGCACCTTAGGATTGGCCAGGTGGCGCCCCTTGTAGATTGAGGAACCGAGGCCGGCGAACTGCGTGGTGCTCATATCCACGAAGCTTACGACATCAAAGAGGCCGTCGTCGGGCTCTGCGTCGGGGGCCACGAACATGCCGCCGCCAAAGGAGCGGCCGTTGCTAATGGCGACGTTGTGAATGGCCAACTCCTCCACCGGGCCGTCGTCCAGTTGCAAGGCAATCTTCTGCTGACGAAAGGCTGCCAGCGCTCGCAAGGTGGCGACAAAGAATGATGCCTTGCCTCCGAGTATCTTGCTCGACTTGTTGACCTTCTCGTCCACCAGACCGCCGATGCCGAAGCTGAGAATGTTAATGAAGTAGCCCATGCGCGTCTCGCCGGAGTGGGCCAGATAGGTGAACTGGCCGACGTCGAAGGGCCGGGTGGCGCGGCCGGGCAGGGTGTCAAGGGCAGCGAAGGGACCCTTCTCGAGGCCCAGGGTGCGGCGCAGGTCGCCGCCGGTGCCGCTGGTCACCACGGCCAAGACAGCTTCCGGAGCGATGGGGCGGAGGCCGTCGAAGAAACCATTGGTTACCTCATTGTGGGTGCCATCGCCGCCTACGGAAACGATCATCTCATAGCCCTTGGCCAGGGCCTCTCGAGTCAAATCCGCACCCTCTCCAGAATGAGATGTGAAGTGGTGGTCAAAGGTGCCGATACGCTCCTTCATGGCCGCAGCCAGAGCCTCCCACTGCTGTCCGGTCTTGCCGTTGCTGGAGTTGGGGTTGACAATGACGCATGTACGGAAATTCTCTACGGTCATGGCTCGACCTCCGCCAGGATTTCCAATATGTGCCGCACCGGCAACCCACCCGGCAGACCTTGCAGCAGTGAACGGCATTGAGCGCAGGCGATGACCAATTCCTCAGCCCCCGTGGCCAGCGCTTCTTGCATCAGCGCTGCGGCAATGCCGCTTGCCAACTGGGGAGCAACTTCCGGGACGGGGTAACCCCCGCCGCAGCAGAGGGAGCGCTCGCGCGTGTAAAGCATTTCTACAGCTCGGGAGTTGGTGGCCCACTTGAGAATGTCCCGGGGTAGCTGATAGAGGCCCAAATGTCGGCCGAAGTGACAGGGGTCGTGGTAGGTCACCTTGCGATTGTAGAAGCCGGCACGATTGAAATCGATGCGCCGCCCCAGGAACTCGAGCAAGGTGGCGTATTGCTTGTCGAGGTTGAGGCCAGCTTCCGGCCATTTCAGGCGCACAAAGGAAGCGCAGTGCGGCGATGCGAAGACCACCTTGGAGTATCGCTGGAACCGCTTGCGACTCGTCCTCGCAGCCTCCTCAGCCAGCTCATGGTGGCCGAGGGCATACGGATGGTGGCCGCACTCCAGCACTGAATCCCGGGTAACTCCCACCACCAGGTCACCCAACCGGTCGAGGGTGCGAAAGAGCGCCTCAAGGAGATCGGTGTTCTCCTCCCGAAGCATCTCCAGGCCTGGTACCAGGAGCGCCTGGCACTGGTCTACGCGGCGCCACGAGGGGGCCATCCCCCTGAGCCTGGCCCAGGCAGCCTCTTCATCGTAACGGCAGGCCTCCGCTGGCACCAGTTGGCCTGCTTGTCGGGCCAGTTCGATGCGTGCTGCGGCAAGGTTGGCTGGAACATTGATGTTGTGGTCGCAAAGCTCCCGGCAAGCGAGACAGTCAAGGCAATGGTGGGCCGGCGCCAGGGTATTTATGGATGGCTCTACCAGATGTTTGCGGATTCGCCAGACTGAAAGCTGCTTGCTCTGGGGGCTGAGGCCAACGTTGCCGGAGGCCCGGCCCACCGGACACCTGGACAGACAGAGGGTAGGGCAGTAGACGCAGCACTCAATATCTTTGTTGGTGGGGGTCTTCTGCATTCTATCCTACCTCATCCCAGACTCGTGGGGCCCATGAGAAGATTCCCCGCGGGTCGAGGTGCCGGGAGGTTTCCTGAAGCAGCCACGAACCATCAGTCGAGGTAAATAGATCCTGCGTGGTGGTTGGGCGTGGGGGCGACCCGGCGGGGCGTTCAATGGTGACGTAGGCCTGGTTGTGGACGAATCCGCGCAGTCGCAGTTGGGGTGCGTCGGCTACCGGTCCCTGACCAACGCTATCAATCAGCTCGGCCAGGCCCTGCCGATCAGTGAAATACTGTGAGCGGGCGCCCCGTTCGAAACGACAGGTCTCCTCAAGTCCCAGCAGCTCTTCGTAGGGCACGTCAGTGGTCTTCGCTGATTTCCCGAAATGTTTGCGCACCAGTTCCTTGCGTCGGGCCACCTCGGTGCGCTCGCCCCAGAGCTCGATGAGGGCAAATTGCGCCGGCACCTTGTCACCGCTGCGGCATTGATTGGCAACAATCTCCATGAACTCCGGTTGGGCTGCTTCGGCCACCTTCCAGGCCCTCGCACAGGCCTCGGGCAAATCCAGGATGGCGAGCGCGGTGAGTTGACGTCGGCGTGGCAATGGGCGGACCTTCAGGTAGACTTCGAGGGGCAGCCCAAAGGCCCCGCGTCCGGCCAGGATGATTCTGGAGAAGTCCGGCCCGGAGGCCCTGGCCGGAGCCAGGCTGTTCTCGAAGATGCGCCCTGAAGGGAGCACCGCCGAAAGGGAGAAGACCTGCTCCCACTTGGAGCCGAAGCGGGGCCCGAAATTGCCTGCGTCGGGAGCGAGCAGGAATTCCCAGAGCTCCATGTCCTCACCGTAGTCCGGTCGCACCATCAGTGAGTGTCCCTTCTCCATGAGCCAGTCGGAGAGGTCCGCAAGTTTAGTGCCGGCCTGCGCACAGACCAGTCCGGACTCCAAAGAGAAGTCAACGATTGCACTCATGCGGCCGAAGTTCAGGCGGATGTGCCAGTCTTCCATCACAGGAGGGCGAGTGGCGTGCGCGGCCGGCACCACCGGGACACCCTCGCGTGCAGCGAAGCCAACGATGGTGTGCAATTCCTGAGGATTGTCCGGCTGCACCGTGACCAGCCGGAAAGCATCGGATTGAGTCAGGCGGTGGCCAGGGATATGCTTACTCAACTCCTTGCGTATCCGTGTTCCACTCATCCCCGTTGCCATCGGCTCCCCTAGACGTCAATGTTGTAGATCTTCCCCGGGTTCATGATTGATGCCGGGTCGAGCGCATGCTTGAAGGCTTGAAAAAGCTCCTGCCCGCCCGGAGACTCACGGGTCATGGCCCACCGTTTCAAAGTGCCAATGCCATGATGATGACTGATGGTGCCGTTGAACCGCTGTACCGCCTCCAGACCAGCACGCCATGCCTGTTGGTAGGTGCTCTTGCGGGAGCGTTCTGTGGGGCGGTAGGCGGCAAAGGTGAAGTAGATGGAACACCCCTGCGGGTAGGCGTGGGAGAAATGGGCCATGATGAAAACGTGCTTACTCAGAGCCTTGACAATGGCCCGGTACATGGGGGCCAGATTCTCCCACGTTGTGGCCACCTCCATGGTATCCACGAAGGCCCCCGCCTGATAGAGCTTGCTTTGCTTGTAGGAGACCGCGTAGCGGCGTTTGTACCAGGCGTGCCCAGGGGCGGGGCCGAGGTCCTCGCCGTGGGCGGCAGCGACAATGGTCGTGAACCGGTCCCACTGCTCGGTGATCTTCGCATTCTTCCCTTGAACGCCGGCAATGAGCAAGGCACGGGTGGGCAGTAACTCAACGACGCGGTTAAGTAGTGAGGGTCGAAAGAGCCCAACTGCCAGCCCCGCAGCATTCAACTCCGTAATCGCCGCGGCCAGGGTCCCCTTCAGGCCAGTGAGGCGCGCCGCTGCCCGGTGAATATCCTCTCCGTCGGAAGTCTTTGAGTGAAAGCCAGCCATGAGCGAGTCCAGGGGGTCGTAAAGGCGCAGCACCGTGGGGCGCAAATCGGACTGCATGACCCGGCGCATGCACTGAATTCCATCCTCCAGATCCAGAAAGGCATACCCGCGAAAGTCCATCTTCTCCGGGAGCGGTTCCACCTTCAGGCAGACCTCGGTGATAACGCCTAGGGTCCCTTCGCTACCGGCGATGAGGTCCAGGACGGGGTCTTTGTAGTGCCCGTCCCCCAGAATGCCCAGGCGGGCCACCTCGCCGTTTGGCAGCACCACTTCCAAACCCAGCAACATGTCCTCAATCTTCCCGTAACGGCTGGAGAATTGTCCCGCCGAGCGGCAGGCGACGTAGCCGCCCACTGTGCTGCAGGCAATGGAAGATGGAAAGTGCCCCATAGTCAGGCCGCGGGCATTGAGGCGTTCTTCGAGCTCCTCGCCAATGAGGCCAGGCTGCACCGTAACCTGGCGTTCCTCCGGAACCAGCGAGAGGACACGGTTCATACGTTTCAGATCAAGGGCGATGGAATCTTCCACGGGGACGTTGGACCCACAGACACCGGACCCGGCCCCCCACGGAATCATCGGCACTCGTTCCGCAGCACAGAACTTGACCACCCGGCGCACATCCTCTACGTCTTCGGCGAAGCAGATAGAAAGGGGCTTGCGGGATGGGAGCCGTCCGGCCAACTTGCGCAGCTGGCCGGTTGGTATCATGTCGCTGGCATACGAGAGCAGGTACTGCTCATCGGTAACGACCTTGTCGCTCCCCAGTAGTTTCCTCAGTTCGTCACTGACGCGCTGGCCGTGCATGGCAAACCTCTCACGGGATGGTATCTCACATGGAAGCAGCGGGTCAAGCTGACTTGACTTTCTCCCGAACCGTTGGTCTACTGACCCGCGAACCGGGAGGGGGCACCATGATTATGGGGCGGCGCAAAGGCCCTGCTGAACTGATTCTCGTGACTCTCCTGCGGGGCCAGGGAGCTCTCGAGTTGTTCTCCGCACGTGCGGGCAACTTCCTCTCGGGGCTGGCTTTGGGGCTGCTCGATGACTCCGCGCTGGTGCGCCTCACCATCTCTTCATATGATCGAAGAGGCACCTACAACGCTCAGCAGATAAGAGACTGGGAGGTCGATTGGTTCGCCGCTGACCTGCCGTCGCCTCCCGCTCGTCTGCTGGTGGGGGCTGCTGGTAGCGGTCGCGAGGTGGCCCACCTTGAAGAGCAGGGCTATGAGGTGTTTGCCTTTGAACCGGCAAGCCGCTATGTCCAGAATGCGAACCAGACAAGTCGGCTGGGTCGTCCCATGCTCGAGGGCAGCTACGACGATCTCCTAGACCAATCTTCGCTACTTCAGCAGCGCTTGTCAGCAGAGAGGTCCTTCGACGGCATCCTCCTCGGCTGGGGGAGCATCACCCACGTGCCGGGGCAGGACCGGCGCATTGCCATGTTCAAGAAGCTGCGCCTACTCTGCCCTCGGGGACCATTGCTGGCCAGCTTCTGCCTTGCCCAGGGCAGGACTCAACCGGGGCTCTCCAGGGCGCGCAATGCCGGACTCAGGGTGGCCAGACTGTTGGGAGGCAGTGGGGATGATCCGTCCATGGATGGTATCAGTGGCAGCCATGGCTATGCTCACTGGTTCACCGACGAAGAATTGCAGGAACTGGCTGCGGAAAGTGGCTACAGACTGAAGAACCAGGTGCTAGCCACGGCTTTTCCCTATCCCCATGCCACCTTCCTGCCTGCCCAGGATGATTCTCTTGAGCAGGGGAAGTAGCAGGGCCGCACCTCGGTTTCCCCAGCGCAGCAGCGGCCAGTCGAGGTCGATGACTACCCCCTTGCGCACCAGCATTACGCAGCGACCCGCCAGGCTGGTCTCATCATGCGGCGAGTCGGGGGCCCGGCTCCAATCGCCCCAGGTCAGCACTTTGCCTTTGGCCCGAGAGACGACGCGGTGGCAGATCCAGCCACGCGCATGCTGAAAAACCACCAGGTCTCCCGGTCGGTAGGGTCCCTGCTTCTGGAAGATCAATTGTGTTCCCTCCGGCACCAGGGGAAACATGGAGCCGGTCATCATGCGCGCCCGCACCAGATGCGCACCTTCCGGGACAAACGGCGTTGGCGTAGCTTTCCCGCTCACTTGTCAACCTCCTTGGGTTGGCCGAGGCGATGACAGAAGCCGGGAGCCGGATCTCGCCAATCACCGGTGATGCGCTCAGCTTCGGCGGGACAGTAGCCGCATGCCTCCCAATCGGGGCACTGAGTACAGTGGGGCAGCTGCGAGCGGCTTCTGGCCCTCAACTCTGCGAGGATCGGCGAATTGGACCAAATGCTCTGCAGGCTCTCTTGAGTGACGTTGCCCAGCACCATTGCCATGGCATGGCAGGGTACCAGCATGCCGTCCGGGCGCACCAGCAGCGAGGAAATCCCGGCCCCACAGATGGCATCGGCCACTTTGAACCGCCCCACCGTAGATTCCTCTTGAACGATGGCGCTCAAGGATGCCGGATCCGGCACCAGGAGCTGAGCGCTCTCCTGGTCGCGGCAGATGGTGTGGTCAAAGCGATTCCAGACGACTCGCGGCACCCCGAGTCCAATCAGAGCATCCCGCGCCCCAATCGGATCATCAGAGATCCCCCGCAATGGAGTGAATGCTCCCCGCACGAAGAGGCCCCGCCCAACCAAAGTCCGTACGAACTGCAGGCTCTCGTCAAAGGAACCCGGCCTCCCGGTGAGAGCGTCATGGGAAGTGGCATCAGCAGCGTAGAAGCTGACGTCCACCTGCGCCGGGCGGGCGGCCGCAAAGGCTTCGATGGTGTCCTCATTGGCACCGCTGCCGGTAGTGTTGATAAAGACCCGAAAGCCCCTCTTGGCTGCCGCGCCGAGCAACTCGGAGAAGTCTGATCGAACGAGAACTTCACCACCGGTGAAGCCGAAATTGACGACCCCCATGGCTCGGGCATCGTCCATCACTTCGACCCACTCCTCGGTGGACAGCTCCAGGCTGTGATAGCCGCGCTGGTAGCAGTGACGGCAGCGCAGTGGGCATCGATAGGTCAGCTCTACGTCCAGGGAAAAGAGTCGTCCGGCCTCAACGTAGAGCCTCAGCATCCTCCTCGAGAGTTTCACCGGCCCTCCGCAAAGAGTTGCTCCAGAGTGATGTCACCGAGGCCCACGGCCAGGCGAAAGCAGGGAATGTCTGCCAGGAAACCGGCCAGGTTGTTCAGCACCCGGGCATGCACACTTGTGTCCCCGTGCCAAAGCACCAGATGCCGTAGGACCAGCGGCAATGCTCGCTGAGGGGGGAGTGCGTGCAGCGCAGTGCTGGCCGCCTGTTTGATAAGAAAGAGGCGAGCCGGGGGCGCTCCCTCGTGTTCCATCATGAAGGCATTTCGGCACCACCATCCGTCGGCTCGTGGCAGGACTATCGTCTGGTCATCAGAAATACGCTGGCCGGCCCCCAGGTGCCGAGCGATGGTGCTCTTGCCGGTGCCGCTCAAACCCGAGAAGATGAAGGCGCCGGGCTTGGCACTGATAGCCGAGGAATGCAGCACGAAGCCCCCGTCAAGCAGCGTCCGTCCGATGCCAACGGCGGCAAACAACTCGTTGAAGTAGCCATAGTCAGGAGGTGCTGCGGGATGCAGGTATGCTGTCCCGGCGTCGCCGGCAAGGTCAGCCGTCCAGCCTGCAACGGCGATGCGAAAGCGAGTGGTGGTAGCGGGAGCCGGCCCAGGGGCCACGGATAGACGATAGGTGCCCGGGGGGGTTACTCCGTCATCGAGGTGCCGACACTTGAGAATGCTGAAAGGGAGGGATGGATCGGGCGCAACGTCGGCGCGATAGGGACCATAATGGAATCTCATCGGGGAACCACCGGCTTGACTGCCGCACGACGACCGAAGCAGTCAGTGCGACTAGGCACACATGGGGTTCCCTACAAGTTCACCAGTACCCAATACCTGACGTTCGAGAACCTCTTCGGTCTCGACCACCGGCTTCTCATAGGGCTTCTTCTCTTTGCGCAGTGTCGATTCAGTCTCTGTATTCTTTGTCATTGCCCTCTCCATCACACATCAAGATAGTAAGACATCAAGATAGTAAGACGGGCCGGGGGGGCAAGTCAAGTGGACCCCCGGCCCAATGGCTCAAATCCTAGTAAACAACTACGCTATAGCCCTGCAACTTGTTGCCAACCACCAGGTCTGGTGTGCCGTCGCCGTTGATGTCGCCCACCGGACGGAAGTTGTAGCCGCCAAAGTCAAGATTGTCAGCGGTGAAGGGGTCGATAATAACCACATCAGTGTGGGGATAGTAATTGCCATCCTCTGCATCATCCTGATGGTTGAGCCTGACGTAGACATGACCGAGTTCTGGGGCCGTCAGGAAATCCGAATAGACAAGGTCGACTGACTGCCCCAGGTCGCTGGCGGCGTTGTCGAAGTTGCCGGCCAGGGCGAAGAACGACCCGGCAGTCTTGATGCGCAATCCATTGGTTCCCAGGGAGACTCCATCACCGGCATCGCCGCTGGCGAGAACCTGGAGCGTGGCACCTGCACTGCTGGCAAGGGCCGCTCCCGAGAACACGTACACCTGGGTCTGAGTGAAGACATCGTAAACGTAGTGTGACACCAGCACGTCGTTGATGCCGTCACCGGTTACATCCTGATCCCCTTGGACAATATCGCCAAACTGGTAGCTGGAGCCTTGTCCGGCGTCTGGGCGCAACTTGACTGCAGTTGCGTCCTCGGCACCCGAGCCGTCGAGATTCAGGGAGATTGTTGTGGTACCACTCTGTGCCAGGGCACGGCCTTTGACGACATAAACAGCAGAGGCTTCCTTGGTCATGGAAATACCAATGTCGTCGTACTTCATGCCGCCACCATCGGGTAGCAGGTTGCCCACGGTCGCGACGAAGTCGCCGAACTTCCGGCCGGCCATGCCGGTACCAGTGATGGTCAGCACATTCCAAGCCTCGAGATCATCGGCATCCAGCAGGTCAATGGTGACCGGTGCCGAACTCTTCCAGACCGCGTTGCCCGGGATGATAAATACCTAGTTGATTTCCGGGGCTCCCACCGCGATGTCGTAGAGAGGCTTCCCGCCTACGGTGACGTCGCCATTGAAGTTGCCGGCAGCAGTAATCTGTCCAGTCCAGTAGTCAACGCCCGTGAACTTGATTCTAACGGCCGGTGGCTCTTCTACAAATCCATTGCCATCGCCAAGGTAAATCTTGTAGTTAGTGCTCCACTCTCCCGCCGAGTTCTTGTACGCCTGACTGCCGACGTCGTTGATACCATCGCCGTTGACATCGCCCAAGGGGGCAATCTGGAAGCCCTCCCAGCTGTTCAGTCCGTCGGTGATGCACTCAACGTTGGGATCGGTGTCAGCGTCGGCAAGAACCATCTCGTTGGCAATGCTGGTGTGTCCCTTGACGAGACAGAAGCCACTGAAGGCTGTGTCTCCGGACAATGCGAATTCATTCATATCGTCGCCGTTCAGGTCGCCAAGGTCGTAAACCCAGGCGCCCATTGCGGGGGCTCCCATTCCCGCGTTGCTGATCTGGCCGTACTTCAAAGAGAGCGCGGACGAAATAGAGATGGACTTGGCCTGCACCGCAGAGGCGTTGCCGGCAGCGTCCACCGCTCTCACTGCGAACCAGAATTGCTTGTTCGGCAGTGGGGACATGACGAAATGGCAAGCGTCGGCGGCATCTCTGCTGTCCGGTCCCGTAATGTCATAGCTCTCGAGGGAGCCTGGCAAGCCCGGGGCGTCAGGTGCGTCAGTCCCTGCAATGAGGCCGGAGTCACACGCTGTGGCAAAGTCGGAATCGCCGGTAATGGGCGAATCGGAGTAACGGAACTCATAGGTGGCAGCAGCACCACCGGCCATGCCGTCGTCACCGACCGCGCTCCAGGTCAGTCGGACAGAAGGTCGTCGTCGGTTGACGTCCTGTTCCGGGTCGATGTCATTGAGACTAATGGCCGCAGGGGCGGTGACGTCGGCCGTGGCGGCCAGGGCAACCTCAGCCTGGTTTCCGGCCAGGTCGCTGGCCCGCAGGATGAGGGATTGTCCAGCAGCCTCGGGCAGTGTCAACCCACCCACGGAGGCGGCAAACGGTGCCGCATCCAGGTCGATGTCGGTGAGGGTCGTCTCGACTCCGTCAAGCACCCGCAGCAATGCCGCAGTGCCACCAATCAGATTGTTCCCGGTCACCTCGATGTCGGCCGTGAACTGGCATCCCTCTTCGCCGTCACTCTCGTCGGCCACGATATTGCAAATGAAGGGCTCTTCTTCCGGGCTGATGATGGCCGGAACCGGATCAGTAAGGTCGGTGGTGAAAGCATGGGTGCCAGTCCCAAAACCAGTATCGGCACCTTCCTTCATGAGTTTCGCTTCAACCGTGAAGCTGGCTCCATCATCGAAGGTCACCGGGAAGATCACTGGCCCCAGGGTAAAGTCTGTCGACTGAGCCGACGGGACGTCGTCCGCATAGAAGACCAGCAGGTCGGCATCACCACAAGCACCGGTGGCCGTTACTTCCACATCAAGCTGGACTGATGCGCAGTCACTACCAGCAACCGCACAGTAGCCGTTGTTGATGAAGTCAGAGTCCGGCAGGTTGGAAAAGACAACGATGCAATCCCCCTGGGCGAGGGAAATCGTGGTCTGCAGTGCTGTCTGATTGCCGGCTTCGTCTTCAACAGTAACGGTGATGATCCGGTACTCGATTGCCGCGAACAGCTTGCTCAGGGTAACCAGGGTAGCCTGGGCCCCCTGCTCAGTTCCCTGCGCCTTGAGCACCGGACCTTCACAATTGGTATAGGTGTTGTCCGGGCAACGCTGGGTTGTGACGGTCCATGTTGCACCACCAGCTGCCGTGAACTGGACATCAACCTGGAATCCGCCGGTTTCGGCAGACGCATCATCGCCAGCGCCCAAGGCAGTACCGGCCGTGGGTGCCGTGATCTCCAGGGTCGGAGCGGTCCTGTCGACTATCACTTGCGCTGGGGAGGTGACCGCATCCGAAGTATTGCCCGCGCCATCAGCCGTCGACGCAGCCAACACGTAGGTGGCGTCATCGGCCAAGGCCCCGGCGAAGGTGACGTTGCCCTGGGCATTGGCGGTGGCTTCAAGCTCGCTGCCGATGCCGTCCTTAAGTACAGTCAAGGCGACCTTGAGGTTCGACTCAGTGGTCAGCTTGACGTCGGCTGCGGAGCCCACCAGGAGCGTGGGTGAGCCCTGCGGATAGGTGAATGAGAGCGGTGGCGCTTGAGTATCCACGTTGACCGACTTGCACGACTTGATGGAGAAGTTGCCCACCAGGTCTTTGGCGGTTGCGCAGACCTCGTTGGCTCCCTGGGAGAGAGGCAGGTCGACAGCTAGCTGCGCACTCGGTCCCGCCGGTACTGCCACGGGGGGCTTGGTCAAGTTGTTGACGGACAGGGTTGTTGAGCCATTGGCTGCGCCCGAGACGGTGAAGCCAATCTTGAAAGTAGTGCCGACGACGGCTTCAAGGATATTGAGCCAACCATCAGCGGGTTGCGTGTCCCCCGGGTATCCCAGGGAGTCAATGGTGGGCGCCATGGTGTCCACGAGAAGGACCCGGAAGCGTTCATTGAAAGAGGCCGAGGCCTGTGAGGAGAACCACGAGCCATCCTGATTGCTCTGGGCCTCCACGAAAATTCGATGTTCACCCTGCGGCAGTGCCTCGACGTCAGCTTTGCTGAAGGTAATCCCTTCGAAGCCACCGATGAGGTTCACCGTCCTCAGGACGCGATACTCGCCCTGTGACGAGTCGTTGCATACTTCCGATGTAAGGGACCCATGGTTGGAGCAGAAGCGCAATTTGTCCGGGCCTTCGAAGAGCTCCCCGGGGGTGGTGATGACGGTAATGACTTGCTTCGAGTCTTTCCACGGGGTCACGCATCGCATTCCCGCTGATACCGCCGCACAGACGCCAGAACCGCACTCACTGCTACTCGTGCAGGCTTTGAATTCAACGGTTTCGAACTGGTAGAAGCGAATCTCCGTGGGATCAGTGAAGAAGACGAAATCCTTGGAGGCCGTTGCGGCGTTGCCCGCCAGGTCAGTGATGGTGACTGTCAGGGTGTTGAGTCCACCGATGAAGTCGTACTGGGCGAAAAAGATGTTCTTGGCAACGGCGTCTGAGATGCCCGTCTGCAAGGTCACGGAGATGTCATCAGCCGCCCCGACTTCGGGGACAATGTTCAGACCTACCGTCTGGCCTGCTTCGAGGCCCTTGACCTTGACTCCCACCGCGAACTGGAACCCGTCAAGCTCCGGGTCTGCGTCGCTGACGGCCGGCACCAGCGCGGTAGTTGGGAAGGAGAATTGCACGGTCGGCGCAGTCCGGTCGATGACCAGGGTCACCGCGTTGGAGGAAGCCTCCTGACCAACGGCATCGGTAACACTGGCAACCAGGATGCAGGTCGAACTGTCGGGCAGGGTGACGCCCTTGAAGGTCACTAGGTTTGAGCTAACCTTGCCTGCTGCAGTCACTTCGCCAGCAGCACCGCAGCTGGCCGTCAAAGTGGCGTTCTGCCCATCTTCCACGTTGCTGGTCGTGCAGCCGACGCTGAGTTTGCAGCCTGCCACCCCGGGCGCACAACCCAGAGCTGCGAGGTTCATGGTGGTGTTGTCGGCAGGAGAAACGATGGTGATGCCGGGAGCAGTGTCCTTGAGAGTCGCCTTACGCACATCCGAGAACCCGGCCAGAGCATAGGTCGGATGGGTTGCTCCAGCCTGCAAGAGCGTCGGAACGTTGGGGGTGAGGCCCGACACGGCAAAGGTGTATTGGCCACCAGGACCAGCAGCGGAGGTGTCATATTCATCCCCGCCGACGTAGAGGGTAACAATGGCATCGGCATGATCAACCACGCCATCTGGCGAAGAGACGGCAACCACAACGGAGACGGGCTCGGAGCCGGTGACAAGATCCTTTGCCGGCACGTCAAATGTCACCCGGGGAGCATCAATGTTCAGAGTCACATTGGCCAGAACATCGTCGGTCTTGTGTCCCAAAGAGTCCGTTGCCGTTGCCACCAACTCGTTAGCTCCCGTGAGGAGCGTGATGCCGAAGAAAGTGGCCTGCCACTGCCCGGCGTTTTCCACGGGGGTGGTGCAGGGTAGTTGAGGGACATCGTTGGCCACCAGGCAGACCTCGACACCTTCGGGGTCCGCCTCGCCGTCCACCAGGAGAATCACTTCGTGCTGGTGCCCGGGAACGACTCCGTCATCGACGGTATCGGCACAGGCTGGCGGCGTGCAAATGTCGCCATCTTCAGGGGAAATGAAAGTGAGTACGGGGGCTTCCGAGTCAAGGATGACGCCCACCATCGTTTCACTGCCTTCCTGCTCGGAGGCCACGTTGCCATAAATATCAGTGGCATCAACGGTCAGGTTGTAGAGGCCCTCGGGAAGTTCATCCGCGGCAACCTCCAGGAAGAAGCCATTGCCGGTGGCAGTGGTGGTCCACTCCTGTGTGGCGTTACCTGCCAGAGTCACCGTGACCTCCTGGCCGGCGAGGTTGGCGGCGGACCCTGAAACAACCAGCACTGCCGGGTCGATCATGGCCCCGTCAGTCGGTTCGGAGATTACCAGTTGGGGTGCGGGCAGGCCCACAGTGAGGGTCAATTCGTCGCTCACCAAAGTCTCATCCTTGGTGACCTTCGCGCGGCAAAGCACCTTGTTGCCCAAGGTCTTAGTGTTAAGTGTTACGGGTACACCGTAGAGCCATTCGTCGTCCAGCTGGGCGATTGCAAGACTCCCTACTGCCTGGTAGAGCGCACCGGCAGTGTCGGCACGGCACTCTATCTTGATGACGTCTGCCTCCTCGCAGATGGGTGCGAGCACCATGAAGTTGATGGCGTAAACAGTGCCGGAACCGGCCGGCCCGTTGTCCTTGGCAAGGAGAGTCGCATCGGCCCCCGGGGCGGCAATGGAGAGGTCGGATTCAGAGAAGACGGCGATGAGCACCTTGCTGTCAGAACCCACCTTGTCGCAACAGTCGGTGACCAGGACTTCGAGGGTGTGGGGGCCAGCATCTGCCAAAGTCGCAACAAAGGAGAAGGTGCCGTCGCCTGCAGTCGTGAGGTCTGCCTGCTGTCCATTGACAAGGAGCTCGACAACGTCATCGCTGGCAACTTCAGCGAGAGTCCCGGAGACGGTAACCTGGATGCCAGGAAGGACCAGGTCTTCATCGAGGAGAAGGTTAACCGAGTCGCTGGATGGCTCAACCAGTGTGACCTGGGGCTCGGTATCGTCGACGGTGAATTCAAAGGGGCCAATGGAGGCTCCGCGTTCTGGATTCTGGGAGTCACTCACGAAGGCAGAGACTTCGATGGCCTGGCAACTGAGCGGCGCATTGCCGTCAACCAGAGTGGCCACCAGCTCCGCCGCACCGTCCACGAGTTCCTGAGGTTCAACGGGGAAGGCTTCGCCCGCGATTTCCAGCCACGCTTCATCGCAGTCCGTGCCGTCCGAGGTAACCGTGAACGCCATTTGGTAGCCGGCAGTATCGGGGTCGGCATCGGCGGCCGCACAACCTTCGTTGGAGGGTTCCACAGTGATCCCGCAGTCGCCGGTTTCGGCACAGACGGAGAGCTGGGCATTGACGATTCCGGGGACCCGGACTTCGAGGGTATGGCCGTCGCTGTTGTGGGAGAGAGTCACCTGGTTGAAGCTGAACTCGTCAGCCGGCTTATTGATGGAGTCAACCAGAATGCCGTCGATCCACAACTCAACCTTGGTACCCTGGGCAATATTGGCCGAGGTGACGTTGATGTTGACCTGCAGACCGGCGATTCCCGGGTACTGGTCGTCGTCAAGGGTCAGGCACCCGGCAAATTCGCTGGCGCACTCGTCCGCGGTCGTGATGCAGAAGGAGATCTCCGGTTCCGGCGGGGAGACTTCTTCTTCGACAAGCTCGAATACCTCGGGCTCGATGATTTCGTCAATTACCTCGAGCTCTGGCTCAACAATCAAATCCGCAACGTCGACCTCCTGCACCCCTTCCGACGTGCTGACTTCCGTAATATCACTGTCCGAAAGGTCCAGTACCGGCATCTTCTTCTTGTCGTCTGGACAGCCAGTCAGCAACAGGGCAACTGCCAGCAGGCTCACGAGTGACTTCAACGGGTGATGTACCATTATCTCTCCTCCAAATTCGACGCCAGCATTTCGTCCTGGCGTTCCGAACCAATTTCAATCTGTTCCTGCGACTTCGCGGAGCACTTACGTGACATACCGCATCCGGACCAAAGAAATCAACAGCACGATTCTTCTAATGTACGTGTCCGCGAGGCAAAATGGAAGAGTGCATACGGAGGATATCGTACAAGGCTGAGGAGATACGAAAGGTGAAGGTGCGAGGGGGTTGGAGGGCGGTCCACGATTTTCGTTGCGTTGCACCGCATCGAACCCCTATACTCCGCTCCACGTGTAGGCTTGTGAGGACGATGGTGATTGCGCCGAGAGCCAGAAAGAGCAGTATTGCCATTCGGGCAATTTGTCTCCTTGCTTCGCTCTTTCTCCTCCCCATGTCGGTGCTGGGCGAAGACGGGGAGATCGTTCACGTTCATTCGGTGACCATTGAAGGGTTGCGGCGGATTCCTGCCGAAACCCTCCTGGCGACTATTCCGCTCCGCACCGATATCGATGTCACTGCCAGTGACTTGCCGACTTTGGCCAGGCAGACCATCAAGGGGATTTTCGCCACAGGGTACTTCTCCGACGTGCAGGTCTTTTCGAAGATGCGCACCGACGGGTCCATGGAACTCACCGTCGTGGTCCTTGAGAAGTATGTGGTGCGGAAGATCCATCTGGTGGGCAACGATGAAGTGGAAGAGGAGGACATTCTCAAGACCTTCTCTGTGAAGACAGGGCGTTTTCTTGATGTCACGAAGCTTATCGCCACGCTGCGCAGCATCGAAGAGTTGTACCAGGACAAAGGGTTCTTCCTGGCCGAGGCCTCCTATGAGGTGACGCGGGAACCGGAAACCCGCACCGCGGTTGTGACCATTCGCGTCAAAGAGCAGGCCGAAGTGGCTGTGCTGAAGGTCAACTTCGTGGGCAACCAACAACTCTCGGATGGTGACCTCAAGGCCATCATGATGACCCGGGAGAAAGGTTACCTCTCTTTCCTCGAGAAGAGTGGCTTGTTCCTGCGCTACTTCTTCCAACTGGAACGTGAAGGGGCCGGCGCCGCGGTCAGTCCCGGCAGCTATGTTGACGAACTGGAGGCCTCTCAGTTTGAGTCCTGGTCCGCCCACCAGGATGTCGATTTGCAGCGGGTCAAGTGGTTCTACATGACCAAGGGCTTCGTGGAAGCCAAGCTGGGGCAGCCGCGTATCGCCCTGACGCCGGACAAAGAAGGCATCATGATCTCGGTGGATGTCGAGGAGGGGCTGCCCTACGACGTCGGCAAGGCGACAATCATCACCGATGATCCCGATGGACTGCTCTACTCGTCCGAGGAACTCCACGCTGACCTCAAGTTGCGGACCGGGGACCGCTTCGATGCCCAGAACGTGATGATGGACACCGAGGCTCTCTCCAAGAAGTTCATGAACAAGGGTTACGCCTATGTCTCGGTTTCCAACTCCCATTATCTCGACCGGGAGAAGCGGATCCTCGACCTCACCTATGTCGTGCAGAAGGGCAAACCCACGTATGTTGCCAATATCGAAGTGACCGGGAACAAGACCACTGCGGACAAGGTGGTACGGCGGGAGATGAAGATCGCCGAGGGTGACCTCTATCACCAGGGGTACGTTGACCGTAGCAAGGCGCTGATTTTCCGTCTCGGGTTCTTTGATGACGTGGAGATAATCCAGCGTCCGGCCACCATTCCCCCAACGGTCCGCCCAGAAATCGGAGATGAAGTTCCGCAGTTTGTTGATCTGCTCGTGCGGGTCAAAGAGAAGGATACCGGCATTTTCCAGGTAGGGGCCGGGTTCTCTTCCCTGGAAAGCTATATTCTACAGGCTAGGATCTCCAAGAACAACTTCCTCGGCCGCGGGCAGACGGTGAGTGTTCAGGCACTTGTTTCATCGCTGCGCAGTATCTACATGCTCTCCTTCGTGGAACCCTACTTCATGGACACCCCATGGAGCTTCTCCTTCGATCTCTATGATACCGCCACCGACTACGAAGCCTTTACCACCGAGGCCACCGGCGGTAACGTTTCGTGGGGCTATCGCTTCCTGGATGACTACTACGTCTATCTCACCTACAAGATCGAGCGGATGAAGACGGTGTTGGGAGGTCGGGGTGGCTTTGGGGGCGTGCCTATTGACCGGCTCGAGCAGGACGGGGTGACCTCGTCGCTGCGGCTTTCGCTGGCCTGGGACACCCGAAACAACCGGATCATGCCCACTGACGGTTTCTACAACTCAGCCTCCACTGAATGGGCAAGCCCATACATTGGCGGGGACTCGGACTTCTACCGGGCAACGCTCAACAGCCGCTGGTACATTCCCCTGCTTTGGAATTTCATTCTGCGGCTCAACGGGACCATGGGGTACGTTGGTACCACTTCCCAGGAGCCGATTCCCATCTTCGAGCGCTACTACGTGGGTGGCATCTTCTCGGTGCGTGGTTTCCAGCGCAATAGCCTGAGCCCCACGGTGCCGGCCGCCGCGCAAACCGACCCGTCGGCTTCCCTGGTATCTTTTCCCATTGGTGGCAACAAGCAGTTGATCTTCAATGCCGAAATCGAGATCCCCATCTATCGCCCCATGGGAATCGTCGCGGTTCTGTTCTTTGACGCGGGCAACGCCTTTGCCGAAGAGGAGTCACTGGACCTGCTTGACCTGCGCACCAGCGTCGGTTTTGGCTTCCGCTGGTGGTCGCCCATGGGTCCACTACGCTTTGAGTGGGGCTTCCCGCTGCGCCCCCAGGAAGGGGAAGAGCCGATGGTCTTCGAGTTTACTATCGGCAGTGCATTCTAGCGGTTGCGAGGTTGCGGCCGCCGGGTCAGCATCGACCTGAGGCCGTGCCCGGGGAGGTTTCCATCCGTTCTTCAGCCATCAGCGAGCTCTTTTCGCGTGCCTCCGATGCCTGTTTCTTCTCTGGTGTGGGAGATCTGGGTGAGACCCTCAGTCGCACCAACATGGCCTATGGCATCGCCAAGATCCGGTGGGTGCAAGAGCAACTGGGCATGGTCCCCGATGCTTCTTTTGTCAGCGCTCCCGATGCCACGATTACGCGCAATATTGACCGTTGGCGGTCGGGCTTCGGGTACGGTGGCCGGCTGCGGCACCGCGGCGACTTTGTCGTGCTGGACATCAAGTCCAATGCCTGCGGACTTTTTCTCGGGCGGTTCACCGAGTTGCCAGAGCCCGAGGCTATGCTGGCGCGTATTCGTGATCTCAGCGCCGGCGAGAGTTTTGTCCAGCAGACCGCGACTTCGTGGGACTTTGGCCTCTCCAACCATTTTGTCCACGTCATGCGGTTTGAGAAGCCCATCGAGGGCTCGCCATACGGAGTGCTCTGTCACGGCTCCGGGCCCGAGTTGCGGTCCCCAGGCCCCTGGGGACCAGGTCTTTATGTCAACCGTTCCCCGCGGCTGGCCGAGCTGTCCCGAACGGAAGAGACACCCTGGGGACCGCTGCGTATCATCGCCGGGCGGGAAGCGGTAGCGGAGTACTGGCAGGGCTACCTGGCGGCCGAACGACATTCCCACGAGCGTCGACGGAAGATGGCTGAAGCCCTCTTCCCGGACCTTGTCGAAGTATCCAACCTGACCCATCAGGGGGCACTGGCACCAAACGACTACCTCATCGGCGGCGTTGCCGAGGTGGGTGACGCCGTGGTACCGCTGGCGCTGCGGGCCGAGCTGCCCGTCTACCTGCTGTCGGCGCGCCCCAGCTTCTCCAACGCGGCCCAGGAGCTGTTGGGATTTGGTGAGCGAGCGGCCCGCATGGGGCTCTCCGATGTCGTCTCGAACGCCAACGTCCTACCCCATGGCGGCGGCTACTCGCTGCCTGGCTACAAGGCTGTGGACCGGGTTCTGGAATTCGACCACGGGAAACGCATCTACGTCATGGAAGTGGCGCAGGGCACTTCCGCCCGAGCCTACCACGACAACTTCCGCCACGTGCCCTTCGACTACCGCGGCGAAGAGGTGCTCCGCCGGGTGGAGGAGCTTGACATGGGTGAAGTGACCAACCGCGGCCTCCCGCTCTACGAGTTCATGGTGTAACCAATGGCCCCGTGGCGCATATTCGGCCTGCCGGCCGGTCAGTGGCGTCGCGCTTTGCTCCTGTGGCTATTGCTCTTTCTGCTGACCCTGGCCTTTGAGTTGGGCAGTGACGTTATCAAGGCCCTCTTCCTCAACCGTATCGGCACCAAGGCGTTGCCGCCGGCATTTGTCCTTGAGGCGAGCCTGCGGTTACTGGCCACGGTCCTCTATTTCTTTCTGCTGCGACATCGCTCCTACGCCCGGGTGATGGTGGTGACGACCATCCTCTATGGGGTGACCCTGGGCTTCCTGCTAACCATGCTGCAGTCCGGTTCCTCGGACCAGTTGACGCTCTTCTTCGCCCTCGAGCAGGTGGGGTTCAAGCTGTTGATGCTCCACTGGGGTGTCTATGTCGTCGACTTCTTCACCGTCGGCGAGTCCTCGACTGCCATCCCCGCGGTCTATTCCGCACAGCCCTTTGGTGCGGTCATCGCTGGAGTCTTGCTGGCCTGGGAACCCTTTGATGACATCTCCTGGCTGCTCCTGGTGGGCGTTGCGGCCATTGCCGGGGCGTTGGCAGTCTACCCGGCGGTGCATCGCGCTCGCAAGGAGTCCCCGCGAGTCCTGCTGGCTGAGCCCGAGGAGGACGACGACGGGACGCTTGAGCCGGGAGGGTGGAGCTACGTGCTCCGGGCCCCGGTGGTGCGCTACATGGCCTTGGCCACCGTCAGCCTGGTGCTAGTCAGGGCAGTGCTCCAGGTCTCGGCCTCCTACGTCCTGGAGAACCAGTTCCAGACTGCCCGCGGCATCGGTGCTTTTCTGGGGTACTACAAGGTCTACTCCAATGTTCTGGTCTTTGGCCTGCAGGCGACCCTGGCGGCACGTGCTATGCGCCGCTTCTCGCCGCCCCGGGTGAATCTCTCCTATGCCCTCCTCGCCATCGCCGCCTTCGCCGCGCTCTTTGCCGTGCCGGGAAATGCTACGCTGATCTTTGCCGAATCGGTGCGCAACGAGTGGAAGTCGCTGCTCAAGACCCCGTTTTCGGTGATGATGTATGGCACCATGGCCGACTATGCCCGGGCCCCCGCGCGCATTGCTATTTTTGGCGTGCTGGTACCGCTGGCGGGCATCGTCGCTGGCCTGGGCATGATGGGTGTGCAGCGGCTAGGCATCGGGGGGCACTACCTGGCCCTGGCCGGGGTAGGGCTGGGGGTTCTCTTCCTGGGCGCCACGCTGCTGCAGAATCGTGCCTACAAGGTGGCTCTCGTGGAGCTGCTTAGAGGCAAGCTGAAGCTGTCAGAACGCACCCAAACGACCTCGACGCTGATGCGCATCCCCGACGGGCGGCTTCTGGATGTGCGGAATGCGCGGCAACGGGTGGACTATCTGCTGATTCGTTCTCGGTTGGCGCGCCGGCTCTTTCCTGAGTTGGTGGCTGGAGGCGAGGTACGGGAGCTGGCAGAAGCGGACCTCATCGAGCGGCTGGAGGAGTTGCTCCTGCTCGTCGAGCTCTATCGACCCCGCGGTGCGCCCCGCCTGCGGGGGATGCTGGTCGCGGCCCTGGCCGATCAGCGCGTAGACCTCATGGACAACGCCTTTGAAGTGGTGCGCTCCGTCCTCCCGCCACGAATTGCTCGCTATGCATCGTCACTCCTCCAGCTCGGACTGGAAAAAGGTGTACACTGGCAGGAAGGTGCCGCCCGTCTTTCCCATTGAAAGTGGGGCGCGGGTGGGCCACACTTGTAAGTGCACCACCGTTACCTTCCCCGGAGGTTATCCCATGCAGGCTCAAACTCTCGCGCTCATAGTCAACGACCCGCTGCTGATGCCATGTGTGGCCGCGCACATGGCTCCGGCAATAGAACTGCTTGACCCAGGGGAAGCAGCCGCAGTAGGCATCGGCCGATTTGAGCGTGGCGACCCCTTGGTGGCTAAAGTTCGCCCCCCCATGAGCGCAGAGACCCTGAGTGTGCTCCAGCGAACACAGGGGCATTTGGCCATTGTCTCTGCCATCTCGGGTGCCAATGCGGCACTGCATCCCTATGACTCGCAGCCATTTCGCTATCGCAATTGGCTCTTCGCCATGGCCGGTCGCATCAGGACCCTGGACCGCCCTCTGGATAATCGTTTGGCCATCCCGTCATACATTGAGTCGAATATTCACGGGGCCACTGCGGGAGAAGTCCTCTTCCATCAATTTCTGGCCTACCTGCACCGGCAGGGGCAACTGGCTGGGGAGCGTCTTGACATGTCACCCCTGCGCAAGGCGCTATCATCAGCTCTGTCCCATGGCAACATCTGGTTTGGCCAAGAGGGAGCTAACAACAGCATGATTCTCTCGGATGGGAGGGTGTTGCTGGGGGCGGCGCTGGAACGGCCTGTCTACGTGGCTAACATTGAAGGCATCGACCAGTGCTTAAGTTGTGGCGGGGACGTGGATGGAAATCCCGTCGCCCACCCCCATGTCAGAGGTGTGGCTGTGCTGGACACTGACGGGATGCCGTCTGCCCAGTGGCAAACAGTTGCTCCCGGTCGAATCTTCCAGGTAGACAGGGATCTGCAGTTTGAGAGTTTCCCGGCCTGAGCCGGGCAAAGGCGTAAGCTACTTACCTGCTCGTTCCTTTCGCTTCTCATCCGCCAGACGCTTCATGCGGTCCTTGTGACGACGCTGACGTATCTTCTGCACGGTTTCCCGTGGCTTCTCTCCTCGACCCATATTCATCTCCTCAAGCTCATGTCAAGCGGGCTCGCATTATAGGGAAGAGCCCCGGTTGGTCAAGCAAAAACGACGCGGCATCGGCCTGCGCTCTCTGACTCTCATAGTGCCTTGCGGTGGTGACAGGCAGCATCGGCAGTTGTCAGCGAGTGGCTTTCAGGCCAGTGTAGATGTAGAGATGCTCGCCCTTCTGGACGCTGAGCTTGATTTCCCGCGGGACGGTGCCGTCCTTCTTGAAGAATATCACATGGTCCCCGGCCTTGAGCCACCGGCGGGTCGGCGTCTGGTAGACATTCTGCTTGGAGATCTCATCGATGATAATCTGGGCTTCGCCGGGTGAGGAGAAGATGAAGATCTCACCGTACTCCAGGGAGAGCTTTGCCTTGAGCTTGCGTGTTTCAGCTTCTACGCGCCCCAGCACCTCATCGGTCTGTTCGTACTG
>ERZ890953.423-NODE-423-length-24764-cov-5.763608_pt1 | contig 24764 bp, 20 predicted proteins | sample MGYA00521264_ERZ890953 | MGnify/ENA primary metagenome ERZ890953 (study PRJEB32303, sample SAMEA104408629) | aquatic metagenome | biome: Brackish water; feature: Chemocline; material: water | place: Baltic Sea | collected 2014-10-26T21:54:00 | depth 200 m ...
CTCGTGCTGTCCCTCCCTGGTAAAACCAGTCTATATCCTTTTGACGACATAAAAAGATACCTCGTAAGATTAAGCCCAATACCCTCTCGGGATGAGTTTCAGCGTATGCCAATGCAAGGGTAGATCCCCAGGAACCGCCAAATACGACCCACTTATCAATACCGAGATCTTCACGGATTTTTTCCAGATCACTAATTAGCTCCTGAGTCGTATTATGCTTTATGCTGGCATGAGGCCTGGATTTCCCACTCCCCCGTTGATCAAATAAAATAATTCGATAACGCTCAGGATCAAAATAGCGACGATGCACAGGCTCACAACTTCCACCTGGACCGCCATGTAAAAACACAACAGGTACACCATCTGACTTTCCGCATTCTTCTATATATAACTCATGATCAGGAGACACCTGAAAATAGAAGCTTCGAATGGGCTGAATAGCCGGAAATAACATGATTAAAATTTCCTGTAGGATAAACCCTACATTTATTAGTTACACAAACCTACAAGCACTGGCGCGAATAGGACTATTCCATTTTCCAATAGCATGAGAATATAGCTGCACGTTCTACGGATAGAGCCCAAAAAGGAAATCACCGCTTAAGCATGGTTGCTTTATCAGGAAGGCACTATCTCAGGGATGTAAAATTAAGTCAATCACCGACAGGGATGTTCAGAACAGCCTCAATCAAGGATTCGATTGAGGCTTTTTTTTGTCCGGGAATTGGACTTATGCTACGAGCGCGGGGACGCGCAATAGTAGCGCTTGTCTGCAGTTCACCCTATCATGTCACATTTTTATCAGGGCTGTCCGGCATGTACTTCAAACCTCCCAAAAAACTGTTACATCTAGCCGGAAAAGCTATCGCTGATTTTAAAATGATACATGCTGAAGATAAAATTCTGGTGGCGGTGTCAGGCGGAAAAGATTCTTTATCACTTTTGCATGCGCTGATGCATTTTCAACGTCATGCACCCATACATTTCGAACTGGGAGTTATCACTATCGACCCGCAAAGTGAAGATTTTGATCCATCGACGTTAAAACCATATATGCAGGAGCTTGGTATGAATTACCACTATATCAGCGAACCTATCGTAAAGCTGGCCTCAAAGCACATGCAAAAGGACTCATTTTGTGCCTTTTGCTCTCGCATGCGTCGAGGGCTAATGTACAAAACGGCTCGTGAACATAATTACAATGTGCTCGCATTGGGTCAGCATCTGGATGATTTAGCTGAAAGCTTTTTAATGTCTGCCCTGCATGGTGGCAAATTGAAAACAATGAAAGCTCACTACATCAACGATGATGGCGATATTAGAGTTATCAGGCCTTTTGTATATTCGCGGGAAAAGCAGTTACGCGAGTATGCAACACTGGCAAAACTACCGGTTATTGAAGATAACTGCCCGGCCTGTTTTGCCAAACCTACACAGCGTCAGCATATGAAAGAACTTTTAGCTTCTCAGGAAGCGTTATACCCAAATACTCTGCAAACCCTTTTGACTACTATAAAACCGTTAATCTCCAGGGGATTACCTAACCTTGAAAATAGACCATAACCCCAATGCCGGTAAGTTAAGGTCTTTTGTCGTCATGCCCGTATAGGGAAGGTATCCATTTTATAGGCCTGCAGGCTCGTTGTGATTGATTCTGGCCTTCGCCAGAATGACGCTAGTCGCTTAACTTACCGGCATTGACAATAACCCGTATTTTTACCCTGAGCAAATGATTAAAATGAACCTCCGCATGTTGAAAGATATTGCAATAAGCCAAATCGAAGCATTACAGGAAATTCTAAAGCCTCTCTGGAAATCATGATGCCAGCGAAAATAAATTTTAAGTGAATTTATTTTCGCCAGAACCCCGGTGTCAACAGCACTAACAAAGTAAATATTTCCAGCCGTCCTAATAACATGGCAAGACATAAAACCCATTTGGCAAAATCATTAATTGTGGAAAAATTCTGCCCTACCTGATCAAGACCCGGCCCGAGGTTATTTAGACAGGCTGCTACTGCAGAAAAAGCTGTATCCTGATTTAAGCCGGAAGCCATCAACAATAAGATCATTAATGCCGATATCGCAAAATAAGCCGCGAAAAAACCCCACACCGCTTCTATCACTTTATCCGGCACCGGTTTTCGCCCGATCTTTACGGTAAACTGCGCTGAAGGATGCACCAGTCGGCGTAATTCGCGCATACCCTGTTTGACCAGTAATAAAATCCTGATGACCTTGATACCGCCACCGGTAGATCCGGCACAGCCCCCGATAAAACTCACGTACAACAGAAGCACCGGTAAAAATCCCGGCCAGCTGTAGTATTCCTGAGTTGTAAAACCGGTAGTTGTACCTATTGAAACCACCTGGAACAGGCCTTCAATCAGGCTATCCATAGGTGAACTAAAGGTCTTAGTCATGTACAGGTAAGAAATCGTTATCAAACTGACGACGGTCAGTACCAGAATATAAGTGCCAAATTCTGCATCCCTTAAATATGGCTTTAACCGCCTGTGTCGCAAAGCAGCATAATGTAAAGCAAAGTTTACTCCGGACAACAGCATAAAGACTATAGCGATAAGCTCTATGCCCCTGTTATTGAAATATCCCATACTGGCATCGTGAGTTGAAAATCCACCGATCGCAACTGTTGAGAACGCATGCGCAACGGCATCAAAACCATTCATGCCAGCTAACCAGTATGCCAATCCACAACTAATAGTCAGTCCGAGATAAATATACCATAGCGCTTTAGCGGTCTCGGTAATTCTCGGCGTTAACTTGGTATCTTTTACCGGGCCTGGTGTTTCTGCCCGATATAATTGCATACCACCTATGCCCAGCATGGGTAGTACCGCAACGGCTAAAACAATAATCCCCATACCACCCAGCCATTGTATAAACTGACGATAAAATAATATGGAATGAGGCAATTCATCGAGTCCGACGATAACAGTGGCTCCGGTGGTAGTTAACCCGGATATCGATTCAAATATTGAATCGGTGATGGATAGCTCATTCGCATTAGACAGGTAAAATGGCAAGCCTCCCGCTGAACCCAACACAAACCAGAACATAACTACGACCATAAAGCCATCTCTCAGGCGAAGATCTTTTTTATGATTTCTAAAAGGTAAAAACAGAACAAAGCCGACAATTAGTATTAAAGCAAAAGCATTAATAAATGGAGCGGCTTCATTTTCCTGGTATATCCAGTCCACCAGTACAGGAGGTAACATAGTGGTACTGAACACCATTAGTAACAGGCCGAGTATTCTTATAATAACGAGTGGTTGCACGAAATCAGCTAGCTACAAATCAAAAGAAGGTTATATCAGGATGGAATAACTTTTCAACCTGAGAGATATCCCTTTTATTGGTGATAAACAAAATGACATGATCCTCTGATTCTATGACAATATCATGATGAGCAATCAGAACTTCTTCACCTCTCACTATGGCACCAATAGTAGTTCCTTTGGGAAGTTTCAGCTCCTCAAGTCTACGACCGATAACTCTGGAGGATTTTTTATCGCCATGGGCTATAGCCTCTATCGCTTCCGCTGAGCCTCGTCTTAGCGCATGTACAGCCACCACGTCACCTCGACGGATATGGGCCAGCATTGCCCCTATGGTTACCTGGTGCGGCGAAATAGCTATATCGATCAACCCACTTTCCACCAGCTCAACATAAGCAGGCCGGTTAATCAAAGACATCACTTTACGGGCACCCAGACGTTTAGCTAACATGGCTGACAGGATATTAGCTTCATCGTCATTGGTTAATGCACAGAAAACATCCATTGATTCGATATTCTCTTCAATCAACAAATCGGGGTTTGCTGCATCACCATGGAAAACAATGGCAGAATTTAATTCGCCAGAAAGCTGGTTTGATCTGCGTAAATCGGTTTCGATCACTTTTACCTGATAATCTTTTTCCAGTAGGGCAGCTAATTGTCCTCCAATATTGCCACCACCAGCCAGCATAACTCTTTTAATCGGTTTATCGAGTTTGCGTAATTCAGAAATTACAGTTCTAATATGTTTCCTGGCTGCCACAAAAAATACTTCGTCATCCGCTTCTATAACACAGTCAGCCGTGGGTGGCATGGATTCACCCTGACGGAATATTGCTGCCACACGCATATCCACACCAGGTATATGTTTACGCACTGTTTGCAGTTCATGACCAACCAGTGGCCCACCATGATAGGCCTTTACCGCTACCAGTTGAACTTTTCCACCAGCAAAATCGAGTACCTGTAAAGCACTGGGGTGCTCAACCAGATGATGGATATACTCTGTAACCAGGTTTTCCGGACTGATAGTGACATCTACCGGAATCGCGTTTTCACCGAATAATTGCTGCTTTTGCATATACTCCTGTGAACGAATCCGGGCAATTTTGGTAGGGGTATGAAAAAGTGTGTGTGCGATTTGGCAGGCAACCATATTGATTTCATCACTATTAGTCAGCGCAATAAGCATATCAGCATCATCAGCACCTGCCTGTTTTAACACGCCGGGATAAGAGCCATTGCCCGTAATAGTGCGCAAATCCAGATGATCCTGTAAATCTGAAAGGATACTCTGTTCAACATCAATGACAGTTATTTCGTTACTTTCCTCTTTTGCGAGTTCTGTGGCCACAGAAAAACCGACCTGGCCAGCCCCAAGGATAATGATATTCATAGTTTTTTTCTGCTTAGCGAAAATACCGCTCTATAAAGTAGTTCAAATTGAATACTTACCTTAGCGAGCACACTATTCATTTAACGATTTTTTTGTTTGTAAACCTAGCGATTTCAGCTTCCTGTAAAGATTTGTTCGTTCCTGACCAATTTTTCGCGCCAGTTCTGAAACATTATTACCGCACAGTTCGAGCTGTTTGCCGAGGTATCGTCGTTCAAAGTATTCTCTAGCTTCGCGCATATCAAGGTCAAGGTTTATCGACAACTTTAAAACATTAGCGGAGCTTTCTTCCATTGTTTGCCTGGACATCTGTATAAACTGCTGGATTTCCTCCAGTCCGACATTATCATTGGAGCTATTGGCTAAAACCTGCTTAATGACTGATTTTAGCTCGGTTAAACCGCCCTGCCAGAAATGATTACGAATCATATTCTGCCCTGCAACTCCAAAATGCCGGTATGGTAAACCCTCTTTTTCACTGTAACAGGTGACGTAATACTCGACGAGCTCAGGAATATCCTCGATTCGTTCATTCAATGAAGGAATATAAATTGCATTACGCCAGTATTCGGCCAGTTCGGGCAGAACTTCACTTTTATGACTCAATGACTCGTGTCCATATTGACTGGCAACCACTAACCTGCCGGATAAAGAGACCGATTTCAGGTGATTAATCAGGGTGATCAGGTCCCTCTGCTGATCCATATTCAGATCCGTCACTTCTGCAATAAAAATATTATCCAGCAGACCATTCTGATACGATTTCAGCCCTGAGTTAAATGGAGCCGTACCGGTTTTTATGGCCTGTAGTGAAAACAGATAGCTTACCCAGATTTGAACCCCTGACCCAACCTTCCCGGTTAAAAAAATAGTATTTAAATCTTGTGCATGTGCCTGCATCGTTTTACGCAATTGCTGCATTTGCATACTATTACCAACCGGCATTTCGGATTCTTCAGCCTGTACTGGATCGGAGCTTTCACTATTACTCGATAACGCCAGGTTTACCGTATGTAATAGTTTTGCAGTTGACAACGGCTTTTCAACAAAATCAAAAGCTCCAAATCGCGTTGCTTCAACGGCAGTCTCCACCGTACCATGTCCGGATATCATCACCACTGGACAATCCAGTAAATTTTGTTCATTCCATTGTTTAAGCAAACTCACCCCGTCCATTTCTGGCATCCAGATATCCAGTAAAATAAGGTCCGGTGCAAAACTGGCTTTAAGTTCACTGGCCTGTGTCGCATTTTCAGCAACAACCACTTCATATCCTTCATCTTCAAGAATATCCTTTAGCAAAAAACGGATATCCGGCTCATCATCAACGATTAGAATTTTTGTGCTCATAAACCAGTTCTCACTTAACCTAGTTATTCATTTTCATTATTTTTAACGTTCTGTACCGGTAACCGCATGACAAACCGAGCACCACCCGTTTCACTATTTTCAGCCCACACAAGTCCGTTGTGCTCGTCGACAATTTTTTTCACGATAGCCAACCCAAGACCACTGCCACTTTTTTTATCGGTTACATAAGGCTCAAACACGCTATCCATCTCATCCGCTTTAATACCTGAACCACTATCCTCAACCGACAATTCAACATATTCACAGTCAAATTCTTCAATACAAATAGTGGATAATCTGACCCAGCCCTGATCATCAACCGCTTCGTAAGCGTTTTTTACCAGATTATGTAATAACTGCCTGAACCTGATCGGATCAGCCTGCATATCGGGCATATTTTTTTCCAGCGACAACCTGATATCAACATTTTTGGTATTAGCATGATACAGCTGAATAACTTCCGTGATCATCTGGTTCAGGTTCATAGTTTGCAGAATGGGGCTGGGTGCTCTGGCGTATTCTGTAAAACTATTCACCATCGTTTTCATCGCTTCAACCTGCTGCACAATTGTATGAGTATATCGATCGAGCATTTCCTGTTTAGCTGCATCAACCTGTCCTGCGAGTTTATTCTGTAATCTTTCAGCAGAAAGCTGGATAGGTGTTAAAGGATTCTTTATTTCATGGGCGAGACGTCGAGCCATTTCACTCCAAGCAGAATCTTTCTGCGCCTGAATTAACGCCGTTAAATCATCAATGACCACAACCTGCTCACGTATATCCTGGAATTCCTGCTCCAGCTCAGTCCCCCGAATACGTAATACTTTACGTCCACTTCTGCCAAAAAGAATCACTTCTTCCTGCCATTCCCGCTGACTTTGCACATTTTTCTGCACTACCTCGAAAAAACCCAGTAACTGAGGATTAAGTTTTATCATTTGCGTCACAGACTGTTGTTCGTGAAAGCTGCCTGCTTCTAAACCGAAAATTATTTCTGCCGCTCGATTACCCTGTTTAATGACACCCGTTTCATCAATTGTCATAACACCCGAATTGATATGTTCCAGCACAGACTCAAGATAGCTTTTTTGCAGCTCTTCCATCATCTGGCTTTGCTCAGCAATCACTCTGGCACGTGAAATTTTTCGTGTCATCATATTAAATGAGCGGGTTAAAAAACCCAGCTCATCATCACCCGATAACGGTAATTGTTTTTCATAATCGCCAGCCGCAACAGCCTGAGTTCCTTCCACCAGGTCACTAATTGGAGAAACCAGCTTGCGGGCAGCTATAAAGGCAATCCAGATGGCAGACAATACGCTCAGCAACCAGACCAATGAGAGCGCCAATGTAAAACTGGTTTTCAGAGGATCTCGTAATACCGATAACTCTCTGTATTTCTCGTATGCCTGTTCTACCCCCTGCGTCAACTCATTCACCCGATCGGTAATTGGATAAACGGCCTGTAAAAACTTCTTCTGTTCAATAGTGGTTAAATCAATTACCGGCACCACAATATGAATTCTCAGACCGACTTCAGGATTTTCCACCAGCTTGAGAAAGTGATCATCAGGCCCTAATTTACCAAACTCTGTTTTCGCAAGAGCAGTCGGTAACTCAGCGGAATTTTCACTACTTGAGGCAAGGATAACGCCATTCAATCCCACTAAAGTCAATTCATTTGCCTGCTGTTCATTTCGCGCATCATTTAAATAAACTATTAACAGCTCTTCGGGTACGCTTGGTATTTCAGTAGCAATCAGGTGTGTTTTCTTTATAGCTTCACGTTTACGCAAATCGAGTGCGCTACGACCCAGCTTCAGAGAATCTTCCAGGGCCTGCTCCACACCGACATCAAACCAGCTATCAATACTTCTATGCAAAAAAGTTAATGAAAAGTAATAAACAATACTCACCGGTATTATGGTTAAAATAACAAAAATGCTGATCATTCTTGTGGTTAACCTTGAACCTATCGTTTTTAAGCGATACTGAATAATCAATTTGAAGACGTTATAGAAAATCAGGCCTAATAAAACGATCAAACCCAGCGCATTAAAAAACACCAGCAAGTTGTAATACTTACCAAAGGATGCAGAATTTGAAGTGGCATCACTGATAGAATAAAGAGACACAAACAACAGAATAATGAGCGCAATTATCGGTGCAGAATTGCGTAAGGCGCTATTCATTGAATTTCACTCCTTAAGGGAAATTTCATTGCGTGATATTCCACTCGTACCAGTCACTTGAAATATTCCAGTTGTTTTTCCAGAATGAAGATGATTTTAATGGTATTGATAATTCAGTATTATCAATACCAAAACTAAGGCGCGCCTGGTAATACTCCCCCTGACTTAGCGAATAATTATCCAGTAATGGGTAATTCAATAGCACAGTCAATTGATTTAGAGTGTCCTTTAGCGTAGAGAAATAGAGCCGATTGCCAGAATTAATATTCAATAACGAAACAGAATCCAGTAAAGCATGATACTGGATACGATATTGCTGCCTGATGGTTACGACATCATCATCGAACCAGAACCATCGGTTTCTGGAAATTTTTATTTCCATGGCCAGCGGCAAAACGAGCCCCTGCTCGACAGATGAAACTATATAATCAGGCAGGTTTATTTCAAAAACGGCATTGAGAAAATAAACTGTTCCATTTAATTGAGTATTCACAGACTTAATGACAAATTCATTTTCTGCATGAGCCACGGAAAACCTTAGCAGCAAAAACATCAGAAATAAGTAGGAAATTCGTTTAAAAGGGCCGAGAGTTTTCCGCATTAATAAAGTCACTTCATTGAGCTGTAAATATTCTGCGTCATTGCTGTCACTATTGATGTTTTTTTTCCAGACAGGCGTAATAAAAACCATCCATTTCAAAAAATCCCGCCAGGATTTGACGGCCCACAGGTCTCTGCAAACCCCATTGTACTGTTTTCAAAGGTAATTCTATACAATTTTCATGAGCACTTATAAAGTGTTGTATTTGATTTTCATTTTCATCCTTAAATATCGAACAGGTACTATACAGTAATCGACCTCCCGGCTTTAACAGTGGCCACATAGCTTTTAACAAACGCTCCTGCTGAGCAACCAGACCAGCGATATCTTTTTCCCGGCGTAATATGCGGATATCTGGATGCCGTCGAATGATGCCGCTTGCCGAACAGGGTGCATCTAACAAAATCCGATCAAACAAATTTCCATCAAACCAGCTATCAGTCAATGCTGCATCTGCGCATTTAAGTTGCGCTTCAACACTGGCTCTTTGCAGGTTTTCAGTTACCCGATGCAGGCGTTGTTCATCTTTATCTAATGCGATTACCTGTAAATCTTTGGACGACTGCAGTATATGAAGCGTTTTACCACCCGGGGCAGCGCAGGCATCCAGTACCCTCATTCCAGGTTTACACTCAAGTAGAACGGCCGCCAGCTGGGCTGCGGCATCCTGCACACTCACCAGCCCGCTGGAAAAGCCCGGTAGAGCTGTAACCTCTAATGGCCCTTGTAAAATGACCGCCTGCTCCACAATAGGATGCTGAATGGCATTGATAGACAGATCAGACAATTGTTGCAGATAATTTGCCATTGAAATCTGCCGTAAATCCACCCTTAAAACCATTGGTGCACGTTGATTACCGGCCTGTAATACCTGGTTTGCATGTTCGCCCCATTCCTCGCTTACCTTCCGTGAAAGCCATTCGGGATAAGCCTGAACATGCTCTTCAGCAGATAACTGCAAGTCCGACTCGTTCTGTTCAGACTGGTTGCGGATAAATGAGCGCAAAACAGCATTCACCAGGCCTTTCGCCCAGACTTTTTTCTTTTTATGCAAAAGTTTAACGGATTCATTGACGGCAGCGTGATTTTCTACCCGCATAAAACGTATCTGATACAAACCCAGCAGCATCACAATCTGCACATCCTGATCACGTGCCTTTAATGGTTTTTTTAATAATTTTTTTAGCTCTGCCTGCAGAACGTAGTAATAACGGCAAAATCCAAAACATAATTCACTACAAAAGGCTCGATCCCTGTCGGACTGCAAATTTTTTGAGTGCTGCTCTAACAGTTCATTTAAAGATAATCCATGCGCGACTAACTGATAACACACATCCAGAGCGATTTGTCTGGGTGACTTTATATTATCTGAAGTCATCAATGTCCAAAACACTCATTAGACAGCGAACGTGAATTTAATAACTGCTCAGCTGTTCCTCGTTTTTTACCCGCAAACTGAATTTCATTCAGGCAAAGCACTCCCTCACCACAACTGACCTGAATTGATTGCTTATCATGAGAGATCACCTGTCCTGCAGGCTCTGTACTATTGAGGTCAGACAAACTGGCTGACCAGATTTTCACGTTTACGCCCTGTAATGTTGTATGACTTACCGGCCAGGGATTGAATGCACGAATTTCCCGATGAATTAACCCGGCAGCTTTATTCCAGTCAACCAATGCTTCCTGTTTACTCAGTTTAGCGGCATAACAGGCCAGTTCATTATTCTGGAGCTGTCTTTTGATTGATGAGTTTTCGATAGCAGCCAGATTATCCATTAAAAGTAGCGCACCTGAAAATTTGAGTACATCGTGTAACTCTGCAGCTGTTGTACTCGGGTCAATATGAACATGGCTCTTAGCCAGCATCTCCCCGGTATCCAGGCCGGCATCCATTTGCATTAAGGTAATACCCGTTTCCCGATCTCCTGCCAGAATCGCTCGCTGTATTGGAGCAGCACCACGCCAGCGGGGCAGTAATGATCCGTGAATATTGACACAGCCCAGTCGCGGAGCCTGCAAAATGACCGTCGGTAAAAGAATCCCATAGGCCGCAACAACCATTAAATCAGCTTCAAAAGCCTGCAAAGCCGCTATATCATTATTACTTTTAAAGTTTTGAGGTTGCATGACCGCTATACCATGGTTCAAGGCACACTCCTTTACAGCACTAAACTGCAGCTTACGCCCACGTCCTGCAGGGCGGTCCGGTTGAGTATAAACAGCAACAACCTGATGACTTGAAGCAATTAGAGATTCCAGTGCAGGCAGCGCAAATTCGGGGGTACCCGCATATATAATTTTAAGCATATTTTTACTACATTAAGACCTTAGTCTCTGGAATCCTGTTTTTTTAATTTCTCGAGTTTTTTGCGTATTCGATCCCGTTTCAATCCTGAAATATAATCGACAAACAATTTTCCTTCCAGGTGATCCATTTCGTGTTGAATACAAACGGCCTCCAGATCATCGGCGTGAATCTCGAAAAAATCACCATTTTCATTCTGAGCTTTAACATGCACTTTTTCAGCGCGGCTCACCGCCTCATAGTAGCCGGGTACTGAAAGACAGCCCTCGTCCATTTCTTCGACACCCTCGGCAGAAAGGATCTGCGGGTTTATCAAAACCTGGGGGTTATTCTTATCTTCAGATATATCCATCACCAATAGTCGTATATGTTTATCTACCTGAGTGGCAGCCAAACCTATACCCGGAGCATCATACATTGTCTCCAGCATATCACTAACCAGCGTCTTCAGGTTTTCATCAAAAGTATCGACTTCAACAGCCTTAGTTCTAAGGCGAGGGTCGGGGAAATGTAAAATATTTAATAAAGCCATAAATCAAACTTCAAAAAAGTTATAAGTATTTGTTCCAAGTTTATGATTATAATAGAATCTTATCTATAAAAAAGGTTGTAGTTGAATTTTATTCAACTACAATCCCAGAATACACAACGATACAAATTACACCAATGCAGGGGTTTCTATGTTTCACCATAACAAGCGACTGTTAACACACGGACTGTTTTTATTCGCCGGTTTCTTACTACTTAATGGCTGCGCATCAACAAAACAACCTTACGCCGTTGTAGTTCAGGAAAACCCAGAACCTGAAGTTATTACTGTTCAGGCAAAAATTGAACCGCCAAAACCGCGCGAAACCGTTGTTTACGAACCTGAACACCCAGAAACTTATATTGTACAGAAAGGGGATACTTTGTGGGATATTTCCTCCCAGTTTTTACGCGACCCCTGGTACTGGCCTGAAATCTGGTACAAAAATCCCCAGGTAAACAACCCTCACCTTATTTATCCGGGTGACGAGCTGGCCATTATATATGTGGGTGGCGTCAAACGAATTCAATTAAGCAGACGTGGAGAAACAGGCCAGGCTTTATCCAGTGGCATGAAAATAGTCAAGCTAGCTCCCCGCATTCGTGCGCAATCGATTGATGCCAGCATACCGTCCATTGCCATTGAATCGATTCGTCAACTGCTTGAAAAACCTCTTGTCATAGATGAAGAAGAATTGGCAAAAGCGGCTTATGTGCTTGATAGCCGCAACAACCATTTAGCTAACGCCATTAACGATACACTATATATTAGAAAACTGGATACCAGCACAGGTAATGGCCGATACCAGATTTTCAGACCCAACAAACCGCTGATTGATACCGTAACCGGCGAAGTTTTAGGTTATGAAGCACTTTATGTAGCCGAAGCCAAGTTAGAGAAAAAGGGAGATCCGGCTTCTGTTCGTGTTACTTCCTCAAGCAGAGAAATCCTGCGAGATGACCGGGTTTTACCTATTGACAATTCTAACCTGGAAAGAGACTTCTTTCCCCGTGCCCCGAAAACCCGGGTGAATGGTCGAATCATTTCAATACTGGACGGCATATCACAAGTGGGCCAGTACGATACAGTTGCCATTAACCTGGGAGAAAGAGATGGATTAGTGAGTGGCAACATACTGGTGATCAACCGTCTTGGTAAAGTTGTGGTAGATCACAATGAAGAAGAGAAAAATTTTCAGGTTAAGCTACCCGATGAACGCATTGGAGTATTAATGGTTGTTCGCGCTTATGAAAAAATGAGTTTTGCGCTTATCATGGAGGCCGATGAGCCCATTCGTTTAAACGAACATGTGACTACACCTTAGTAACACCTGTTGATTTAATGCCTTATTTATAAATTTTTCGGGCATTAACATTATATTTACAACCGATTTACAAAATAAATAATGCTATTGACATCTGTATGCAATGAACAGGGATGAGCTTGCATATTACCTGGCACTCAATTTATGTCCGGGTATAGGTCCTGTCGGATTCAGAAAAATCATAGAATCTGAAAATTTTAACATTAGCCGTCTGCTGCATAGCTCGACAACGGAATTATCAGCTTTAGGCCTTAACTCACAACAGATTGCAGCACTAAGAAATCCACCGCAAAAAATTATCGATGATGCTATTGCCTGGCAGGAATCCAGTGAAAATCATCATTTACTGGTTTTAAATGACGATAATTACCCCCTGCTGTTAAAAGAGATAAATGATGCTCCACCCATATTATATGGACTGGGCAATCTGCAACTTTTAAACAGCCCGCAGATTGCCATGATAGGCAGTCGCAACTGCAGCCCCGGCGGAGCCAGTACTGCCTATGAATTCGCTAACTTCCTTGCCAAAGCGGGATTAACCATTACTAGCGGAATGGCAATGGGTATAGATACACATGCGCATCAGGGAGCGCTCGATGCTACAGGAAATACCATTGCTGTCATTGGTACCGGGATAGACCGTATTTACCCTTCGAGAAATAAAAAGCTGGCTTACCAAATAGCAGAGCAAGGCCTTATCATTTCGGAATTTCCTCTGGGAACAGCTCCCCATAGTGAAAACTTCCCAAAAAGAAACCGCGTAATCAGTGGGCTCTGCCTGGGTACCCTGGTAGTGGAAGCCACTCGCAAAAGTGGCTCATTAATAACAGCTCATTCCTGTATCGAACAGGGTCGAGAAGTTTTTGCCATCCCCGGCTCGATTCACAACCCCCAGGCTAAAGGCTGCCATCAGCTAATCCGGCAGGGCGCAAAACTTGTAGAGCAGGCATCAGATATAATTGATGATATCGGTAGCCTACTGGGCTTTATCGCTCAACAGCCTGAACAGGAGAATATTTACGAACCAGCACAGCTTGATGAGGAATATCAGCAGTTACTGGAAAATATAGGCTACGATCCGGTCACAATTGAGACGCTAGTCCAACGCTGCAGCTTGACCATTGCACAGCTTTCATCCATGCTATTAATATTAGAGTTAAATGATCATATTAAAAGTGCGCCTGGAGGTTTGTATGTTAGATGCTAACCAAATTGCGGCTAGTCAGAGGTATTCATGAAAGAAAGCGTTATAGACGTATTGATGTACATATTTTCAAGTTATATTGATAGAGACGATACCTTGCCCGAGGACCGTGAAAGCATAGACTCAGATCTTCGTGAAGCAGGCTTTGAGCCTCAGGAAATCGATAAAGCATTTGACTGGCTGGATGGACTTGCACTGGCCGAAGACATTCCCACTGTCGAACAATCCGCAAACTCAATTAGAGTTTACTCTGCCAAGGAACAGCTTCGTCTTGATACCAAGATACAGGGCTTTCTGCTGTTTCTGGAACAGTCCGGCGTATTAACCCCTGAATTACGTGAACTGGTCATTAACCGTATTATGGCACTGGATGGTGACAACCTGGTGGATATGGAAGAATTCAGATGGGTAGTCATGATGGTACTGTTTAACAATGCCATCGACCAGGACGAAAACACACTTATGCATTACGAAGATATAGTTTTTGCTGATCAGCCAGCTATTTTTCATTAATCCATCCCTTCAATCAACCATACACAGCATAATCTATGAGTAGCAACCTTGTCATAGTAGAATCTCCTGCGAAAGCCAAAACCATTGAAAAATACCTTGGAAAGGACTTTAAGGTTCTTGCTTCGTATGGTCATGTTCGAGACCTGATACCCAAAGAAGGGGCGGTCGAGACCGATAACAACTTCAAAATGAATTATGAAGTTGTTGAGCGCAATGAAAAACACATTAAAAACATCGCTACACTTCTAAAAAAAGCCGACACTCTATATCTCGCAACGGATCCGGATCGCGAAGGTGAAGCCATTTCGTGGCATCTGTACGAGCTTTTGAAAGATCGAAATTTAATGAAAGACAAAAAAGCTTTCCGTGTAGTATTTCATGAGATTACCAAACAGGCTGTCACTGAAGCCGTGGCAAACCCCAGTGAAATACAAATGGACCTGGTTAATGCTCAACAGGCCAGACGCGCGCTGGATTACCTGGTTGGTTTCAACCTTTCGCCGTTGTTGTGGCGTAAAATTAGAAGAGGCCTGTCTGCCGGTCGAGTACAAAGCCCTGCTTTACGCATGATTGTTGAACGTGAGCTGGAAATAGAAGCATTTGATCCAAAAGAATACTGGACGATAGAAGCCGACAACCAGTTTGATAAACAGCCTTTCGTGGCCAGGCTGACCCAGCTTCAGGGTGATAAGCTTCAACAGTTTAGCATTACTAATACCGATCAGGCCGATCAGGCACATAAAATTCTTAGTGATGCCAGTAAAGGGAAACTGACCGTTGCCAGGGTAGAGAAGAAGCAGCGCAAACGTAATCCGGCAGCTCCTTTTACAACATCAACATTACAACAGGAAGCTTCACGTAAATTGGGCTTTGGTGCTCAGAAAACCATGCGAACAGCTCAACGACTGTATGAAGGTATCGACATAGGGGCCGGTCAAACTGGTTTGATTTCCTATATGCGTACTGACTCAGTCACTCTTTCTAATGATGCTCTGGAAGATATACGCACACTGATTGCACAGAAATACGGTGTCGATTCACTACCCGAATCACCCCGCTTATTCAAAAACAAATCAAAGAATGCACAGGAGGCTCACGAAGCCATACGTCCAACAAGTGCAATGAATATACCCGACCAGATCAAAGCGCATTTAAGTCAGGATGAATACCGGCTGTACGACCTGATTTGGAAACGCAGCATCGCCTGCCAGATGATCCACGCCACTCTGGATACGGTTGCCATCGATTTGAGCGCTGGTGCAGAAAATACGTTTAGAGCGACAGGATCAACCATACGTAACCCCGGATTCATGCAGGTTTACACCGAAAGTCAGGACGACAAAAAGCAGGATGACCAGAAAGAGAGCATACTACCTCCACTGGTCGAAGGTGACATTGTCGATTTGTTAGAAATTCGTCTGGAACAGCATTTCACAGAACCACCACCACGATTTAGCGAAGCTAGTCTGGTTAAAACGCTGGAAGAATATGGCATCGGTCGCCCTTCAACATATGCATCAATTATTACCACTTTGCTTGATCGTGAATATGTTGAACTTGAAGCCCGGCGTTTTCACCCAACCGATGTAGGCCGTGTAGTTGTAAAGTTTCTGACCCAGCATTTTACTCAATATGTCGATTATGATTTTACCGCACAACTTGAAGATACGCTGGATGAAATTTCTCGCGGCGAATCCGAGTGGTTGCCTTTATTGCAATCATTCTGGACAACATTTAAAACACTAGTTGACGATAAAATGGAAAATGTCAGCCGGGACGAGGCTTTACAGGCTCGAGAATTGGGTATAGATAAAGCCACTGGGAAACCAATCTCTGTACGCATGGGCCGCTACGGCCCCTTTGTACAGATTGGTACAAGAGATGATGAAGAAAAGCCTAAATTTGCAGGGTTAAGACCCGGACAAAAAATGGATAAAGTAACTCTTGAGGAAGCCCTCGAACTATTTAAGCTTCCACGAGATCTTGGTGAAACAGAGGAAGGGGAAACAGTTTCTACCAATTTTGGACGTTTCGGTCCGTATGTTAAATACGGAAGCAAATACGTCTCTCTTAAAGTTAAGGAAGGCGATGATCCATACACGGTTACACTTGAACGAGCGCTGGAGCTAATCAGGGAGAAGAAAGAGTTTGATGCCACTCGGGAAATAAAACTATTTGAAGGCACTGACATTAAAATATTACGTGGCCGCTATGGACCCTATATTACTGACGGTATAAAAAATGCACGAATTCCTAAAGATATTGAGGACCCGGAAACTTTAACACTGGAGACCTGTCAGGAACTTATTGAAAAAGCACCCTTACCGAAATCCAGACGTAAGAAAGCGGCCACCAAGAAAAAGGTGGCCAGTAAAAAGAAAGCCGCTACTAAAAAGAAAGTTGCCAAAAAGGCAGTTAAAAAGAAGGCCAGTGTGAAAAAAACTAGCGTGAAAAAGGCCAGTTCAAAAAAATCTGTCAAAATGAAACCTTAATGTCACCCTGGCGTCTGCGAGAAATTTCCAGACAGATAAACCGGGGAGCATTAATCGCTTATCCGACGGATACGATCTGGGGTTTTGGTTGTAGTCCACTATCAGTGAGGGCAGTTGAACGCCTGCAACAATTAAAACGACGTTCTGCCAACAAAGGGCTAATATTGCTATCACCTGAGCTTGAATACTTAAAACCTTTTATCGATGAGTCAACTTATTACCGCTACCACAAACGACTAAGCCTGGTCACGAAAAAACCTGTCACCTGGATAGTAAAAGCCAGTCAATATTGTCCAGACTGGCTGACAGGATATAGAGATACGGTTGCAATACGTTTAACACGGGTTACCCAGGTTAAATTTTTATGTGACTTCTCTCATACACCTTTAGTCAGTACCAGCGCAAATATATCCCGCAGAAAGCCAATACGTAACAGTCTGTTAGCTCATAAACACTTTCAACATTCGGTAGATTATATAATAGAAGGCTTCGAGACCGGTTCACAGCAAGCCAGTGAGATTACTGATTTAAAAACGGGTAAAATACTTCGGGCCTAGCGTGTTAAACTACCCTGAAAATCAGCACTACATACAACAACATAAATTAATAACATGAATATAGATATTGATGCAGTTCGAAACTATCTAATGGACCTGCAAACTAAAATTTGCAGTGGTATTGAACAGTGTGACGGTCAACAAAAATTCCTGATTGACGACTGGGATCGTGATACCGGTGGCGGAGGTCGAACGCGCGTATTGACCAATGGCACGGTTTTCGAACAGGCCGGGGTTAATTTTTCTGAAGTCTACGGCAATAACCTGCCCGGATCTGCCACAGCCCATAGACCTGAATTAGCTGGAAGAAACTTTCGCGCTATGGGCGTGTCTCTGGTTCTCCACCCACATAACCCTTATGTACCGACGTCTCATGCTAATGTACGTTTTTTTATTGCCGAGAAACCCGGCGCAGATCCGGTATGGTGGTTCGGTGGAGGCTTCGATCTAACGCCTTATTATGGCAATAAAGAAGACTGCAAGCACTGGCATCAGACTGCTAAACTCGCCTGTGATCCTTTTGGAAAAGACACCTATGAAAAATATAAAAAATGGTGCGATGAATACTTCTACCTGAAGCATAGAAATGAACCACGAGGAATTGGTGGTTTATTTTTTGATGATTTAAATACACCCGACTTTGAAACAGCCTTTGCTTTTATGCAGAGTGTAGGTAATCACTTTCTACCGGCTTATATACCCTTAGTAAATAGACGCAAAGATATCGAGTACGGCGAACGTGAAAGAAATTTTCAATTATATCGACGAGGCCGTTACGTTGAGTTTAACCTTGTATATGACAGAGGCACTTTATTTGGACTTCAATCAGGAGGGCGCACAGAATCCATACTAATGTCTTTACCGCCCGTAGTGAACTGGAAATATAGTTATCAACCTGAACCCGGAACCACTGAAGCAGAGTTATATGAAGTTTATCTGAAGCCAAAAGACTGGATCAATGAATAAGCCTGAAAGCACTGAATTTCCTGATATTGAAATTACCGGCGAAAATAAATGTGACCTGTGCACCAACTCAAAATGCTGCACTTATGTCACTCAGCAAATTGACACACCAAAATCGAAATATGATTTTGAAATACTGTTATGGCAGATATCCCATAAAAATATGGGTGCCTACAAAGATGAAGATGGCTGGTTTCTTATTTTCGAAACTTCATGCACGCATTTACTGGGTGATGGAAGATGCGGTATTTATGAAGATAGACCTACTATTTGCCGCAGCCATACAAATGATTACTGTGAATATGATGCGCCAGCTGAAGATGGCTTTGACCTGTGGTTTCCGGATTACCAGAGCCTGTTAACTTATTGCAAAAAACGCTTTAAAAAATGGAGTACTGGAAACCCGCCACCGGAATAAAGGCAGTATTAAATCAGAAAGTCACTTTCATCGGACAGTGACTTTCTGAAACCCCAAACATTCAGTTACTTCTGTAATTTTACCAGATCATTATTCCTGAAGTTAGCGCCTGATACGATACTGGCGACAGAACCGTTCTTGCCAAAAAAGCTGGCAATTTTCAATTTTCCACGAACTACACCGGGTGCACGCCCCAGGGAAACGCCGGTTTGTGGATCAATGATCTCTTCTCCTAACTCCTGAACTACCAGTGTATCGCCGATTTGCAGACCAGTTTGCTGTCCTGCATTGATATAAATAAAGTTACCTTTAACCTGTGCAATACGTCCAGACCAGAGGTCTCCCGTTAATTGCTCAGTAATCTTGTTCATCGCCTTACCCAACGCATCACGTAATGCACCATCTTTCAGAGACGTATCGTAGGAGCTTTTAGAACCGAAACCAAGCAATCCACCGCTTTCCTTACGAAATTCACCGTTACCATGAGAGGCAAATATCAGCACACCCGTAGTTGTATCAACAATACGGTAGTCAACGCCTACTTTTGCCACCTGAGTTTTAGACTGAGACAGAAAGGTATTGGACCCTTCAACCAGTTCGGCATAACTGGTTATAGCACCGGTTAAAATAGCATTCAATCCAAGAATCTTACCCATCTCAGCTGCAGTAGAAGCATTAATAGCACCTGATGCTCCCATCTTTTGCTGATTTAAAATGGATTCCATATCCTGCTGTGGAACAACGATAAAATTACCTGTTTCATGCAGCATAGTGGTCAGAATATTGGTTGCAGATGTTTCAATTCCTGCAACTTTTCTTGGTGTATTATTCTGAAAGTTGACGACTCCCACTCTAAGTTTTGGCCCCTTAAATTCAACTGCACTGGTTTCTACCAGATTCACCTGTACATTATCATCTTTATGCACGCTTTTAGTCTGCGGCGTACAACCAGCAACAAGGATGACACTGCAAACTAAAAGTGTATTAATAAGTTTATATTTATTCATATTTTTCCTTTTATTTATTCAAGTTATAAAATCTTAAAACCCAGGCCCATTACGAAGTGTCCTGGTCGAGTTATTTACTAAAGCCAGACTCTCTTCCTCTAATACAGTACCAAACGCGTTGCTCACTGCTTTTTCTACTAAGCCACTAACCAGGTTACCCAGAATTGAGCCATCACCGCCGGTACTTCTTTCAATAGTAATCCACTGTATTTCAGCATCATTACCATCATTTACCGCACTGGAAAGTGATGCCAGGCTACCGAATAACCCACCACTTTTAGCCTCACTCTTAATGCCAATATTGCTACTCCAGAAAACCATATCATTACTACTTTGTATCATTTTCAGCTTTGTGCTCACACGATTTGTGTTTATCACCCCTGACATCGATTGGTCATAATGCAAAATATCACCATAAATATATGCATCGGCAGCAATTACAGATTTTATTTCTTCTAATTCAACTTCAGTCAATTGCTCTCCCAGGGTGATACCAAGTTCATCAATTAATGTTTCATCAACATCTTCAAGCGGTAAAACACGGTAAAATTTGGTGGCTAATTTCTGACTTAATAATTCACGAATCTGCATAGGAGCATCGACATTATTACTTTGATTGGCAAAGGGTAAAATTGCCACAGTTAATATTGGATTAGTTAAATCTGGCTGCGGTTTAGGTATGCTTATACAGGCTGACATCAGGCCTACTACACCAACTATTACAGCCCATCTGGATAAAGCTATTATCTTTTCCATGTAAATTTCCTCTTTATTTTAATTAATTTTTTTGAAGATGAGTAACAACTTTATTAAATCCATAACTTTCACAATAAAATTAACACCTTGCTAACCCCATGCATCATCCGGTTTTTATAGTGCCAGATTTTGAAACTCAACATAAGATTAGTCCTGAAATGGATTTAGTTTCGACCCAGATTTTTTTCTAAAGTGTGAAGTAATTCACCTTTTACAGCATCTACCAGTAAGCCGGCTGCTTTTTCTGCTGCCAGATCACTCGACAGTGCACCCGCCTTAGTTTTCTCTGACTTTATCCTGATAGTTTTCAGAACACGTTTTGTTTTGCCACTTTTTATGACAACAACACCATTCATTTTAGTAAACTGAATGCCATTAAAACCCGGTAACTCTGTAGCAGCGGCCTTTACATCGATAATATAATCGGCACCACTACTATCTGCAGACTCATCTGCTATGACATTGTAATTTTGCTCTGATAACACACTGGACAAGCCATCATTCACAGTCAGATACAGGTATTCGTTATAGTGATTGGCTATTTTAGAATTTAACAGAATAGTTACCTGAGATTTTTGACTGAGCAACACCACCAGTTCTGCAAAAGCAGATTTATTCACAAACAATTCATCATATAAATCGAGTCCAGCCTTAATTTTATTTTCGGATTTATCTGAATACGGGAATGATCTTACTTTTACAGATAACTCTCCGCGCTGGTTTGTGGTTTCATCAAAATCAATCAGCATGCCTTCATTATCGGCAATAATACTGACAGGAACGCTCTTTAGCGGACGACCGTTATATGTATAAATAACCTGGTAAGGCTCACTCACACCTAACTCAGGAGAACCTGTTTGCCGATTATCAGACTGCACTTTTACAGCAACCTGCCTGAAAACTTTAGCCAGGTACTGATCAAATTCCGAAACTAAGCTGAGAGCATCGCTTTTCAGCATACTGTTCATGCCTGAGTCTGAAAAAAGTTTATGCAACTCGATGTCTTTGGTAATCTCCTTAAATAAATGGCTGGCCTTAAGTAAAATAATGATGCCCTCAGAGCTTTCACTTTTAGCCAGAAGCTGCTCCACTTTTTCAAGTTGAGAGCGGATATGATCCAGCTCACTTTCAATCTTGAACGACAGATTTGTGGCATTTTTCACCTTGTCTAAAACAGCAAAAGCAAAATAGGTATTCGAGCTTTGCTGAAAATACTGATTAGCAATTTTGATGCCTTCAATATTCTCCAGATCAACTTCAGTACTTATCTGGATATCCATATTTTCCTTCATCGAAGAATCTTCAGAAGTCGATTGATATTCCTTGGTAATATTACTCTGGCTGGATATGCTAACCTTGAGCTGTTCTGCCAGACGCGATATTGCATTTTTCCGCGCATCCTCCGAACTCTCCCCTTCGCCTATCGCTGTTATATATTTATCAGCCTGATAATCATCCTGAGCAGCTCCATAAATCCATTTGGGATCTGCAGCCTGGATTGAAAAACTAACTAATATCAGTGAAACCAGACTAACCAGTCGCATAACTTTCCCCATTGAACACATCATAAGTACTCTCTCAACCTGAACCCGTAAATGCAGGTTTTAATTATTGTCTGCAATAAATTGCTCAAATTCTTCAAACTGCAAATTCATATCAGGATCCATTGCAACTCTGGTTGCCTTTTTTCCATCAAACTGTAATGCATAACCTGCATCAAGGTTAATGGAGGCTTTATAGGCGACAAATTCGTCCTCCATCTGTTGTTTGAATTCTTCAAACTCTGCCAGTTGTTGTCGCCTGTACTTCTCGTATTCATCGAGTTCACGTTGCTGGTAAAGCTGAAAAAGCTCATCATCATTAGAGTCCAGAATGAGTTTCCCCTCTGCAAGCAGGATATTTTCCTGTGTGGTATCACTTTCAGCAGAATCGATAATGAATTTTGTACCGCGTATTCCAAGGGTTGCAGTGGCCGTTCTTATAGCAACATTATTTAATTTCCTGGGTGAAATAAAATAAAATATTTTGCCGAAAAAGTGACTGAAAAAACCGGGTTTGACCAGTTTAATACTGGCATTTTGTCCGGCAACCAGTACATCGCCCTGTTTTGTTTTGATCGCAATTTTCTGTTTTTGCCCTGTCTTGATTTCTGTTTTTTCAGAAATTTGCATTCCAGCAGGATACAGTGGCATATTTTCCGAACGTATCACTTCGGCCATCACCTGAGCATTGGCTGCACCCGCAACAATTTGTAACAGGAGCAGACTAAAAACCAGCCTGAACACATCAGAGAACTTCATTTTATATGGCATCATATTATTTATAAGATAGAGATTACCTTGGGAGTAACATTTTTAAATTGCGGCATTTTCATACCGGCGCGGGCATTAATATAAGTTGGATCAGCAATGCTGTATTGCTTATGTCGAAAATTAATCACCTGCCCCTGTGGATCCTTAAGTGCCACCGCAGTTGCAATATGCCCGGGGAAATCCAGGCCAATAACATCAAGTCCTAACAGATTTTTTACCAGCCAGGCGAATACTATTGAACGGTCTTCACAATCCGAGGCCGGATAAAAAATGGTTTCTTCTATAAATAAATAATTTTCTTCACCGAATTGATCCTGATCCGTTTCGTAGCGAAATGATTTTTGCACAAATCTCAATAATAAATTAACCGCTTCAGTCTCAGACATATCTTTAACGATAACAGTTAACTGTGATAGCAGCGCATTTGCCGTGACGCTATCCAGTGGCGTACGAAAATACTGGTCTATGTCCATTTGAGGATAGCTGGATAAAAAGTCGACGGTAAAATGATTATATGGAATCTTCAGTTGATGCTTTTTACCCCGATATGAAAAACTAAACTGTTTGAAATTTATATTTTCTTTACTATTAACAGCCCACACTAATGAAAAATCTGAAACATTTAATTTTTTAGGATATTTACCATCATAAGAATACAGGTTGAGGGGTAAATTTTTCTGCCCCGATACCGAATAGTATTTCTGTGAGTTATAGGTAAAATAGGCAACATCGTATAATCGCTGCCTGGACGCAACTAATAGATAAACCTTTCTTGTATCATATGCGACTCGAGCATCCAGGCTGGATTTTAATAACAAAAACCAGCTCATTACAGTCTGGTTATTCTTTGAAACTCCAGTTTTTTCAGCAAAGTGCTGAATCAAACTCACATAAGCCCAGTCATTTAACATTAACTGCTGCTTTATTTTCAGCAATTGACTGATTGTTGTGGAATAGTCTGACTGAGCAAGATCACTAAAAGCACGCTGTATTCCCACCTGTGATACCTGCAAACTTTTCTCACTAAAAGATGACGATAAACCATCCAGAACAGAAAACTGATACCCTAAAAAGTCTACTGATATCAATCTTTCAGCAGTGTTTTGTGGGAATTCCAGCGGGATATTGACAACAGGTTGAGGTTTAACTTCAGGAGATTTCTTTGCAGGAATGACCACTACCGGTTTAACAGGCTGGGATTTTAGTAGGGGTACCATCCTGTCATCTATTTTAGCGACAGGAATATCTTCTGGTTTAGGTGATTTATCACGGACAACTCCCTCTTCAGTATCAAACGGTTTCCACTTTTGATTTAGAAAGTCGGCAAACTGCCTGTCCATTTCATCCTTATATTGTTTGAATTCACCAAGCTGTTGCTTTTTCCACAACTCAAATTCAGCCATCGACTGAGCTGACAACATACCGGGCAACAACAAACCAAACCAGGCTATTACATGGATTTTTTTCGCTAATGAATTCATTAATTTACCCGAATTCAACTCATAAGTGCAACTTAACCTAGCTGCACTGTTAAGGAAAG
>ERZ890953.424-NODE-424-length-24757-cov-7.622784_pt1 | contig 24757 bp, 16 predicted proteins | sample MGYA00521264_ERZ890953 | MGnify/ENA primary metagenome ERZ890953 (study PRJEB32303, sample SAMEA104408629) | aquatic metagenome | biome: Brackish water; feature: Chemocline; material: water | place: Baltic Sea | collected 2014-10-26T21:54:00 | depth 200 m ...
GCAATAGAAAAAATCAAAGCAAGTATCCAAAAAACCTACGGTAAAAAAGGACAACTTATAGTAGATATGAACCACAAAGCTGTTGATGCTACTTTAGCAAATCTTTTTGAAGTAAATGTACCAAGCAAAACTCAAGGTAATAAACAAATGTTACCACTTGTAAAAGGTGATTTTGATGAATTTGTAAAAAATATCACTGCAAAAATTATCGCTGGAGATGGTGATGATATACCAGTCTCAGGCATACCAGATGATGGAACTTGGCAAAGTGGAACAACTCAATACCAAAAACGAAATACTGCCCTTGAAGTACCTGTTTGGGATAGTTCCACTTGTATTCAGTGTAATAAATGTGTGATTGTTTGTCCTCATGCCGCTATTCGCTCTAAAGTTGTAGATGAAGATATTTTAGAAGATGCTCCAAGTATATTTTCATTTGTCAAAGCAAAAGGTAAAACATTTGAAGAGCAAGAGAGATTTACCATACAAGTATCTGTGGAGGATTGTACGGGATGTAGCTTGTGTACAGAGGTCTGCCCTGCTAAAAACAAATCACAAACTAAGCTAAAAGCCATTAATATGACTCCAATAGAAAGTGTACATGATAATGGAGTGATTAACTGGAATTATTTCACTAAACTTCCAGCTTACGATAGAAACAAACTTAACCATGAAAAAGCAAAAGAGTCACAATTTTTAGAGCCAATGTTTGAATTTAGTGGTGCTTGTCCAGGTTGTGGTGAAACACCATACATCAAACTGGCTTCACAACTTTTTGGTGATAGAATGATTGTCGCCAATGCTACAGGATGCTCTTCTATTTATGGTGGAAATCTACCAACAACTCCATGGAGAAAAAATGACGAAGGACGAGGGCCTGCTTGGTCAAACTCACTCTTTGAAGATAATGCTGAGTTTGGTTTGGGCTTTAGACTAGCAATTAATAAACATACTCACAATGCTAGAGAAATTTTAGAAGATATCAAAGATGAAGTAGGAGTAGAACTTTGTCAAAATATCTTAAATGCTAATCAAACAACAGAGCCTGATATTTTTGAGCAAAGACAAAGAGTCCAAGAGCTTAAAAATGTTCTAAAATCAAAAAAAGGAACTCAAATAGATAGGCTCAATAATCTTGCTGATTATCTTGTCAAAAAATCAGTTTGGCTCATTGGTGGTGATGGTTGGGCTTATGATATTGGTTATGGTGGAGTTGATCATGTAATAGCTAGTGGTAAAAATGTTAATATCCTAGTTTTAGATACTCAAGTCTATTCAAACACTGGAGGACAACAATCTAAAGCAACTCTAACAGGAGCTGTAGCAAAATTTGCCGCAGGTGGAAAAGCACAAATACCAAAAGATTTAGCAATGATGGCAATTGCTTATGGCAATGTTTATGTAGCCCGTGTAGCAATGGGAGCAAGTGATGCTCAAACTGTAAAAGCCTTTGTAGAAGCTGAGGCTTATGATGGACCATCTATTATCATCGCCTACTCTCACTGTGTTGCTCACGGATATGATTTGCGTTATGGAATGGAGCATCAAAAACTAGCAGTAGATTCTGGATTATGGGCAACTTTTAGATATAACCCAGATTTAGCAAAAGAGGGAAAAAACCCTATGCAGTTAGACTACAAAGGACCAAAAATCGATGTCAAAAACTTTATGTACCAAGAGACACGATTTAAAATGGTAGAAAAACTAAATGCCGACAATGCCAAAGAGTACCTAGAGACTGCTAGAGAGCATGCAAAAGATATGTATAAAAGATATAAGAATATAGAAGATATGTCATATTCAAAAGATGGAGAGATATAATGGATTTAACAACTACTTACATGGGAATACCCCTTAAAAACCCAATTATTGTTGGAGCTTCTCCTTTGACTGCTTCCATTGAATCTATAAAAGAGCTTGAAAAAGCTGGTGCTGGTGCTGTGGTACTTCATTCTATTTTTGAAGAACAAATCAATCATGAGACTCATGAAATTGACCACTTTTTGTTTAAAGGGAGTGAAACTTATGCTGAATCTTTAGGATATTTTCCTGAAGTTACTCTCTCTAATCTAGAATCAGAGAACTATTTAGATGAAATAAAAAAACTTAAACAAGAGGTCTCTATTCCTATTATCGCTTCGCTCAATGGAGTCTCAAAAGGTGGTTGGATAAACTATGCCAAAAAACTCCAAGAAGCTGGAGTGGATGGTATTGAGCTTAACATTACTTACATTCCTACGGATTTAGACATGAGTGGTAATGACATTGAAGCTCTTTATATAGATGCTCTAAAAGCTGTCAAGGAGAGTGTTAGTATTCCTGTATCTGTCAAAATGAATGCTGTTTTTTCAGCACCTGCAAATATGGCAAAAAGATTGAGTGATGCTGGTGCAGATGGTTTGGTACTTTTTGATAGAGCTGTTCATGTTGATATTGACCTTGAAGAGTTAAATGCCACTCAAGTAATCAATCCTACCTCATCAAAAGATTTGAGTGAGACACTTCGCTGGAGTGCCATTCTTTACAATAAACTCGACACCTCTTTATGTGCTTCTACAGGAGTAAATACACATGAAGATATTCTAAAAGCGATTATGAGTGGTGCTGATGCTGTACAAATGGTAAGTGCAATTTTAAAACATGGTAATTATCATGTAGAAACCGTTTTGAAAAATCTAACGAAGTGGATGGAAGAAAAAGAGTATGAATCTATAAAACAGATGAGGGGAAGTATCTCACTTCACCATACTTCAAATCCGGCAGCATACGAGAGAGCAAACTATATGAGGATTTTGACTGATTACAGATATTAAGCATCTTATTTTTTTTCAACTCTATTTCGCCCATTTTTTTTTGCCATATAGAGTGCACTATCGGCACGGGAGAGAGCAGTATCAGAATTAATATCATCATAAGATAAAGAAGTCACCCCTATACTAACAGTAAATTTGATATTTTTCTCATAAATATTTGTCGTTTGACTTGAAACTTCTTCTCTGATTCTATTTGCTAGAATTATGGCTTTTTCGATACTTGTATTTGGTAAAATCATCGCGAATTCTTCTCCTCCTATTCTTCCTACAATATCTACTTTTCGTAAGTGTTTTTTCAAAATATTTGCAAAGTTTTTTATTACGGTATCTCCTGCTAAATGTCCATAAGAATCATTAACTAGTTTGAATTTATCTAAATCAAACATCAACAAAGATGTTTCAGTCTTTTTATTACGTTTTACTCTAAAGACTTCTTCTTCTAATCTACTTGCAAAATATCTTCTGTTATAAAGTTTAGTCAAATAATCTGTTGTCGCTTCTTGTTCTAGTTTCTCTTGCATCTCTTTTTGAGCTGTAATATCTAAAATACTCCAAAGAATAGCATTGTTGTGTTTTGTCAATTCTATTTGGGAACCAACAAACTCACACCAGATTGATTTGTTATCTTTTCTTTTGAGTTGATGCTCTAAAGTTATATAAGAATGTTTATCAGTATTTGAAATTTTTTGCCTTGCAGTTTTATAGGATAAATCATCCAAATAATAACGTTTTGTATTTTGCCCTACAAGTTCTTCTTTTGAGAAACCGATAATTTCACAAAATCGTTTATTGACCATTAAAATTTGACAACCCTCATCTATAGCAAGTATTCCAGATGCATTATTCTCAAAAAGCATTTCAAACTGTTTTTTTGCAAGTGATAATTCATCAAGAGCAAATTGTCTTTCTAAAAAAGACCCTGCCCATCTAGCAAGCAGTCTCATAAATTCGTCATCTATCGCATCGTATTCCAACTCTCTTGCCTCTGCCGAAGAGAAATTTATAGTGCCATATATTTTAGAATTTACTCTAATTGGAGCACCGATGTATGATACAAGATTGTAGTCTCTATGGCATGGGTGACCTACATATTTAGACTGAGTGACGTCTTTAATTGCAAGAATATCATCTATCTCTAAAGTAGTCTTGCAGTATGTTGAACCAAGTGCAAACAGCTGTCCATCAAACAATGTTTGAGGCGGCGATGACTGAACATCTACAGTATAATCTTCACCAACAATATGGCTAACAATTCCAAACTCTATTCCAAAATATTTGGTCCCAATTTTTAATGCTCTTCTGAGTGTTTCTTTAGGTGTTATGTCTGATATTGCAGCAATTTCATTAAGTTTATGTAGAACATTGTTTTGTCGTTCTATTATTTTTAACTTATTTTTCAATAAACACCTCCACTGTGTAATGTAGCTGTTACTATTATGACATAAAAATAATAACATCACTCTAAATCAAGGAATAAATCACAGAGCAAACTACATGATAATTTTCACTCTTTATCGATATTAAATATAGATTTTAAGAGCTACATGATATAATCGTATGAAATCACTAAAAGGTCTTTTTTATGTACTATCATAAAGTTCTTAAAACCCTCACTGCCCTCCTCTTTTTGACACTTATTTTCTCAGCTTGTTCTCAAGAAAAAAAAACTCAAGTAAAAATAGTAGTCCCACCTCTACAAGTAAATACCATAACAGTTAAAAATGAAGCTGTACCTATTTGGAAACAGTACACTGGTATGACAAAAGCAAGTAGTGACCAAGAAGTAAGAGTAAGAGTCTCTGGAATTCTTGAAGTTATCTACTTTAAAGATGGTGAGATGGTGCAAAAAGGACAAAAACTTTTTAAAATTCAGCAGAGTGAATACATAGCCGCACTTAATGCTGCAAAGGCAAAAAAAGCACAAGATGAGGCATCTTTGCAATTAGCTATCGCAGATGTCAATAGATATGCTCCACTTGTACAAGAGGGTTTAGCTCCTCGTGCAACACTAGAGCAGTACCAAGCGCAACAAGCAGGACTCAAAGCTGCCATTGCTGGAGATCTTGCACAAATAAACAAAGCCCAACTTGAACTCAGCTATACAATTATCACCGCACCCATCAGTGGGCGAGTGAGTGCAAGACGTGTTGATGTAGGAAATCTTGTAGGTCAAGGTGAAGCAACACTTCTTACAACAATAGTAAATATAAACCCTATCTATGCCTATTTTTCTCCATCACAAAATGATGTTCGTCTTTTTCAAAAATATCGAAACAAAGAGAAACCAGATGCTTATATAGAAGTTCAAGGGGGCATGGAAAAACTGAGACTCAATGGTTATGTTGATTTTGCAAATAATGTTGTTGACCCTCTTACCTCAACTATTAGTATGCGTGCTACTATCAACAATAAACAAGGAAAAGTACTTCCTGGAACATTTGTATATGTCAATCTTTTTATCAATGATAAGTATAAGTTTTTAATGATTCCACCTGAAATCATTTTTAGTGACCAACTAGGTAAGTATGTTTATATTGCCGATGAAAACAACAAAGCAAAAAGAGTAAATATAGAAACAAGCTACTCTACAAAATATTATGTAAGTATCTCAAAAGGTCTTAAAGATGGAGACAAACTTATTGTCTCTGCTCTTGTCAAACTCAAAAATGGTAGAGTCGTTCAAACTACCGATACAACTCAAAAAGATGGCATTCAAGCAATTTTAAAAGCACACAAGCTCATACCACAAGAGAAGTAAGATATGTTTTCAGTTACTTTTATTAAAAGACCCATTTTAGCTATTGTAATTTCACTTATAATTATCGTTGCAGGTACAGTCTCAATGTTGATACTGCCTATTTCTGAGTATCCTGATGTTGCCCCGCCTACTGTAAATGTAAGTGCAACTTATACTGGTGCAAATGCTTTTGTAGTTGAAGATACCGTAACTCGTGTTTTAGAAGACAAACTCAATGGTATCAAGGGTGTTATTTACATGGACTCTTCTTCTACATCAAGTGGTTCATCGAGTATAAATGTCTATTTTGAACCAGGATATGACATAGATATAGGTGCAGTTGATGTTCAAAACAAAGTCTCTACTGCCACAGCATCTCTCCCCTCAGAAGTAACACAACAAGGTGTTATAGTTGATAAACAGAGTCCCTCTTTAGTTTGTCTCATTGCTGTCAATGGCGATGAGAGATATGATGATAGCTTTTTAAGCAACTTTGTTAATATTAATGTTTTAGATGAGATAAAAAGAATCCCCGGAGTTGGTAAAGCTCAAAATATGGGTGAGAAAAAGTATGCTATTCGTATCTGGATGAATCCAGATAAACTCAAAGCTCTCAACATGACTCCAATGGAGATTATTAGTGCGATTAAAAATCAAAACAAACAAGCTTCTCTAGGTAAAATTGGTGGAACACCAAGCGATGCAGACCAAAAACAAGAGTTTACTTTAACAACAAAAGGACGACTCAGTGATGTAAAAGAGTTTGAGGACATTGTTATAAAGTACAAAGAAGATGGTTCTTTAGTTCACCTAAGTGATGTCTCCAATATTACCCTAGGAAGTGAGAGTTATGATTGGAATGCTATTAGTGCAAAAAAACCAACAGGACTCATAGGAGTTTATCAATTAGGAGAAGCAAATGCACTTGACATCCGTGAAAAGATAGAAGAGACTATGCAGAGACTCAAAAGTCGTTTTCCTGATGGTGTGACCTATTCTGTGCCATATGACACAACAAAATATGTAAAAGTAGCCATAAACAATGTTGTGGATAATCTGTTTACGGCAATCTTGCTTGTTGTTCTAATTATATTTATCTTTTTAGGTTCATGGAGACCTACTATTATTGCTACTGCCGCTATTCCGGTCTCACTTATCGGTGCTTTTGCCGCTATGCAGATTGCTGGTGGGTTTTCTGTAAACTTTTTAACCCTCTTTGGGCTTATTTTAGCTATTGGTATTGTTGTAGATGATGTTATTTTAGTTGTAGAAAATGTAGAAGTTATCATGCAGAAAAAACCAGAGCTTACAATGCCACAAGTTGTTAAAGAGTCTATGAAAGAGCTCATTGGTCCCATCATCTCAACTACCTTAGTTTTAATCGCTGTTTTTATACCTGTTTCACTTCTTCCAGGTATTATAGGTTCACTCTATCAACAGTTTGCACTTACTATCTCCTTTGCTGTTTTAGTCTCCTCTTTAAATGCGCTTACACTCTCTCCTGCTCTAAGTGCCATTATCATCAAAAGAAGAAAAGAGGGAGAAAAAAAGTTCATTTTATTTAAAAAATTTGATGATGTTTTTGATTGGATAACTGCTAAATACAAAGCAACTATAACTCTTTTTATAAAAATACGATACCTAATGATTTTAGTTATGGGTGGAATTTTTTACCTTACTTATTATCTTTTTAGCATTACACCAACAGGTTTTGTGCCCTCTGAAGACAAGGGAATTTGTATGGTATCTGTAAACCTCAAACCGGGTACTTCACTTGCACAAACCACAAAAATCAGAAAAAAGGTTGAAGATATTATTTACAGTATTGAAGGAGTTGAGAATAGTGTAAGTGTTGAGGGTTATAACATCATCACTTCATCTATGGATGGTTCAGCACTTGCCATGTTTGTCTCTTTGAAAGATTGGAGTCTCAGAACTACAAAAGAAAACAGTGTCTTTGGTATCATCAAACAGATAAAAATGAAAACAGCAAATATCAACGAGGCTAATATTGCAGCCTTTAATATGCCAGGTATTCCAGGAGTTGGAAATGTTGGTGGATTTGACTTTAGACTCCAAGATTATCTCTCTGGTGATTTAGATACATTTGAGCACTATGCAAATGAGATGATAAAAGCCGCTTTTGTAGATCCTCGTATCGCTTATGCTTTTACAACTTTTGCTACAAACTATCCTATGTATGATATAGAAGTAGATAGGGAAAAAGCCAACGCCTTAGGTGTAAATATTTCCGACCTGTTTACAACAATGCAGGCTTATCTTGGTTCTATTTATGTTAATGATTTTACAAAATTTGGTAAAGTATTTCGTGTGTTTGTTCAAGCAGATGAAAATTATAGAAGTGCCAAAGAAGATATTAACAAACTTTTTGTAAGAAATGCATCTAATAAAATGATACCTATTAATGCTCTTATAAATATAAAAGAGATGATAGGACCACAAAATCTCACACACTACAATATGTATAGAAGCATACAAATAAATGGTGCAGCGGCTCCTGGATATAGTTCAGGCGATGCTATGAAAGCTATGGATGAAATAGCCAAAAAAGTACTCCCTGCTACTTATGGGTATGAATGGTCTGGTATGAGTTATCAAGAAACTTTAGCTGGAAACTCTCAAATTTTTGTTATCTTTTTCGTTCTTCTCATTGTTTTTCTAGTTCTCTCAGCCCAATATGAGTCTTGGATACTTCCACTCATGATTTTACTCTCTGTTCCTATGGTTGTGGCTGGTGCTGTTGGAGGACTTAACTGGATGGGACTTCCTCTCAATACCTTTGCACAAGTTGGACTTGTCTTACTCGTCGCCCTTGCTGCAAAAAATGCCATCTTAATTGTTGAGTTTGCAAAAGAGCAAAGAGAGAGTGGCATTGGTATCATAGAATCAGCTATCAATGCTGGAACACTTCGTTTTCGTGCCATTATGATGACTATTCTCTCTTTTCTTTTTGGTATATTTCCTCTTGCTTTTGCAACTGGAGCAGGTGCTGTTACACAAATGTCAATCGGTATTGTTTTACTTTTTGGTATGGTAGCTGCGACTTTTATATCGACTCTTTTTGTACCTGTTTTATATGTACTTTTAGAGAGTATGAGAGAGAAATTTGTGAGTGTAGAAGATGAAATTGCAAGAAGGGAGTCTATATAATGAAAATCTTAAATATAACAACAGCTCTAACCTTGGTGTCGACACTTTATGCAACAGAAATTTATACAGTCGATGACTTAATACTCAAAGCACTTGAGAACTCTCCAGAGCTTCATATAAGTTCTGCCAACTATGAAGCTTCAAAAAGCCGTTACACTCTTGCAAATGCAAACTATCGCCCTACTCTTGATTTACTTGTATCCGCTGGCGAAGGTGGTCAAAACAATGTGCCTACAAAACCAAATGATATGGTCAATGACTCTATTATTTTAGGAAAGCTCTCTGTTGAACAACTCATTTATGATTTTGGAAAAACGAGTAGCAATAGCGAAAGTTTTAAATATGATTCACAAAGCTATGCAAATAGCTATAAACAACAAATATCTGATAAGAAAAAAGAGGTAAGAAGTGCATATTATCATGTACTACAAAACATTGCCCTTATTAATGTAAACACAGAAAATATAAAACTCAATGAAGCCCAACTTTACCGCTCACAAAAATATTTTGATGCTGGAATTAAAACGAAAATAGATATTTCAGATGCTAAAGTTGAACTCATAAAATCTAAACTTGATTTGAAAAAATCTCAATATGATTTAAAACTTTCATATGCAGAACTCGATAGAGTTATAGGATTTAAAAATATCAACAACAACTACGAAGTTTATGCAAAAAAACTTGACTTAGCACATCTTTACAACTCTTTAACAGAGTATGATTTAGCACTTAAAGATGCAATTGAATTTGCATATACAAATAGATATGAACTTAAAAAGCAGACAGCAAATGTTAGCACTTCAAAAGCTAATAGTCAAGTTGCAGCATCTGAATACTATCCATCTCTTTATTTTAATGCAGACTACACAAAACAGCATGTTGATACTTTTAAAAATATAGTTCCCAAAAATCAATGGCAAGCATCTGTTAATCTTAATTGGAATATTTACCAAGGTGGTGCAAAAGATGCATTAACTCAGGAGAAAAAGATTCAAGTCGATATTGCACAATCAAATTTACAATATTCAAGACTCCTTATCAAAACCCAAACGACACAAGCTTATCTCAATGTTTACAAAGCAAAAGACTCAGTAGAACTTTCACAAAGTCTACTCAAAGTTTCAAATGAAAAATTCCATCAAGCTTCACAGCGTTATGAATATGGTTTATCGGATTTTATAGAGTTACAACAAGCAAGACAAGGGTATATCGATGCGATGGCATCTTTAGTGATAGATTATTACAACTATTATAATTCAATAGCTGTTTTAGATAATGCGATTGGAAAATAAGTTCCAAATCGCGTTTATTATCATGTAATTATTTTACTTTTTCTAAGTACTCGCCATCAACAGTGTTTACTTTAACTGTATCGCCTTCAAGTACATGATATGGAACTTGAATAACAGCACCACCCTCTAAAGTAGCAGGTTTTTTACTTCCACTTGAAGTATCACCCTTAAAATTTGGAGGTGTCTCTGCTATAACAAATTCCATAGTCTCTGGAGCTTGTACTGAGATTGCATTATCTTTATAAAAAACAATATCAACATTGATTCCATCTTTAAACCATTTTGATGCATCATCACACTGCTCGTAAGTAAGACCAAGTTGTTCATAAGTTTCATTATCCATGAACTGGTACATATCTCCATCATCATAAAGATACTGCATAGTTTTAAAGTCAATAATAGGCACCTCAAACTTATCACCTGCATGAACCGTTTTGTCAACAACCTTACCGTTTAAAAAACTTTTCATTTTCATGCGAACGAATGCAGCACCTTTTCCTGGTTTAACATGTTGAAATTCCACAATTTTATAAGGAACTTCTCCAACAACTAATCTTACATTTTTTTTAATATCACTCATACTTATTGTTGCCATTACACACCTTTGATTGTTTATAAGTGAAATGATACAAAAAATGGGCTTAAATTACATAATGTATAAGTTAGATTTATTTGCAATGTAATAATAATTTATAATATTACACTGATTTATTATGCATTCTCCACAGAAGTAAACAATTAGTAAATATTATTAGAAATTGTATGATTTTTAAAGTTAGTTTAAATAATATAATGTAATACTCTCAATGTTAAATTTAATTTACAAAGGGGAATGAAACTATGAAAAAGAAAATTTTAGTTTCTGTTGCTGCTTCAATTGCTTTTATGTCAATGACTGCTACTTCGGCTCTTGCTTATGACAAGAATCCACCATTCAAAATGGATAAACTGAAGAAGTTTGTTAAACTAGGTGCTAATGGGCAAAAAACAACTGGTTACGAACCAAAAAATGATTACAATATATTTGTAAACTACGAGCTAGGTATGCATTGTGTTGGCTTTGACATGGATTACTGTTGTGTAATTCCACCATATAACTCTATTCAAGCACAAGCTATGAAAAGTGGAAAGGATGGTTCTTTACCAAAATTACTTTCACCAGATGATGATGTAAAACTTTATTACTATACTAGAGACAACTCATATAGTGAAGGTAATAAAATGAGATACTTCGGTGTTCCTAAAGATGCTGATGGTGATGGTCACTTAGATTCTGCTAATGATACTGTTGCTAACTATGTTTGGACTCACTTATTTATCTACAAAGACCTTGAAGGTACTATGCCTAAAGGTTCTACTGATAAAGATCGTTTAAGACTTGGTAGACAAATCCCTGCTAAAATTGACTGTGGACCTTCTGGAATGCCAATTTCTGGTGGTTATCTAGAGTATGCTGGTAAACATGGTGGTAACATCGTTTTTTCTGATACACTTGTTCCTCCAGTTAAAAATGTAAAACTAGTTTTAACTGCTTCATATCTTTGGGATGCACTTGGTTTACCATTAACTGCATTTAACGATAGTAGAAGACAAGGGACAATTCGTTCAATTACTGAAAGTGACTTTCAACCATTCCAATACTCAACTGTAGAACTTCACACTGGTTCTGGTAGAGCAATGCACACTAAAGATGGTCAAACTGTATCTTACTTTGGTACTAACCCTGTTGATATTCCTAACTGTTTTTCTTGTCACTCAAGAAATGGTAAGGCAGCTCAAATGGCTAGAGATGAAGGTCTTGTAAACAGTGATAAAGAGTATAACTACTGGAAAACTTATCCAGATGAAAGTGAATATATGGCTAGACTTGCAGAAGCTTCTATAAATATTCTTTCATTACACGATGCTCACCATGGAACAAACTTCATGAGAGATTATAACCCTACTGCTATTGGTAACAGACTTGGTTCAGTTGGTCTTGTAAACTGTACTGACTGTCATGGTGATAATGTTTCGGGTAACCTTTTAACTCCACGTGCTACTACAGCTGGTTATAAAGGTGTTCATGCTAAGCCACTTAGTGAAGCAATTCACGGTTTTCACCTTGCAATGGTTCCAATGCCTGATGGTGCTGGTCGTTCACAAGCATGTCAATCATGTCACCCTACTCACTTCCAAAATCCTAACATGAATGATGACTCAAATCCATTCCGTGTAACAGATAGATATGGTGAAGGTCGTTTCTCTAAAGGTGATATCAGAAAATCTGGTGGTGGTTGTTATGTTAGACGTGATGCTCACTCTAATCCAAATGCTAAACCTCCGTTCTTCTTAAATAACTACGGTAAATGGCAATATAAAAATGTTTCTATGAAAGATGAGCATGGTAAAGACACTGCTATGAGAGGTCTATACTGTACTAACTGTCATACAAAAGTTGCTCAAGCATTCCAAAACTTTGACAATATCACTCACGATAGTACTCAAGCTGGTACAACATTAAGAAACAAATCTCTTAAAGAGATGATTAAAGAAGTTGCTGGTGGAGATGCTAAGAAATTTGCTTCATATGCTGACCCTAAATCAACTGGTAACAATGAAGTAATGTCTTACTATACTGATCACAAATCAGCTACTTTAGTTAAGAATGTTGGTAAAGATGGTAAGTTAGATCTTAAACCTTGGAATCACCCTACTGGTGGAGCTGTTCCATATGCTGCTGCTTCTGGTGGTAATGACTGGTGGTTAGCTGCTGCTGAACCTCATTGTGCGGATTGTCACGTTGCTCCATTTGTTGAAAGTGAAACTGGTGGTAAATACTTCCCAATTGATTTACCTAACAAGTATTCTCTATACAGATATTCAAAAGCTCATGGAAACATAGCTTGTCAATCATGTCATGAGTCTATGCACGGTCTTTATTCTTCAAGATTTGATGGTTCTGAAAGAAGTGTTGATGTAACTACACACGAACAAGCTCTTCAATATTCTCCAGATGGTGAATATTCTGGTCCTGTAACTTGTGCTGCTTGTCACACTGTTAACGACAAAGGTGTTCCTTTACAACTTCAAAGCACTAAATATGCTGACGATTACTGGGCTTCTGTTACTTTAGCTCACTTTATGAGAGGTGGTGATCAAAAACTATCAATCAAAGAGTTAGTAAAGAAATATCCATATAGTAAATCTACAAATATTGTAGAAACAAGCTGGAAATAATCTTTCCACTTTTTTATCCCTCTTCTGAGGGATGAACTTCTTTAGAACTCTCTTCAAACCTCTTGTATTTCCTTGAACTGTTTACCTAAGTAAAACTATATTGTGGTATATTTTTACTAGAAATTTATCAAGGACATATATAATGAAAACCTATCTTCATCCACTACTAGTAGTATCAATGCTTAGCACTATTGCTAGTGCAGAACTCGTCAAATCTTACTTTAAAACAGGTGAACTTAAAGCACAAACAAACTATATTGACGGAACTAATACTAAAATTCAAGAAGGTATAAAGAATGGTTTAGAAAAAGTTTATTACCAAATTGGTAAAATTGCAAATGAAGTTAACTATGTAGAAAACAAACGTGATGGAAAAATGACCTGGTATCATAAAAAAGGTTATATAGCTAAAACAATTAACTACAAACTAGGAAAACTAGAAGGAAAAGAAAAAACATTTTTTGAAAATGGTCAATTAGAATCACTTTCTAACTATACAAATGATATGAGAGAAGGTGATAAAAAATCATTTTTTGAGAATGGTCAACTTGCTTCCGTTATCAACTATACTCATGGTAAAAAAGATGGTATACAAAAAGAGTACACAGAAGATGGAAAACTTTATACGGAAGTTCTGTATAAGAACAACTACAAAGAAGGTACTCAAAAATGGTATGATGACAAAGGGAATGTAACAAATAGTATATTTTACAAAATGGACAGACCTCTAAAAATCATGAAAAAAGTCCAAGAAACTGATAATGCTAAGATAACTATCAAAGGAATTGATTTTTCACCACAAAAAGCTAGAGACTAATGGAGTTTATTTTAGAAGCAACGAGTAAAAATGCTCGTGCAGCAACAATTAAAACAGCACACTCTAGCATTAAAACACCTGTTTTTATGCCAGTAGGTACGGTAGGAAGTGTAAAATCACTTGATGCACAAGATCTTGTTAATCTCTTAGGTGCAGAAATAATTTTGGCAAATACGTATCATATGTACCTACGTCCAGGCGACAAAACTGTTGCTAAAATGGGTAAACTGCATAACTTTACAAAATATCCAAAAAGCTTTTTAACGGATAGTGGTGGATTTCAAGCTTTTTCTCTGAGTGATATTTCAAAACCAAAAGAAAATGGCATAGAGTTTCGCTCTCATATTGATGGTTCAAAACATTTTTTCACCCCTAAAAAAGTTATTGATATACAAACAAATCTAGGTTCAGATATTATGATGATTTTAGATGATTTAGTTGCACTCCCTGCAACACAAGAGAGAATTAAACTCAGTATTGAAAGAACTACTGCATGGGCACAAGAGAGTATTGATTATTTTAAATCACAACAAGCTAAAGGTATTTGCAGTGAGCAAAATATTTTTGCCATCATTCAAGGTGGAACAGACAGAGCATATCGCACTAAAAGTGCTACTGAACTCTGTGCTATGGATTATGATGGTTTTGCAATAGGTGGCTTGAGTGTTGGAGAATTAAATAATGAAATGTACGACACAGTAGAGCATACTGTCCAGTATATGCCAAAAGATAAACCTCGATATCTAATGGGTGTAGGAACACCTGAAGACCTTATAGAAAATATAGAGAGAGGCATAGATATGTTTGATTGTGTTATGCCAACAAGAAATGCTAGAAATGGTACTCTTTTTACCTCTTTTGGTCGTATGAATATCAAAGGTGCTAAATTTAAAGAGGATGAAGGTCCTATTGACCCAGAGTGTGAGTGTCTTACCTGTAAAACTTACTCAAGAGCTTACATCAACCATCTCTTTCGTGCAAGAGAAATCACTTACTTTAGATTAGCAACGATTCATAACTTGCACTACTACTTAAATCTTATGAGAGAAGTAAGAGAAGCAATTCTACATGATAATTTTGCTGAGTATAAGAAAGAGTTTTATAAAAAAAGGGCTAAAGACTAATTTGATTCTATCAATTTAGTCTTATTTGTCTGATCTTGATATGTTAAAGAGTGAATAAAATCTTTTTGCATTTCCGGAGGCAATTGTCCACTAATAGCCAGCTCAAGCACTTTTTGGATTCTTGTTTCTTGCAGCTCTTTTTCTCTAATGGTAAGTTCATATTGTAATCGTTTCTCTTCAAGTTTCGCTTTAATTTCTAAAGTTTTTTTCTTATGTGAATACCAAAGAATAAAACCTATTGTTAAGGAAAGTAAAAAACCAAGAGCAATATAAAGTGTTATCATGCTCTCTTTATCTTTTGTTTTACTATCAATTTTTGACATTTCTAAGTTTGAGCTTACTGTTTGTTTTGTGACATCTTTTTGTGTTTGGCTATTTATTTTGGCAATTTCAACAGCTTTAATAGACTCTATTTTAGCAACTTCAAGTTTTGAATTAGCAGCAATTTGAGCCATCTCAATTTTATTTTTTCTATCTAATGCCTTATCTTGTGTTTCATAGGCTAAAGAGTTAGGATTTACTCCCACTTTTTTATTCATTAAATAAGGTCTACTACTTTTAGTATCTTGGCAAGCATTCAATATAATTATCATGACTAGGAATAAAGTAACTTTAAGGATCTGTTTCATTTTTTTAACTCGTTGATTTAATTTAACTTATTATAGACAAAAAAGATTAACCATTTAACTTTTCAAGAGGCTCAAAGCCCCCTTGTAGATTGGCTCATCTATAAATCCATACTCTTCATCTACAAAGCCTGTTATCCCCTCATCTCTATGCATTTCAAATAGTTTAACAATAATCTTTGCTCTTCGTAACTCTTTTTCTTCATCTACCATTAGTTTGTTGACAATAGCAACTTGATTGGGTGATATGCAACCTTTTGCACTAAAACCCATGCTCTTTTCTAATTCGACCCATTGTTTGAATTTTTCTAAGTTTTTAAACTCTTGGTATATAAAAGAGACAGGTTTCACCCCTATCGATAAAGAAGTCACTAAAAAATGTGAAAGTATATATTTCATAGTTGGATTTTCTAAATCAATTAAACTATGTGATAAACCCATATCTGCGAATAAGTCTAAAATACCAAGATGAAATGTTGTAACATTTTGGTTTACACCTAAAGAAGCAAGGTTTTTCCACGATAAAGAAGTCTCTATAGAGAGATGAAGTTCTATATTATCATGTAGAAGATGTAAAACATTTTGAACTTCTTTAGCATCTTTAATCTTTGGCACTCGCACGGCATCTGGCATAAATTGGTTCAGATAAGTAATCTCTTCATAACCACCCTCATCCAGTGCATTTACTCTTACTACAAGCTTTTTATCTGTTTTAGGCAGTAAAGATAAAAATATGGCACATAGAACTAAGGCAAAAGGTTTATCTTCTTGACTTACACCATCTTCAAGATTAAGCATTATACAATCAGCTTGCATATTTTGTATCTTTTGAAGATGTTTTAAATTATTACATGATAACATGAGTACAGATTTAAAATCTTTACTCTTATTGAGTGTTCTTAATCTTGGAATAGCTAATTTATCTAGTGCCTCTAAATCTCTTAAATCATAGGCTTTTTTAATTTTGTTTATCATTTTTGTCATTTCTATGAAGATGAAAGTAAAGAGCTTCTATCTCTTTATGTGTTAAATAATATCTAGGCATACCATTTTTTCTTTGGTTAAGTGCCTCATAAAAAGTATCAAATTTCATTTTATTAATCACAGGACCTCTGTAATTTCTTTTTTTACCCTTATGTATATAATTAGCAATAAGTTTCCCCTCACCATTGTCACCATGACAAAACTGGCACCCAATACCACGTGGGTTTTTATAAAGCTGAGAAGCATACTCTTTAGGCGTAATAAAACTACTTGTTGCAAAAAGAACGAGAGGAAGTGTTAAAAATATAATATTTCGCATGCCGTATAATATCTAATTTAAAACACAAAACAAACACTATATTAACCATAAATTTATTTTTACTTTGGTACTATTAACATTAATAATAATTAAGAGGTTTATAATGCAAACAAAATTAAGACTTTTAGTACTAGTGGCTGCCATGCTATTAGCACTTGGCATAGCCACAACAATCAATGTTTCTCTAAACCTTAGAGATTTAAGTATTAAAAGTTCAATTGAAAAAGCAAAAATGACAGCTGAAATTGTAGAAGATGGCTTAACAGCTCACATGGTTAATGGTATTATGGATAAGCGTGAGTATTTTTTAAACAAAATTTCTGCTAACCCTGAGATAAGATCTTTATGGATTGTTCGCTCACAAAAAGTCATAAAGCAATATGGTCCAGCGCGACACAATGAAACAATTAGAGATGACATAGATGCAGAGGTGTTAAAAAGTGGAGAACTTGTCCAGAAAATCACTGAATCAGCAAATAATATTAATCTCAGAATAACAATTCCATATAAAGCTATTTCACAAGGAAATCCAGATTGTCTAAGTTGTCATGAAGTAAATCGTAATGATACTTTAGGTGCTATAAGTATGGAGTTTGACATTAGTGATATGAGAAATTCCGGTATCTTAACAATAGCTAAGATACTAGGCATAAATCTCTTATTTATCATCATCGTACTGTTTTTACTTAACTACTTTGTTTCTCCATATATGAAACTCTTTTCCAATCTTCAATTAGGTGTTAAAAAAGCTTATCGTGGTGATTTTACCCATGAGTTTACCACAACAGTAGTGGGAGATGGAAAAGAACTAGTAGAGCAAATTAATCCCCTCTTTAGAAAAATACAAGAAACATTTGGTGATATTAAATATAATCTATCAACTTTTATACCCAATAACTGTGTCTCTTCAGCAGACCCACTTTATGAAGCAAAAGTTATTATCCAAGAATTATCTGATATCTATAAATTCAAAAAAACAATAGAATTAGATGAATCAAAAGAAATTATTTTTGCTCGATTAATAGATGTTTTAAAAACAAAATTTGAGATTAAAGAGTTCTCTTTATATGAAGTTGAAAGTAATCAAGCAACAAGAAAACTCATTTATGATTCACATACGAGTATTTGTCATAACAGTGTTGATGCAGATGTTAACTTATGTAGAGCATTTAGAACAAATAATGAAGTAATATCAACTGACTTCATTAACTTATGCCAACATTGTGATGCTAAAGATAAAGAATATATTTGCATCCCCTTTAATATCAGTAATGATTACTCACTCATCCTCTCGATTATATCTACAAACCTTGATGATATCAATACCCTTAATACAAATATTACAAGTATTGAAAACTACCTTGAAGCAGCTAAACCTGTTATAGAGAGTAAACTATTGATGAGTAAACTTCTTGATACTTCTCTTAGAGATGCTATGACAGGTCTATACAATAGAAGATTTTTAGAAGAGTTTATAGATAAAGTGATGAGCCAGGCAGTAAGAGAAAAAGAATCATATAGTGTACTTATGTTAGATGTAGACTACTTCAAAATGGTTAATGACACATATGGTCATGATGTTGGAGATAAAGTTATTGTTGAAATTGGAAAATTAGTTCGTTCTCTTATTAGAGTATCAGATTTAGGTATTCGATATGGTGGGGAGGAGTTTGTTGTTATGCTTCATAATGCAGATAAAGCAGGCACACTCAAAGTAGCTGAAGCTATACACGATGATTTTGGTAAACTAGTATTTGATGCTGGTAATGGAGAAACTCTACAAAAAACGATGAGTATTGGTATATCTAAATTCCCTGAAGATGGTGATACTATTTGGAAATGTATCAAATATGCAGACACTGCACTCTATGTTGCTAAAACAACAGGTAGAGATAAGATAGTTGAATATAAAAAAGAGATGTCAGAAAGTGAAACCACAAGATAATAGCATAACTAATAGCTTGTAGTAACTACTCTTACTTTCACTGAACTGAATATTACACAATATTATGTTTCTATTGTATAATTTTAGTTAATTAGATGTATGATGTGCTCAAAGGTGATTTATGATTCAAAACATTAAAAGTAAAAAAGAAGTAACCCTTCTATTAATTGTTTTTATTATAATTGGTATATTTGGAATTGCAGTAAAATCTTTCGAATATTACCATATTAAAATCATCAGTGCTTCTAATGTAAACATCTATGAACATCCTCTTAAAATTTCCAAAGCTACCTTAACAATGAACCTCAACATCTATAAAATCAAGCAAAATATAAAAGATATGATACTCGCACTTTCAAATAAAGAGCTTGTAGCACTTATTGAAGAGATAAATCATCATGAGTCCGATGTCTATAAAAACTTGAAGTTTATTGAGCAAAATATCTTAGAAGAAGAAGGACTCTCTCTTAACAAAAAGATAGAAGAACTTTTAGATACTTGGAAGCTTATACATCATGAAACCATTTCTCTTATAAAAAATGCCAAAAAAGATGATGCTATAATAATTATGAAAGAGAAAGGAGCTAAACATATTTTAAAACTAGAAGCCGCCATCTCTAAACTTTATCTCTACGAAGAAGAGAGAATAAGCATCTTTAAAAACAAGGCAAAATCAAGCTTTGAAATCTTGAAAACAATCAATATCTTAATAAGTGTCTTGTTCTTTCTCTTATTTGTGATAATTGCTTATTATATCATCCATCGAATTTCAAGATACATTGATAAAGATAAACACATTAAGGGTGTCTTGTCTGTCATACGAAATGTTAATCAACTTATTGTTCGAGAAAAAAATCCACAAACCTTAATTCAAAAAAGTTGTGATATCTTAACCTCGACACATATTTATTCCAATGCATGGATTGTCCTGTATGACCAAAATAATCAGATAGAGTATATTGAAAGTAATGATATTTCAGAAAATTTCACCACACTCAAAGAAAAGCTCAATAAAAGTTGGGTACCACACTGTATAAACAAGACTAGGAAGACCGAGAGTTTATATTCTTTAATAAAAAACACAAAAGAGAGCTGTAGTGAGTGTCCTTTAAGTGATGCATATAAAAATAAAAGTGCTTTTAATATCGCATTACAACATGATGAAAAATTTTATGGATATTTAACCCTCTCTGTTGATACAAAATATCTTTATAATAAAGAGGAACTAGCACTGTTAAAGGAAGTTGCTGGAGATATCGCTTATGCACTTTATAATCTTGCAAACAAACAGTACCTCCAAGAGCAAGAAGAACGTTATCGTTTTGCCATTGAGGGTACTGCTGATGGTGTATGGGATTGGAACTTACAGAGTAATAAACTTTACTTCTCGCCACGATGGAAAGAGATACTTGGATACAGTGACGATGAACTAAGCAATAATTTTGAAACTTGGAAAGAACTTACCCATCCTGATGATTTAGGTCAAGCACTCTTAAAAGTTAGACAAGCACAGAAAAGCACAATAGGTCAATACAGAAATATTCATCGTCTCAAACATAAAGATGGACATTGGGTTTGGATTGAAACTCGAGGAAAAGTCATATTTGATGAAGTACACAAGCCTGTACGAATGATTGGTTCTCATATTGAAATTACTCAGAGGAAAGAGGCTGAAAATGAAGCCTTACGACTTAAAGAGTTATATAACAGTGTGATTGACAGTGTTGATAATATGATTTTTGTTAAAAACAGTGATTTTGTTTATATTACATGTAATAGTGGCTTTGAGAAGTTTATTGGAAAATCAAAAGAGCAGATAATAGGAAAAAGTGATTATGATCTTTTTGATAAAGAGGTTGCTGACTTTTTCCGTGAACATGATCAAATTATGCTTTCACAAAATAAAGCAAAATCAAATTTTGAATGGGTCACTTATCCTGATGGGCAAAAAGTTTACCTCTTAACAGTTAAATCTCCTTTAAAAAGTGCAGAAGGCAAGATTCTTGGTTTAGTGGGCAATTCAGCAGACTTTACAGAGAGACAACATCTGTACGACCTCTTAAAAGATGCTCAATCTTTAGCAAAAATTGGCAGTTGGGAATACGATATTGTTGAAGATAAACTCTCGTGTTCCGATGAAGTTTTTCAAATTTACGGTTTTTCAAATTTTAATATGAAACTAGATAAAAAAACATTTATAAATCGTCAATATCCTGATGATATGCAAAAAGCTGAAGAGGTGTTTCAAAACTCTTTACATTCTCAAGAGATGACTATTGCACATAATAGAATAATTCGCTACGACAACCAAGAAGTACGGTATGTCGAACATCGCTGGACAACACAATATGACGACTCTAAAAAAGCTATAAAAACTATCGGTACAACACAAGACATTACCGAACAAAAAGCGATAGAACAAGCACTAGAAGAGAGTAACCGTCAGTTAAATTCCTTAATGAATAGTTTACCGGGGATGGCTTATCGCTGTAACAATGACGAGCAATGGACTATGAAATTTCTTAGTGATGGTTGTGAGCAACTAACCGGTTACAAATCAGCCGATATTCTCAATAATCATGTGATTAGCTATAAAGAGCTCATTCATCCAGATGATAGAGAGATGGTTTGGAAAAAGGTACAAGAGAGTTTAAAAAATCAGCGTAGTTTTGAACTTGACTATCGTCTGCTAACAGCTGATGGTGAGGTGAAGTGGGTTTGGGAATATGGTTCAGGGATATATAGAAAAAATAGTGAACAGCTTATTGTTGAGGGTGTAATTTTAGATAATAATGCCAAAAAACAAGCAGAGCAGGAACTTATTGTATCCAACAATAAGTTTGAAAAAGCATTTAACAACACACCAAATATGATAATTATCACCAATCAAAAGACAGGGAAAATTTACGATATCAACCAAACGTTTGAACATATCTTAGACTACAAGAAAGAAGAACTCATTGGTAAAACGACATTCGATATTAACTTATGGAGTGATTTGAAGAATAGAGAAGATTATATTAAAACCTTAAAGCAAGAGGGTCTTGTCAAAAATGCCATTTACACTTTTAACAAAAAAAATGGTGAGGAAATCATTGCAAATGTTTATGGAAGCATCGTAACTATTGATAATGAAACATATATTTTAGCAGTAGCCAATGATATTACTGAACTCAAGAAAAAAGATGAACTTATGATTATCCAATCCCGTCATGCTGCTATGGGAGAGATGATAGGCATGATAGCACATCAATGGAGACAGCCACTTACTGTCATCTCTATAAATGCCAATAATATGCTACTAGATATTGCCTTAGATGAATTGGATGAATCCCATGTAAAGAAATATTCAAATAAGATTTTGGCACAGACACAACACCTTTCTAAGACAATAGATGATTTTAGGAACTTTTTTAAACCTGATAAATCTGTTTCTAAAGTCAAACTGCAAGAGGTACTAGAAGAAACCTACAGCATAGTAAAAGACAGTTTAACTAATCATAACATTGCATTCAAAACATCTTATGCATCAGAGTCTGAAATTGATGCCTATCCAAGAGAGTTGATGCAAGTTTTTGTTAATATTATTAACAACTCCAAGGATGCCCTGTTACTTCATAACCAAGAAAATGCAGAAATAAAGGTTAGAGTCTTTGAAGATGAAGTATATGTAATAACGGAAATATGTGATAATGGGTCTGGTATCGATGAAGCAATTTTACCTAAAATATTTGATCCCTATTTCACTACAAAAGATAAAAAAACAGGAACTGGGCTAGGATTATATATGAGTAAAATGATTATTGATGATCATCTTCATGGGAAGATAGAAGTGTATAATCAACATAATGGCGTTTGTTTTAGAGTCAAACTACATAAGTAAAGGAAATTTATGAATTCGTCGGAAATTAAATCTTTTAAAAATAAAACAGAGGGATTCTCTATTTTATACGTTGAAGATGAAGTTGAAATACGAGAGAATATTGCAATATTATTACGTAAAATATTTCCTCATGTTGATATTGCAAATAATGGGGAAGAGGGATTAGAAAAATATCTTAAGAATACTTACGATATTGTTATTACAGATATATTAATGCCCAAAATGAATGGTCTCGAACTCATCCGTCATATCCGTGAAAATAATCTAAAACAGGAGGTTATTGTTATCTCTGCTTATACAGATTCAGAGTATTTTATTCAATCCATTCAACTTGCAGTCACAGGTTATATTATTAAACCAATAGATTTGAATCAGACATTGAATGTACTTGCACAATCTGTCGATAAATTAACTCTATTTCGTGAAAATGAGATGTATAAGACACAACTTGAATCTATGGTAGAAGATAGAACAAAGACGATACTAAAATTGCAAAATCAGTTAGTTGAGAATTATGAACATGCTATATACTCCTTAGTTGCAATGATAGAAGACCGTGATACTTATACAGGTGGGCATAGTGAACGTGTTGCGACCTACTCAAGAGATATTGCTAAAGAGATGGGAATTTCTGATGAGGAGTGTCAATTAATTTATCAAGCTGGTATTTTACATGATGTTGGAAAGATTATCACTCCAGATAGTATTTTATTAAAGCCCGGAAAACTTACAGAACAAGAGTACTCCTTAATTAAAGATCATGTCGTGGCAGGTTATAAAATTTTATCTGAAATTCCTATGTATCAAGAGCTTGCAGAAATTGTTTATACTCATCATGAACACTATGATGGTAGTGGATACCCTCAAGGGATTAAGGGAGAAGACATTCCAATATATGCGCGTATTATGACTATTGCCGATACCTTTGATGCCATGACAACAAGTAGAATATACAAAACAAAGAAGAGTGCCGCTGATGCTATAAAAGAGTTAAAGAAACTGAGTGGTATTTGGTATGACCCTCTAGTTCTTCAGAGTGCTATTAAAGTTTTAGAACGGGTTAATATCAATGAAGTCATAAAACAAGAACCCAAATCTTATATTGATGAAGAGCGTTTTTCCTACTTTTATAAAGATGCATTAACTAGTGTATATAATCAATACTATCTCGATTTTATTTTACAAAAGAATACAGATGAAAAAAGTTTTTCATGTTTAGATATCCTTTATTTAAGAAACTTCACATCTTACAATCATCAACATGGCTGGAGTGCAGGTGATAAATTTCTACATGATTTTGCTGCATATTTACAACATAAATTTGCAGATTCTAAAATTTTTAGAATTTTCGGTGATGATTTTGTTCTTTTACATCAAACACAGCAAGTTCTTGATATTAAACAAATAAATGATTTTGAATTATTTAAAGAGACTGGAACATATTGTGATCATATACATTATAATCTAAGTGTAAATGCTGTCAATGATTATAAAGAACTACAAGAGAGAGCTTAATAGGAATTCTAAATATTTATTTATGTTATAATAATTCCCAAATCGTTAGATATCAAAAAGGAAATATTTTTGAAAGGTGACCAAAAACAATATGCAGATTTAATTAAAGCTGAAGATTCTACTTTGTCATTGAAGAATATTGAATCTAGTATTCGTCATAAAAATGTGCGTGAGCGTTTTGAAAAAGAGTATGGTGAAAAACTGTACTCTGAAATATTGCTTGTATTAACTCATGAAAGGTACGAATCTGAGGAAGCTTGTTGTTTTTGTTGAAAATTGACCCACTTTTTTGACGAAAAGTGACCCACCAAA
>ERZ890953.425-NODE-425-length-24755-cov-5.610121_pt1 | contig 24755 bp, 21 predicted proteins | sample MGYA00521264_ERZ890953 | MGnify/ENA primary metagenome ERZ890953 (study PRJEB32303, sample SAMEA104408629) | aquatic metagenome | biome: Brackish water; feature: Chemocline; material: water | place: Baltic Sea | collected 2014-10-26T21:54:00 | depth 200 m ...
TTTCCTTAACAGTGCAGCTAGGTTAAGTTGCACTTATGAGTTGAATTCGGGTATCGTTTAAACATGTTTAAATACTCCAAAGTAATTTTAGCAATCAGGCAGGTTAAGCTGGATAAATCATCATTAAACAATTGCCTGAATACTGCAGTATGTAAATTTTTATACTGGTTTATAATCCAGCTACCTGCCTGAGTTTTATTTTTCTGATTTGTTATTTATTACCGTATCTATGCTGTTTTCCAGCACCTGATCCCTGGCCTCTCATCTGTTGAAAACTTGCTCTTTCATCATCACTCATAGACTCCACCCGGCCACGCATTTCACTACGAAAGATGTCACGATCTTGCGTGGTCATATCTCTCGCCTGAGAACGCATGTCCATCAGTTCTTCAGTGGACATACTGGAATAATCTGTGGCAACAGCCACATTGATTACACCAATACCTATAAGCGCAATAAGTCCTCTGCTGAAATTTTTATGATTCATCAATATATTCCTCTTGTCAGTTAATGGGGTGACAGATTGCTGTATACATCTGATCGATACAGCACATTCAAATCACGCTACGCATGGTAGAGGTAAACTGTTTCTGAATGATTTCAATGGCGTAAAAAAATATTACAAATTGTTTCTAGACTGGAGAGGAGGCTTTCTATATATCCAGGCATAATTTATTGACCTGTCCGACCTGATTACTAGGGGATGGATTAATAGAGAAATAATAGGACGCTACCCTTTTATGGGTTGAAAGACTATATTTCCAATATGCCCAGGATCGCTAGAACAGTTTTTAAGAACATTCCTCACCATATTACACAGCGGGGTAATCGCCATGAAGTAGTGTTTTACAGCGATGATGACCGAAGAATTTACTTGCGGTGGTTAAAAGAGTATACGGATAAATTCAGGGTAAAAATTCTTGCCTACTGTTTAATGGATAATCATATTCATTTAATACTTCAACCATCAACGGAAGAAGGTTTGCATAGGGTACTTAAGCCTCTGCACATGCGTTATGCTCAAAGAATAAACAAACAGAAAAGCTGGAAAGGTCACCTCTGGCAAGGACGTTTTTTTTCATCCGCTATGGGTAATGAATACCTGACGGCTTGTATTCGCTATATTGAAAGAAATCCAGTGCGAGCAGGTATAGTGGAATGTGCCGAAGAATATCTGTGGTCAAGTGCCGCTGCACACAGTGGTCATGATGAAGCGGGTCTCTTATCGATGCTTACATATCAGCAAAGACCTGTATTAGTAAATGAATGGCGCATTGGTTATCAGAGGGAGATGATATTCAAAAAATATCCGTTTTAAACAGGAGTATCGAAAAAAGTTATTCACAACATTATCGAATTAATCGAAAGACAACTATTTCCTGAGAACTTTCCATAAGCAAAAAATTACCTTTAACGCATAAAAAAACTAAAGTTGCCTGAGCCCTGGCCGATAGCCCTGAAGTAAATCCAAAAAATCACAAAATTGCATACTCAATTGCAAGGAGGAAAATAATGGATGTCAGTTACTTAACTCAGTCAGCTTCAGTTAGCCCCGGTATGCTTTCCCATACTAGCGCGGAAACCGGTCTTGATACGACAAGTGGGCAAACCAGCCCATTATCAGCACCTTCCACAGATACTCTCTCCATAACACAAAGCAATATTGCCGTTGCGCGTCTTATTATGACTCAACAGGTAGACATTGCCCTCAATATAAATAGTGCGACAAGCGTTAACCCGGTACTAGATAGTGACAGTGAACACCATGTCGACAACATGGTTAATAAAGTATTAAATAAAATACATGACGAGGGCCATTCGAATCACCATCACGAATCCGATGAGGAACATCATGCCAAAACCGTTAAATCTGTGCAGCTAAGTGTCAACCAGGGGTTTGAACAATCCGTGCTGGTGATGAACCAGTTAAATATCATGGATAGTTCGGTCGCTAGTGATGTGGCACAAACCCAGTCCCAGGTAAACCGGGCCATCGATCAGGTCAGCATGAGCACATCCGCGATGTCACTCAACAGTGCCGGCGCAACCCGTGAATTGAGCACTTCGCTTCAGGTAACGACTCAAGATGGTGACGTCGTCACTATCGATCTGTCTCGAAGTCAGTCTTTGGCTGCAGGTAGTTTTCAGGATGCGAACGGCTCTGTGGTGTATGCCAGTTCTGCCTCGGAAACACAGTTAAACATCAGTATTCAGGGAGACCTTAGCGAAAAAGAGAGTCGGTCGATTAGACAGGTTATAGAGAGCGTCAACAAGTTAGCCGAAAAATTGTTTAACGGTGAGACGGGTGATGCGATGGAAAAGCTGGGTGAACTGGACATTAACACTAAACAGCTGTCCAGCCTTGCATTGAGCATGTCAAGTAATATTTCTTACCAGGCGGTGAGTGCTTACACGCAAGTAAGCCAGATGACCGTGAGTTCTACGCCACTAAACACCTCGCCAGTGAATTCAATACAACCATCAAGCTCTGTATCTACATCCACTGCGTCTCCTGGTAGCTCAAGTAGCACGAACACTGTTGCCGATTCGACAGTACCCGCTATCAATCAGGCACCAACACAATTCACTAAACCAGCCAGCATGGTTGCTGTCGATGTGGCGGTAGACGCATCTGAGCTATTGCAGCAGGCCTCGCTCTCAAACAGCTTTGACAACCCGACCATGGAAGTCGAAAAACTGTTCGATCAATTAACCGAGTTATTGTCATTTGAACATGGACATCGCAGTAACAGGGCTCAACACTTTGTGAAAGATTTATTCCACGATCTGGTTCAGCAACTTACCAAAGACGACGATGATTAAGGGCTGATAACAATGATCATTCCGGCAGATTTGGAATGATTATTAAGTATAGGAAATATAAAAGCCTACCTATAGATATTTCAGGAGTGGCGTTTTATTTTATATTTCCATTCTCAGGGCTCAACGCTAATTCATCGTTATTAGAACTAATTCTCTTATCGGTGTTTCTTTTGTTTTTGCCATCAATTTTTTGATTACTTACTCTTCATATTCGTGTTTACTCTGTTTCTTGAGGTGAAATATTTATTATTCATTAAAATTTAGAATATTATGTTCTTTTTAGAGTTGTGCAGATTAAAATAAAACACAAACACGTCAAGTATTAAGAAGTATAGGCGCTATATTTCAGATAACCGCTTTAGTATTTTAAAGCCTGGTCGATTATTTTTTTTATCGGCAGCATTTCATTTTTCGGATAACGAACCAATACAATAATACGCTGTGGCTGGTCTCCTATTTTAACTGTGTTTAGATAAAGCTCATTTGCATTTCCACTATATTCATCGCTCACAAGTATTCCAACTTTGCTGATTTTGAGCATAATATCCTGCTGTTGCAGAAATTCTATTGGCTTATTCAGGTAATCGATTAATGATTGCAGGTAGATTTCCGGGTTCTTCAGGCTTCTGTCCATCGTTAGTTTATTTTGCGGGCTGTCCTGCATTTGCTGATGATGTAATCGAGTCATGTGAACTTTAATATAGTCGACGATGTTGTCGAATAACAAAGATTCAAGTGACTTTCTGACATGTTGCTCTGTCGCAGATGGAAATAAAATCTGATGTTCTGAAAAGTTGATCAATACTTGCATGACATCACTCACTAACATGTCCTCCTTTAACTCATTTCCAAACACAGTCTTATCAGTTTTATTGACAAATAACAGTGCATAGACTTCATCCAGCTGGTCATGATCAGTTGTTTGAAAAAAGCTGTGCAACTCCTTGCAACGACTGAATATGTTTTGAAGGTCGTTCTGGTTGACAAAGAAGGCATTCACTAATGGGTTGTCTGAAAAGGTTTTCCTGTTGACATCAATTGCAGTCGGCAGTCCATCAACCATATTCTCAACATAGTTGAGTACAGTGCTGACACTTTCTCGCAAACGTTTTTTGTAACTACCTATACCGCGCATCCGGACATCTGTTCCGGCTACAACCGACTCTATGGCAGCAGAAACTTTCTCGGAATTCTGTTGGTAGTGCTGTTTCCTGTTATCCCTTTGATCAATTAAATCGAGAAAATACTTCCATTGTTCCTGAAATAACTGGCGCAGTGCGGAGGCTTCAGGTTTACGGTGGTTAACAGTCTTCATCGTTATTCACTAGCAGAAAATCGGTTTAAAATGGTACTAAAAAGGGACGCTACCCAATGTCGTTAAGTTAAGGTTTTTTTGTCGTCATGCCCGCGTAGGCGGGCGGGTATCCATTTTAAAGGCCTGCAGGCTCATTGTGATGGATTCTGGCCTTCGCCAGAATGACGCGAGTCGCTTAACTTAACGGCATTGGGACGCTACCCTTTAATTTAACGCGGAATTCACGGGGACGTGATGCCCGTTCTTTACTCTACTCAGATTTCTTGCAAATTTCTAACCGCGCTAAACATACTGTAGATCGGCAAATGATATTTTTCTGCATATCTGACGGTTAATGTTAATCCAGTCAATAATAAATGTAATACAAAATATTGAATGTTTCGAATTTGATTAAACATAGTTGTTCGCCTATTATCCAGACACTTCTCTGTAAACAAATGTAGTCAGGAATAAATTATGCCTATTGTCTGGCGAAATGAAATGAGTATTGGGAATGACCTTATAGATCAGGATCATAAATATCTATTGTGTATTTTTAATTCTATAGAGTTAGCCTGTCGCATGAAAAAAAAGATGAACTTATACCCGTCTTTTTTGCGCAGTTACTTGAATACACAGAGATTCATTTTGACAGAGAAGAGCGAATACAGTTGAATATGAGGTTCCCCGGGCATTATGAACATAAAAAAATGCATCAGGAGATTGTCCTGAGTTTAAAGGAAGTCAATGCAGAGTTGCAAAAGGAAAAACCGGAATATCGCAAGGATCTGCTCGATTTGATACGAAAATGGGTAGTGGATCATCTAATCGTAACCGATAAAGCTTTGACTCCTCATCTGAAAAAATTGCCACCTAATTTCAGGTAACTATTCTTTTGATCATTCCCAGCTATTAAATTTTTGAGGCGCTACTAAAAGTGTTGAAGCCTGTCATTCAGACTAAAGCCAAATCGGGCGTCATACCGGCACACCACTTTTCGGGCTAAAGCCGGGGACTTACTGACACCTTAAAGCTGTGGGTTTTTATCTATAGTTGAGTCTTTTTTATTCTTATACATTGCATTGTCTGCTATCACTAGTAACTGATCAATTTCTGTTGAATCAAGCGGATACAGTGCCAGGCCAATGCTGGCACTAATTTGAATATTCTGGTCGAAAATTTCATACGGTTTTTGCAGGATAGCAGAAATTTTCTGACGCATATTTTCAACTGTTTCCCGATTTTTTACGGCAGTAATTATGACGGTGAATTCATCGCCTCCCATCCTGGCTACAGTATCCTCCTTGCGCATTAATGTATTTAACCTTTCGGCTACTGCGGTTAAAAGTAAATCACCACTTGCGTGCCCAAGATTATCATTCACCGGCTTGAAATTGTCTAAATCCAGATAGAGTAGTCCAACCAGGCTATCATGTCGTTGAGCCTGTGCAATGGCCTGTGATAGTCGGTCGTGAAACAGTGCTCTGTTGGGTAACCCTGTTAATGCATCATGATGTGCCATGTGTCGGCTCACCCTCTCAGCCTGTTTTAAACGGCTAACATCTACCCCGGAGTTTAAGCTAGCAATGATATTGTTTTCATTGTCTTTTTTTACGGTGTTATGCCAGGACATTTCACAATGCTTACCAGTAGCCGTTACAATTGTATAATCTTCAAATTCAACACAATCTTCAGTCCCATTGAAAATAGCCTGATGCCGGATCAATAATTCATCGCTTAAGTCTTTCGATACGATTGTTTCGAACCAGTTAAGCCCAATAATTTCTGTCTCGGTATAGCCTAATAATTCCTGACCACGTCTGTTAATCAGAGTGATTTTACCTTCTCTATCCAGTGCGACTATCATCGCCTGAGAAATTTGCAGGTATTCCTGTGCTCGCTCGCGCTCCTGCTTAAGAAAACATTCCAGTTGCTTCTGTTGCGTAATATCCAGCAGTGTTCCCAGCATGTAAAGAGGCTGTTTATTTTTATCCCTGTGCATGGTTCCGCGGGCGTCTACATGGCGAAGCTCGCCGTTCTGCCTGAATATACGAAACTCCATGTGGTAAGCTTTACCCTGCTTCAGGGTTTTATCGAGCGCTAACTGAACAGCCGATAAATCATCGGGATGTATGGCATTTAGAAAAGTTTTGTAATTTGGTCGTATCTCATCTGGCTTAAAGCCAAATATGCGAAACTGTTCGTCAGACCAGACCTCCTTACCGGATTGGATATCCCAGAACCAGCTTCCGAGGTTTACAATATGTTGAACTTCATTCAGGTTATTTACAGATTCTTTCAGCTGATCCAGTAGTGGCGATGTAATACGGAATGCCAGAAAAGCGCCAAATATAATAATTATCAAGGCCGCTATGCCCCCGGTGAGGGATTTTTTAATTAACGGGTCTCTCAGTTCAGACAGATCTATTTTAGCGACAATGCCTATCCCCATTGCGGGTACAGGCTGATATGCCGCTAATACTGTTACATTACGGTAATCTGCTCCAATCAATACGCCTGATTCACCAGCCAATGCCCGGCGCATTGGTTCGGCTGATTCGTCTTCATGTTCGAAGATTGCGAGGTTCTCATGACCCGCGTGTCGCAAATGTAACAGGAACTGAATCTTCCCATCTACCAGCCGAGCTAGCACTACTTCTCCAGTTTCCCCGAATTTTCCTGAGCGTCCACGTTCTTCGGCAATTTCGGTGATGGTTACATTTTGTGTACTTAACAGCTTGTGATTCTTGTCAAATTGATAAATTGCGGTGATCAGGTCAGCTTCGTCCTGAACCAGTTTTTCCAGCCAGGCGGTTTGCTCTTTCACGGCCTCCTGATAGAGTACCCACCCCATCGTCAACATGGCGAATATGGCAACACAGATCATGACCAGGATCGTCAGGAAAATTCTACGACTGTGCTGTATGGAATAAAAAGTCATAATTAGGGTTTACAGAAAGTTAACTTCCTGAAATTAGTATAGCTAGTTACCGACCATAAATGCTAACTCATTGAAATATAATAAAAAAAGTGCTTATAGCAGGTAGGAATCAATAAAAACTCCAGTGAAAAATGTTATCATTATATTTCAAGCTATTGATTTATAAAGAAAAACATAAAACACCGGAGATAACAATGCGCAAAAAACACACCGTTCAACGCAGTATATTTGAAGTCTATCCAGAACACGAGACGGGTGATGAATTAAAGGCCATATCACATTGGCTGGATCAGCAACCTGAGCTTTTGGACTGGGTTGCTGGCGATGTTAAAAACCGAGCGGTTAAAAATAATTCGGGCAGAGAAGGGTTAACGGTGGAATCGATTTTGCGTTGTGCCATTCTCAAGCAATACCATCAAGTCAGTTATAAAGACCTTGCTTTTTGCCTGATGGATTCCACGGCCTGCCAGAGCTTTGCCCGGTTAAGCCCCGGCTGGTACCCCAAAAGGTCGGTGTTACAAAACTGTGTCAGCGTGATTTCTGATGTGACCTGGGAACAAATAAATAAGTGCTTGTTACAGTGTGCGGTGAAGGAAAAAGTGGAGCGTGGAAATATGTTGCGTATCGATAGTACGGTGGTTGACTCTCCCATTCATGAACCCAGTGATAGCAGTCTGTTATGGGATAGTGCGAGAGTTTTGATCCGGTTGTTAAAAAAAGCGGATGAATTAGTGGAAGGCCTCACCACGATTGACTATAAAAATCATCGGCGATTAGCCAAGAAGCGAGCACGAGCCATTGTTTATACGCGAGGCAAGGAAAAGAAAAAGTTGCTGTATAAAGACCTGATTAATGCGGTAGAAAAAACGCTCATCTACCTTGATGATGCTGTTGTAAAAGTAAACTCAGTTCCAATAACGGAGTTGCTGTCATTAGAGATATGGCATGCCCAGATAACGCATTACAAGCCTTTAATACAACGGGTTATAACACAAACAAAGCGTCGAGTATTTGCCGATGAAAAAGTACCTGCCAGCGAAAAAATCGTGAGTATTTTTGAAGAGCATACAGACATTATTGTGAAAGGCAGTCGAGACATTCAGTATGGTCACAAGATTAATTTAAGTACCGGTAAAAGCGGCCTGGTATTAGATGTTGTTATCGAAGAAGGTAATCCGGCGGATACCGATAAATGCATCCCCATGCTGGAACGGCACATTGATTATTATGGACAGGCCCCGCGTCAAATGGCCGCTGATGGAGGCTATGCCAGTATCAATAATTTAGCCGCAGCAAAAGCATTGAATGTTAAGGATATGGCTTTCCATAAAAAGCGTGGACTGGAAGTCGAAGACATGACAAAAAGTGCCTGGGTTTATCGTAAGCTGCGAAACTTCAGAGCGGGTATTGAAGCCGGTATCTCTTGTTTGAAACGTGTTTATGGTTTGGGTCGTTGTACGTGGAAAGGGCTGAAACATTTTAAATCGTATGTCTGGTCATCAGTCGTTGCTCACAACCTGACGGTATTTAGCCGATTATTATCCACCTGAGTAATGTCTGGAGATAATAAGAGGTAGGTTAGTGCTGACTGGCCATGGATAAGTATGCTTAAATGCTGGTAGAAAAGTTGTATTCTCACTCTGATAAGACATACTCAAATAAACGGATCATTATTGTGCTGGAATATAAAAAAACAGGAATGAATAGAATGACACAATCCGGGAAAAAGGCTATTTATGGTCGGTAACTAGCTAATTGAAATTTGGCATTTTTTATCACTTTCTGTATATGAAAACATAGTGACTTTGATACATCATAAACTAATCACTCCGATTTAAACCTAGAAAATTATAATGAGAATAAGTCTGTTCAGGCTTTTTGGTGCTTTAAAAAATAACCTGGGGTCTGATCCAAAGTATTAATGACATACTTATGGTATCTAATAAGTGTCGCCAAAACTGGCTGGGGTTAGTCAAGTTATGGGATAGATTTATAGAGAAAGCAGAAAAATCACTGAATAGATAATTAAAAAAGAAAAAGGCGGGTAAAATTCAGTAATTCTGGTGTTTTTGGTGCAAGGCTTCCAGACTCTATTGCCCGGTACTATTTCTATGAAAAAATCATGGTTATTTGTTAATTAATCCTGTTAATGTTCTATTTATTAAGTTTAGTCTTTAAATTTGATCTGTTATATAGAGTATATAGTTATCAATATTCTACTTTTTTGACTGAGTTCAGCACTTGAAATACTATATTAAATGCTAAAAAGTAATTAACTCTATCTGATGGTATAAATAGCATCTGGAAATAGCTTTTTATTTTTCGAAAGAGAATCAGGAAGGGGAAGCAATGGGTAATATTAACTCTGATGCGGGAAGGGCTACGCTAATTTCACTTTTATCCGTCGCCAGGGAAAAATACAGGCGATTCATTTCTTCGCTGTTAATGACATCCAACCTGGTACTGTTTGTTTCTTCGGCGTATATCGCACAGACCCATGCCGCCCTTGCCACCGCCACTCCCCCCAGTGATAACGATTATCTTAAAGCGCAGTTAAACACCCTGACAGGTAGCAGTCTCGGCTTTCTGGCAGTAGGCCTGGTCCCGTTCTATAACATATCTCTTCCCGCGGAAATTGCGACATATGGACTGGATTTGGGGGGTCTGGCCACCACCAGAGCGGTTGGACCCGCTTCTTTGCCGACCTTGATCTGAGTGCTGTTTTTTCGAGGAAAGGGCTTGTATGGGGCGGCAGTTACTCCAGGCATCTATGCCTTTCGCCCTTCGGGTCGGCAGAGCCGCTCTAAATTGATCCAGTCATATAGTTTTGGTTACTTTTTCTTGCTGTTGATAAAATTCGCTGGAAAAATTTTGAACGCACATTGTGCGATCCGAAGGGTGGAAGGCAGGATGCCTGGAATGCAAAAAGTGACTCGCACACGTTATAGGAATCAGTTACGTAACAAGGAAAGCCCTGGTGTTTGAAAAATAACCCGGTAAGTAAACAAATGCCACCAAAGGTATATTTCAGTCATCAAGATTGATGCCGCTTTAATCCGTGTATGGATACCGGCCTGCGCCGGTATGACGGATTAAGCGGATGACCACAACGGGTTGTAAGCTGACAATTTAGTACTCTAAGAAAACTTTCAATGGGTGATTCTGTTCCCCAGATTATCTACGTATAAAAGTCTTTAGAAGTCAAATATACAGGTGGTTTCTTAATTCTGTATCATTCATGCTTTTGCTAGTCGCTAGTTATCAATTCCTTGAGGGAGGTAGTTTAATTCGCTTTCAGGGAAAAGATTGATCTTGTTTGTTCAATATGTGAAAACTTGTGAGAAAAGAAGGTAGTTCTTTCTTTCTGCAAAAAGCAGATGGGAGGTTTTACCCTGATTTTATCTGTAAGTTACCCGATGGCACTATTTTGTTCGTGGAATATTAAGGGGGGGGGATTAATGAGATGTACCGAAAGTAAAAGAAGATCGCAAAGTTGGGTCAACTTTGGGCCAGTTTAAGTAATAAAAAGTGTCAATTTATTATGCTGAAAGCTCGAGACTGGAGTTTGATTGATAGCTGCCGTTTTATAAAATAGCTTTTTGATTCAAAAATAGTTACAGGCAATTTGGTTATCAAATTTCTACATTATATGCCAGACAAAAAAAACCCGGCTAATGCCGGGTTTCTAGATAGGTCTTAGGGCTTAACGTCTTCCACCTGAGTTAATATTGATGCCCTTATCTTTTTTCTTGTTGCCAAATCCGATTGTCCCACGATCATCATTATAATTACCGTTGTCATTGCCACCGTAGGTAAAGCCATCACTAAAGTTTTGCATTTCACCTGGCATATCTATAGCGGCATCTCTGAGCTCAGTATTGACGTCGACCGGATTCGGTATTGAGATTGAAGGCGCTTTCCAGCCACCGGGCATGGTTCCCAGTCTGTTCGGTGTGATCATCATGTCTTCCCAGGCTTCGGCTATGCCTTCTTCAGGATCTGACGGATCAAACCATTTGCTCGGTCCTCCATTGCGTCCCCACAGGTTGTCGTAGTCACGATTCCATGGAGCACGACCCCAGCTGCGATTCCAGGGGCCGTTAGCAGGTAGAACTTCATCATAATAGCTGCCGCGTCCGGGCCAGAATCGTTCGCCAAAATTACTGTTTCCAGTAAAAGGCATACTGTTGTTGTTGCCAAAAGGGCCTTTGTTAAAGAAGTTATTATTGTTGTTGTTGCCGCCGCCGAATGGACCGTTGTTAAAGAAACCATTGTTATTTTGGCGAGGGTAATAACCATTATTGGCATAGTTGTTGTAGCCATTATAGTTTTGATATTGGTTGGCGTATGGTGCCTGATATTGCCCATAGTTATTAGGATAGCCCTGTGCCTGTACTGACTGGCTCGATACAACGAGAGCGGCCAGGCTGGCTAAAAGTAGTGGTTTAATGTTCATAATTATCTCGTTAACTCCAGTAGTGGGTCCAGTCTCTACAGAACTGGTCATTGTTTCATTGAGCTGGGAGTTTAACGGAAATGGCATGTTAAAGCAATATAAGAAATTGCTAATATACTAAATAATGCTTTTCAGCAGCAGTAACTGTCTGGGATATCAGGGTAGCGATGGTCATAGGTCCTACGCCTCCGGGAACAGGTGTATAGGCATAACAGCGGTCTTTTATGGCGCTTAGTTCAATATCACCGATCCCACCAGGGTGGTAGCCGGCATCTATAACAACGGCGCCATCCTTAATCCAGTCACCCCTGATAAGCTCAGGACGACCGACAGCACCTACCACTATATCCGCCTGCTTAACGAATTCGGATAAATTTTCTGTTCTGGAGTGACAGATAGTGACGGTCGCATTTTCATTCAGCAACATCATCGCCATGGGTTTTCCAAGGATAGCACTGCGCCCAACAACGACGGCATGTTTACCGGCGATATCAATATTGTACTCTTTGAGGATAGTCATAATACCTGCTGGTGTTGCGGAACCAAAAGCAAACTCCTGCATAACCATTTTGCCAAAACCCAGTGATGTAACGCCGTCTACATCTTTATTTAGCGCTATGCTATCAAAGCACAGGCGTTCATCAATTTGTTCGGGAACCGGATGCTGCAATAAAATGCCATGAACGTCTGGATTATCATTGAGTTTGCTGATTTCCTGCATAAGTTGTTGAGTGGTGATGTCTTTATCGAGCACCAGGCGAATTGATTCCATGCCAACCCGCTTGCAGGCATTACCCTTCATTTTGACGTAAGTAGCAGAAGCAGGGTCATCACCGACCAGAATTGTCGCAAGTATAGGAGTCGTGCCATTGCTATGTTGTTTAATGGCTTCAACACGCCTGGCCAGTTGCTGCTCAACTTTTGTCGCGAGGGCTTTACCATCCAGAATAATTGCTGACATAAGTGCACCTAGGGTAGAGAGTTAAAATTGAATTGCATTATATAGTGATGAGCGTGCTTGCACATCGTAAAAAAAATTATATAGGAATAATGTAATTTAACTCACCCTGCTGCTTTACCGCTGTTGTTTTAAGGTGGCAGCTATTAAACGGAAAGTGTAGTTGAAGTCCTTTTTAATCGAGTGAACAGATGGTTCAGGGGAGGGATAAATAAAATAATCATTCAATTTATGTATTTTCATGAGTTTCTGTCAAATAATTAAATTTTTGCACTATAGTCATAACAATCTTCTAATCATTAAGGGCTAAAAAATGATAAAAAAAAATCAATTCTCAGTGGCTATGGGTTCAGTCGCTTTACTGATGACAACAGCTACCCTGGCGGTACCTTTTAATTCTTTTGATCCAAAATCGATGGCAATGGGTGGAGCAGGTGTAGCTGTTGCGAATCCATCTACGGCTTCCTTTTTTAATCCAGCTTTACTTTCCATAGCCGAAACAAAAGATGATTTTGCCATTGAGTTTCCTGTATTTGGCGTACGTGTTTATGATCCCGATGATTTTGCGGATGCGGTTGATGATTTTAATGATACTGCTTTTGATGATCTGGATGCCGCTATAAATGGGGGATCTATCGATGGTGTTCCCGTAACTGGTTTTAATAATGATTCACTCAATCCCGCAAGTGTTACCCCTGTTACGACCTCAATAAATAGTCTGAATACTGAAATTGAAAAAATAAGTGATAAACCGCTGGAGTTAGAAGGGGGGATAGGGTTAGTAGTTGGTATACCCGGTGAGAAATTTGGTATGGCTCTTTCTGCTTCAGCCAGTTTTAATTTTTCGGGTATTTTTGAATATAGAGATAAATCAACAGTTGACAGTTTAACTAGTGATATGGACCTTTTAGCCAGTTGCTTGGGAGACCCGGTGCTTGCTGTTTCAGCGGCTTGTGCAGCAGATAAGTTTACATTTGTTACTATTACTGGTGATGTTGGAAGTACAGCAGACCCTGATATTAATTTTACTACGGAGGATGATATTGAATCACAGGTACAGATAATAGGCGTTGCTATGGAGGAAGTAGGGTTATCTTTCTCAAGAGAAATGGCCATGTTTGGTACGGAAGTTGCTGTCGGTGTAACCCCCAAGATGGTTTCTGTCACAATATTTGACTATAAAGCCGATGCTGATTCGGCGGACACAGACAATATTGATGGTGATGACTATTCAGCCGATTACAGTGATTTCAACCTGGATATCGGCATTGCGATGGATCACAAGAATGGCTGGCGCAGTGGGCTGGTCATTAAAAATATCATCAGTCAGGATTATGATGCAATGAATATCAATGATCAGGGAGATGAGGTACCTACAGGAACGGTTGTGTCTCTTAAGCCTCAGGCTCGCGCGGGTGTTTCTCATACCAATGGCTGGAGTACAGTTGCACTGGATGTTGATTTGACCGAAAACGAAGCTCTAGGAGAGATTGGTAATAATAGTCGCTATATAGCACTTGGTGTGGAGCTAAATGCTTTAGATTGGGCGCAGTTACGTTTTGGTTATCGTGCAGATACAGTGAACAGTGAGCGAAATGTTATGTCTGCCGGTTTCGGTGTTTCGCCATTTGGTATTCATATCGATCTGGGTGTTGCCGGAAATCAGAATGAAGTGGGTGCCTCTTTCCAGCTGGGTTTTCGATTCTAATCGAGCGTTTATATCAGCTGTATACAACGCTGCCCGGTTGCCCGGTCTGAAAGTTAAGGTTTATGTGATGGATGTATATTCCAGTGAGTGAGTTGAGGATATTATTCTGTCGTGGAGCTGATATAATCTGCCCGCATGAGTCAAGATGATATAGAAAATTCGCAACTATTAGAAAAATGTCCAGTCAATGAGCAGGAGTGCCAGTGGTTGCATGAGCTGGCCAGTCTACGAAGCGAAAATGCCGAATTAAAGTTACTGGTTACCACCGATACCTTAACGGGTTTATATAATTTTCGTTATTTTCAGGAAAATATGGGCAGGGAAATGGAACGCACTGGACGTGCAGGTCGACCTACCAGCATTATCATGATAGACATTGATTTTTTTAAAGCTATAAATGATGAGTGGGGGCATGAAGCCGGAAATCAGGCCTTGAAAATGGCTGCCAGTGCCTTTAAGCAGGCGGTAAGATCTTCCGATGTGGTTTGTCGATATGGTGGTGAAGAGTTTGTCATTATTTTACCGCAAACAACTTTACCAACGGCTGTTGGTGTGGCCGAAAGGGTCAGGCTATGGCTGGAGCAGACCAGGCTGGACTTTGAAGGTGATACGATTTATTTAACTGCGAGTTTCGGCGTTGGTGTTTATACCAAAGAAAAAGAAATGAGCCTGGAAACATTCGTCGACTCGGTTGATCAGTATTTGTATCAGGCTAAACAGCAGGGTCGAAATCAGGTTTGTCATGCTGATTATTCCGAGGTTAAGAGTGAAACATCTGTTAGCGCAGAAGAAAAAACGGCCTTATTCGAAGTCCAAAAAAAGCCTGAATAAATTCAGGCTTTTTATTATGTGATGAAATATATCCCTTAAAAATTGGGTTTTTCTTTAGCGTTATTAAAACGTTCGACACTTTCCATAATTTCTTTTTTAGCATCTTCTACATCTAACCAGTCGTCTACCCGGGCCCATTTCCCTTCCTCAAGGTCCTTGTAATGCTCGAAGAAGTGCGAAATTGAATCAAGTAGACTCCTGGGCATTTGACGAATATTGGAAATTTCCCTGTATTCGCGTGACAGTTTATCAACAGGTAAGGCCAGAATTTTAGCGTCATCGCCAGACTCATCGGTCATTTTCAACATGCCAATCGGACGTACACGAATGACTGATCCACTAATGAGTGGTATAGGGGTGACTACGAGTACATCCGCAGGATCACCGTCGTCTGATAATGTGTGCGGGATATAGCCATAGTTACAGGGGTAGTACATAGCGGTGCTCATGAAACGATCGACGAACATAGCGCCTGTTTCTTTATCGACCTCATATTTCACAGGGTCACTGTGAGAAGGGATCTCTATAATGACGTTAATATCATTAGGCAGGTTTAAACCTGAGGTTACGCGGTCAAGATTCATGTTTTATGGGTCCAGTGGTTAATAGTTTCTCTTTAATTATACTACTCGTTGAATAGTTACAAGTTTTGATGCTTTTATTATAGTCTACAGGGCTTTGAATACCTGGCCTGTGGTAAAACCAAAGATTTCAGTCATATTAAGATCTGTTATCAGTTGATCGATAGCAGCCTGTCCGAGATCCCGTTGAACTTCTGCAAGAATCAAACGAGCTGCATTGCGATTATAGCCCTGGCCGATATAGGCCTGCACTTCGAGTAATTCATATGCTTTTTCTAGAGTCATATTTTGATATATCAAGATTAATCAAAAAATATATTCACCACGAAGTCACCAGGAACACGAAGAAAAATTATTCAGGCTGAGTATTTCTCTGCCTGATTGAAATGGTATTAGCTAAGTCAAAACTGGGTAAATGTTAATTCAGGTTATTTGTTTCTTGTGTTCTATATAACCCCTGAATGTAAGATGTCCTGATCGCCTTAATACTTCTTCGTGCTCTTGGTGTCCTCTGTGGCGAAAAATATTTATGTAGAATAACAAAAAAAGGGCTGCAGAAGCAGCCCTTTTTAAAAACTAGAGGATTCTGAATTAAATTTCAAACTCTTCCAGTTTCTTTTCTATCAATATGCCTTTCATAGTGACGTACTTCGGCATGCCATTGTCATCATAATCAGGGTAAGACTCACCTTTTATTAGCGGGTAAAGGTACTCTTTACATTTAGCTGTAATACCAAAACCATCTTCAGAGATGAAATCCATAGGCATCATCTTTTCAACATTGGCTACTTCACTTAAAGGTGCTTCGCCGATGCTCCACTTATATGGATATGATGATTCACGAACGATTGTAGGCATGATTGAGTTTTTGCCTTCAAGTGCTTTTTCAACTGCAGCCTTGCCTAATGCATAAGCCTGTTCAACATCTGATTCGGGTGACAGGTGGCGAGCAGCGCGTTGCAGGTAATCGGCAACCGCCCAGTGAAATTTATGGCCATGTGCGTCTTTGATCATATTTGCCACAACCGGAGCAGCTCCGCCCAGTTGCGCGTGTCCAAATGAGTCACGTGTGCCCTGTTCGGCCAGGAAAGTTCCGTCAGGGTAATGAGCGCCTTCCGACACTACAATAGTGCAGTAGCCAAATTCCTGAACTTTAGCATCAACCGCGTCAGTAAATTTTTTCTGATCGAATTCAATTTCAGGAAACAGGGTGATGACCGGTATACCATAATCTTCTACCAGTGCGCCAGCTGCAGCAATCCAGCCTGCGTGACGTCCCATGACTTCGATAACGAAAATTTTAGTTGATGTGGCAGCCATTGAGCGAACATCGTAAGAAGCTTCCAGCGTAGAAACAGCGATATATTTGGCGACAGAGCCAAACCCCGGGCAGTTATCGGTAATCGGTAAATCGTTATCAACTGTTTTAGGTACGTGGATAGCCTGTACAGGGAAGCCCATTTTTTCAGATAGCTGGGATACCTTGTAACAGGTATCTGCAGAGTCTCCGCCGCCATTGTAAAAGAAATAGCCGATGTTGTGAGCCTTGAATATTTCGATCAGACGCTCATATTCACGTTTATTTTCTTCCAGGCTTTTCAGCTTGAATCGACAGGAGCCGAAACCACCGGAAGGTGTTTTCTTAAGTGCCGCGATGTCTTCATCCGACTCTTTTGATGTATCAATCAGCTGTTCCGTTAAAGCGCCTATAATGCCGTTTTTACCAGCATATACATTACCAATCTTGTCGCTGTGTTTACGACAGGTTTCGATGACGCCACAGGCTGAGCTATTAATTACAGCGGTTACACCACCAGATTGTGCATAAAATGCATTCTTCTTTGTCATATCAGATTATCTCCACAATGATATGGCCATTACTGGCCAAAAGTATTAAAAATTTAGTTTACTAATGCTTGAAAAGAAAGATGCACCACGAAATTTACGAAGCCCACGAAGAAAAATGATTATCTTATTTCCTTTATGTGCTTCATGTGCCTCGTGGTGAGTAATGTTTTTTAAGGCAGGCATATTTTTATGAATCCTGTTGTTCTGAGCGGGAAAGTTCATGGTCTGCCTGTAACCGGAGTAGCGACAGTACACAGTCTCCCAGATTGTCATATTCAGGTATGCTGGTGCCAAATTGTTCCCGGTTACCATAATAGAATTGAGTTCGATACTGGTTTTCATCCGTTTTAATAATAACAAAGTGACACTCTCCCTGTTCCCAGTAGAGTGCGGGGCATTCGGTCAATTCGCGGTCAGCTTTGCTGAGTCGGGCTTCAACATCCACTATATGAAGTTCAACCTTATTTTTTCCCCAGCGCTCATCCAGGGTACTTTGAACTATGCTTTTTTCAGTCTCGCTTATATCGGAAATGGAACTCATCTTTATTCGGGGTATTGGTTATCAGGGCGGGGAATATACAATAAATAAGGCAGATTTGCATGTTTTGGATCAATCTCTGCTTCGGTATTTTAGCTAAAGATCAGGAAAAGCTGGAAAAATTAACATGGGTTTGGTTATAAGCTAATTCAATTGGAATATATAAAATGCCTGCTAGCAGTGGATATATTGCTGTGGCAGAATCCGTTTCCAGTTAAGTGATAATGTTTAATAAGGATCTTGATGATACAAATCAAGGCATAAACGATTACTAATCGATACCCTATTACAAAATTTTGAGAGGTGAACATGAAAATAATTCTACTGGGTGGTCCTGGTGCCGGGAAAGGCACACAAGCGAACTACATGAAGGAGAAGTATAATATTCCCCAGATTTCTACCGGAGATATGTTACGTGCTGCAGTTAAAGCAGGTTCCCCGATGGGTGTTGCGGCTAAAAAAGTGATGGATGCCGGCGGGCTTGTGTCGGATGAAATTATTCTCGGCCTGATTGACGAACGTATTCAACAGGATGATTGCAAGAATGGCTTCCTGTTTGACGGCTTTCCTCGTACATTGGAGCAGGCTGCTGCTTTAAAACAGAAAGTAGCCGTTGACGCGGTCGTTGAAATTGCCGTTGATGATGCAGAAATTATCAAACGTATGAGCGGAAGGCGTGTCCATCTGGCCTCCGGTCGTACCTATCATGTGGTTTTTAATCCACCGAAAGTAAAAGGTAAGGATGATGAAACCGGCGAAGATTTGATTCAACGTGATGATGACCAGGAAGATACTGTTAAAAAACGTCTGGATGTTTATCATGATCAAACAGAACCGCTAATCGGTTACTATACAGATTGGGCGAATTCTGATGAAGATGGCGCTCCTAAATATATAAAAATAAATGGAATAGGAAAGGTCGGAGAGATCAGAGACCAAATTTTCCAGCAACTTGGATAACTCGATCAAAGCCGTGACTGGTATCAGTTCGCGGCTTTTTTTATTAATTTTTCAATAAATAAAGCAGGGCTAAATATGACATCAGGTTTAATAATGGCACTAATTTGTGCTTTTGTAGGCATCGCCTACGGGGTTGTCTCAATTTACAGTATTCTGGCTAAATCCCAGGGTAATGATGAGATGAAACGAATTGCTGGAGCGGTTCAGGAAGGAGCGATTGCCTACCTGAAAAGACAGTACACCGCTATTAGCGTCGTTGGCGTCATTCTTTTTGTTGTCATCGGGGTGTTTCTTGACTGGTATACGGCGGTTGGTTTTGCTATTGGTGCATTGTTATCCGGAGCAGCAGGTTATATTGGTATGCATGTTTCAGTGCGCTCCAATTCACGTACTGCTGAAGCGGCTAAAGACGGTATTAACCCTGCGTTAGCGGTTGCCTTCAAAGGTGGTGCCATTACCGGTATGCTGGTTGTGGGCCTGGGACTTTTAGGTGTTGCTGGATATTACAGCATTTTACTGGTTATGGGCGCTCCCGAGCCTCTGCACTCAATGATTGGCCTGGCTTTTGGTGGCTCATTGATTTCAATCTTTGCCCGTCTGGGTGGCGGTATCTTTACCAAGGGTGCTGACGTAGGCGCAGACATCGTGGGTAAGGTAGAAGCCGGAATTCCGGAAGATGATATCAGGAATCCAGCGGTTATAGCCGATAACGTGGGTGATAATGTAGGCGACTGTGCCGGTATGGCAGCGGATTTGTTTGAAACTTATGCGGTTACTATTATCGCTACGATGATTCTGGGTGGTCTGGTGTTTGTTAATGCCGGCGCCGAAGCTCTTAAGCTGGCAGTGACTTATCCCCTGGTTCTGGGTGGTATTTCAATTATTGCTTCTGTTATAGGCACCTTTTTTGTTAAATATCAGGAAGGCGGCAAGATCATGACCGCACTTTACAAGGCAACTGGTATTGCTGCTGTTTTGTCTGCAGTTGGCTTTTATTTCATCACCAATTCGATGATGGGTGATAATGGTTTATACAGCACTAATGCTCTTTTTGGCTCGGCTTTGATCGGCCTCGTATTAACGATAGCGATGATTGTTATTACTGAGTATTACACGGCAACTGAATATGGCCCTGTGCGTCATATAGCTGAAGCATCGACTACTGGTGACGGTACCAATGTTATTGCAGGTCTGGGTGTTTCCATGCGTTCGACTGCGATGCCTGTACTGGCAGTTTGTCTGGCTATCTGGGGTGCTCATAATCTGGCCGGTCTGTATGGTATCGCGATTGCGGCAACCGGCATGTTATCTATGACAGGTATAATTGTTGCTCTGGACGCTTATGGTCCTATAACGGATAACGCCGGTGGTATCGCTGAAATGGCAAATCTACCTGAAGATGTTCGTAATACTACCGATGCACTGGATGCAGTGGGTAACACGACTAAAGCAGTCACCAAAGGTTATGCAATTGGTTCTGCCGGTCTGGCCACATTGGTACTGTTTGCTGATTTCACCAGTTCCCTTGACGCGGCTGGTAAGGCGACTGAATTTATGTTATCTAATCACATGGTTATCATCGGCCTGTTTATCGGCGGTATGATTCCTTACCTGTTCGGTGCAATGGCGATGGAAGCAGTAGGTCGTGCAGCCGGTGGTATCGTTAATGAAGTGCGTCGTCAATTCCGTGAAATGCCTGGCATTATGGATTATACGCAGAAGCCTGACTATTCGAAGGCTGTTGATATGTTAACTCGTGCTGCAATCAAGGAAATGATTATTCCTTCTTTATTACCTGTTGCCGCTCCTATTATTGTTGGATTGACACTGGGAGCTGAGGCTTTGGGCGGCATGCTGATAGGGAGTATTGTTACAGGTTTATTTGTGGCTATTTCTATGACTACCGGTGGTGGTGCATGGGATAACGCGAAGAAATACATCGAAGATGGAAATCACGGTGGTAAAGGTTCTGATGCACATAAAGCAGCGGTAACCGGTGATACAGTGGGTGACCCATATAAAGATACAGCGGGTCCTGCGATCAATCCTTTGATCAAAATCATCAACATCGTTGCGTTGATGATGGTGCCTCTACTGTAGAGCTAAGTTTTAAGTAGCAATCTAAAAGCCTGCCTTGTGCAGGCTTTTTTGCACATGGATGTGCTTATGCTGGGAGACCATGGGCAGATATATTGCTCCATGCAATATCTGCATATACCACTTCCGTGTGGAAAATGGTAACGAGCAGTATTCGTACAGATATCTAACTATAAAAGGACGTTGTACCACGAAGCTCACGAAGTTATAAACGTATTAATAGAAATAATTATAAAACTGCTAATCCCTTCGTGATCGCCGAGTGCTTTGTGGTAAATATAAAAAATTTTTAATGATCAGAAAATGTATTTTTGATTTGAAAATCTACAGATCAATGGTTTAATAGAGATCGCAATAAACTTAACAATACCCCCTGTATATGACAATCCTGCCGGGCATCAATAACTGATGGCCTATCGCGAACAATTAAAAGATAACTATTCTGAGACCCGGCTGATACAGCGTCGGTTAATTCTCTCTGCGGTTATCGTACTGGTATTAATGTCAATTGTACTGGGGCGTCTGTATGTTCTACAGGTTGTTGAACATGATTATTTTTCCACACTCTCTAACTCCAATCGGGTTCGTCTGAAAGCACTACCGCCTACCCGTGGATTAATTTATGACCGTAACGGGGTTGTGCTGGCGGATAATTTACCTGCCTATCGTCTGGAAATAATTCGAGAACAGGTTGATGACCTGGATGATACTCTGCAGCACCTGTCAGAGTATGTTGATATTTCAAAGCAGGAGATAAAAAAGTTTCGACAGGCATCCCATCGTCGTAGACCTTTTGAGTCAGTTCCTCTTCTATTTAATTTATCGGATGAAGAATTAGCGCATCTTGCTGTTAATCTCCATAAATTTCAGGGTGTTGAAATTAATGCACGGTTAACGCGAAACTATCCTTTAGGTAAACATGCCGTACATGCTCTGGGTTATGTTGGCAGAATCGATGTGAAGGACTTGAATCAGCTGGACGAGGCTAATTATGCAGGAACCAGTTATATCGGAAAGTTGGGGCTGGAAAAATTTTATGAAAATGACCTGCATGGGACTGTGGGGTTCCAGAGGGTTGAAGTAAATGCTTCGGGAAGGACTTTGCGGGTACTTGATGAAAACCCGCCGATATCGGGTCATAACTTACATTTGACGATTGATTCGAATTTACAAAGGCTGGCAGAGGATATGTTCAAGAATGAGAGTGGCTCTGTTGTCGCTCTGGATCCCAATAATGGTGAGGTGCTGGCATTAGTCAGTATGCCCAGTTTCGATCCGAATCTGTTTGTTAATGGTATCAGTACAAAGGATTATAAGACTTTACGGGATCCTAAACGCAGGCCGTTATTTAATCGTGCGCTAACCGGTCAGTATCCACCCGGCTCAACAACTAAACCTTTTTTTGGATTGGCTGGTCTTGAATACAGTGTTATCGGCAATAAACAAACCACTTTCTGTGGAGGCTATTATTTACTGCCGAATGAAGAGAGAAGATATCGGGACTGGAAAAAAACAGGGCATGGTAAAACTGATCTGGACAAGGCCATTACACAGTCCTGTGATGTCTATTTTTATAGCCTGGCGTATAGTCTGGGTATAGATCGTATGTCTGAATTTATGAAGCAATTTGGTTTTGGTCGTCGGACAGGTATTGATAGCACTAGCGAGCGACCGGGATTAATGCCTTCTAGAGAGTGGAAGAGGCGCGCCCGTGGAATGCCCTGGTTTCCCGGGGAAACTCTGATAACTGGAATTGGCCAGGGTGCATTTCTGGTGACGCCTTTACAATTAGCCAGTGCCACCGGAGCATTGTCGCTGAAGGGGAAACGCTATAAACCACACCTGGTTAAAAGCATTGAATATCCGGTGGAGAGCATTGATCTGAAAGTTATACCCGTTATCTCCGGAACTTATCCATTAAAAAAAGAACTTAACTGGCAGCATATAGTTAATGGTATGCAAAATGTGGTGCATGGAATTCGTGGAACAGCTCATCGAATTGCAGAAGGTTTAAGTTACAAGATCGCCGGTAAAACAGGAACGGCCCAGGTATTTGGAATAGCTCAGGATGCAGAGTATGAAGAAGAAGAGGTTATCAAAAAATTACGGGATCATGCTCTGTTCATTGCATTTGCACCGGTTGAAAACCCTAAAATAGCGGTGGCGGTTATCGTAGAAAATGGTGGGCATGGCAGTTCGGTGGCGGCACCCATCGCACGGAAAATGCTGGATGCCTATCTGTTGCCGGATCAAAATAATGGCGATACCAGTAAACAGGAGACCGATTTGTGAACAGGGCAATGGACGGTGACCAGGTATCTATCTCGCGCAGAGTGCTGGATGCATTTCGTCTGGATCCTACGTTGATGATGCTTTTGTTTATATTGTCCGCTTTCGGTTTATTGATTTTGTTCAGTGCCAGCGGAAGCAATATGGACTTGCTGTTTCGACAGTTAACCAGGTTAGGAATAGCTAGTGTTTTAATGATCATTGTGGCCAATGTCTCCCTCAGGTTATTAAAAAAATTATCGCTGGGGTTTTATCTCGCAGGAGTGCTAATGTTAATCGCTGTCATCGCTTTTGGGGAAGTAGGTAAAGGTGCCCAGCGCTGGCTTGATCTTGGATTTTTGCGCTTTCAACCTTCCGAGTTTATGAAGCTGGCAATGCCCATGATGGTGGCTTCCTACCTGTCAAGCAAGGTACTGCCGGTAGGTTGGAAAGATTTACTGGTATCGGCTGGACTGGTTCTGGTACCCGTGTTATTAATCGCCAAACAACCCGATTTAGGCACGTCGATACTGGTTGCGAGTGCCGGTTTTTTTGTACTTTTTCTGGCTGGCGTGCGCTGGAAAATTTTTATGATTCTGGGCATACTGGTTTCGCTGATGGCTCCCCTGCTATGGAAGTTTGCCCTGCATGATTATCAGCGAGGCCGAATTCTGACCATGCTAAACCCGGAAAATGATCCGTTAGGCTCGGGGTACCATATTATTCAATCGAAAATAGCGATAGGTTCAGGAGGAGTGTATGGTAAGGGCTGGCTCAACGGGACGCAGTCTCAGCTGGACTTTTTACCGGAGCGCTCGACCGATTTTATCTTTTCGGTATTTGGCGAAGAATTTGGTCTTTTCGGTGCGATATTACTGGTATTTTTATACCTGTTGATTATATATCGTGGACTGTATATAGCGGCAGTTTCTGAAGATACTTACGGACGTTTGTTAGCGGGAGCTCTGAGTCTGACTTTTTTCGTCTATTTATTCGTGAACACAGGTATGGTGACCGGTTTGCTGCCAGTGGTTGGTGTGCCGTTACCACTAGTGAGTTATGGTGGAACTTCGATGGTTACTTTAATGGTCGGGTTTGGCATGATAATGGCTATCGGGTCGGCAAAAAGATTTTTAAGATAAGGTAAAAATATGATTAAAAAAACATTTCAACTTTCATTAGCGCTACTGGGTCTATGCTCATTTTCAGTGCAGGCAGTGAAATTGAATGAGGGGGATTATCGTTATCGTGAAGATGTGGAATCCTTCATTGAAAAAATAGCAGCAAAAACTGATTATAGCGAGCAACAGCTAGTCGACCTTTTTGCTAAGGCAAAACAGCAAACACATTTGTTTGAAAGAATGAATAAACCTGCTGAAAAAAAGCTGGAATGGCATCAATACCGGAAGATCTTTTTAACTGAGCAAAGAATTACCAAGGGTATACAGTTCT